>Ga0307492_10000626_pt1 | contig 14854 bp, 14 predicted proteins | sample SI3LmetaG_FD_202365 | JGI IMG/M metagenome (GOLD analysis project Ga0307492, IMG submission 202365) | Sea-ice brine microbial communities from Beaufort Sea near Barrow, Alaska, United States - SI3L | ecosystem: Environmental > Aquatic > Marine > Coastal | place: USA: Alaska | collected 2017-05-06 | reverse complement strand
ATGTCTTTAAATTTCTTAAAAAATTGTAAAGGTTCATCTCCAATATCTGTTGCTTTCTTAGAAATATCGGCGAGTATAAACCCCGATGTTTTTCGACCATAACCTCTACTTAAAACAGCCAATTTATGCTGCTTCAATATCTTTATTAAGTATTCAATTTGAGGTGTTTTACCTGTTCCTCCAACAGATAAATTTCCAACGGCTATAATTGGCTTCTCAAAAGACGTTGATCTAAACAAACCTACATCAAACAAAAAATTTCGAATGGACGTAATTATTGTATAAACAATAGCAAATGGAAATAATAAGAATCGAATAAATTTCATTAGTACGAATGTAATTAAAAATCTTAACTTTGGTTTTCTTAGAAAACGATTTTTAATGAAAATAAAAGACATTACCAATTACATTGAAAAATTAGCTCCATTGCAGTATGCAGAAGATTTTGACAATGTTGGGTTATTAGTTGGGAATTACGAAACAGAAGCTACCGGAGTACTAGTTTCTTTAGATACGTTAGAGGAAACTGTTGATGAAGCAATCGCTTCCAATTGCAATTTAATTGTAAGTTTTCATCCCATAATTTTTAGTGGATTAAAGAAACTAAATGGAAACACATATGTAGAACGCGTGGTTTTAAAAGCTGTTAAAAATGACATTGCAATTTATGCTACTCATACTGCTTTAGATAATGTGAAAAATGGCGTAAGCGGCAAAATTTGTGAAGTTCTAGGCTTGCACAACATTGAAACTTTAATTCCGAAAACCAACATCGCCACAAAAGAAACTATTGGCATGGGAATGATTGGCGAATTGACAACTGAAATGAGTGAAATTGATTTTTTACATTTCGTTAAATCTACAATGAAAACAGCTTGCATTCGTCATTCAGAAATCACCGGTAAATCCATAAAAAGAGTTGCTGTTTTAGGAGGTTCTGGAAGCTTTGCAATTCAAAATGCAATACACTCAAAAGCAGACGCATACATTAGTGCAGATTTTAAATACCATGACTTTTTTAAAGCGGAAAAAAAGCTATTATTAGCTGATATTGGACATTACGAAAGTGAACAGTTCACAAAAAACCTTTTAGTTGAGTATCTTACCGAAAAATTCACTAATTTTGCAATCATTTTATCAGAAAAAAGTACAAATCCAATTTATTACATTTAAACATGGCAAAAAAGAAAGAGGTTACTGTAGAAGAAAAATTAAGAGCACTTTATGACTTACAATTAATTGATTCTAGAATAGATGAAATTAAGAACGTAAGTGGTGAATTGCCTTTAGAAGTTGAAGACTTAGAAGACGAAGTTGCAGGTTTAAACACTAGACTTTCAAATTTTGCTGAAGACGTAACAAATTTAGAAACTGACATTAACAATAAGAAATTGTTAATTGAAGAGTCTAAAGCTTTAATGAAAAAGTACGACGAACAACAAAAGAAAGTAAGAAACAATAGAGAGTTTGATTCTATAGCTAAAGAAGTTGAATATCAAGAATTAGAGATTCAATTGGCTGAAAAAAGAATTAAAGAATATTCTGCTAAAATTGAGCAAAAGAACGAAATAGTTTCTTCAACTAAAGCAAAATTAGAAAAGCAACAAGAGCATTTAACTCACAAGAAAGCTGAGCTAGATGACATCTTAAAAGAAACTGAAAAAGATCAAAAAATATTAGCAGAAAAATCAATCGAATTTTCAGCTGCTATCGATGAGCACTTATTAGCAGCTTATACAAGAATCAGAAATAAAGTTAAGAACGGATTGGCTGTCGTATCTATTGATAGAGGTGCTTCTGGAGGTTCTTTCTTTACAATTCCACCACAAGTACAAGTAGAAATTGCTACTCGTAAAAAAATTACTATTGATGAATATAGTGGTAGAATTTTAGTGGATGCAGAATTAGCAAGAGAAGAAAAAGAAAAGATTGACGGATTAATGTCATAATTAACCGCTACTTTTTAGAGCATAAAAAAAACTCGAAACATATGTTTCGAGTTTTTTTTATGCTCTTATGTATTTTATTAATAATCTAAACTTCTTATGTATGCTAATTTTTGTTTCAAAACAACAATATCGTCTTTATGCTTGTCAATACTCACTCTAACATTTACAACTAAAGGATTATCATCTTTAGCATTAGAGAAAAAGCTTAAATTATTTTCTAATTGCTGAACCTCTTTATTGATTTCATCTATTTTCTTTCTAAGAGACATTTGTTCAGAATTCAATTTATGTCCATCTTTCTGAGCTAAATAACCATTTACTAAGTTTTTAAACTTAAGCACCGCTATCTCATCTTTACTTAAAGACAATCCTTCTAACAACTTGTCAATTTGCTTGTAAAATTTAGATTCTATATGTCTAACACTTCTTGGTGTTTCTCCAAAAGCTCTCCATTTGTGTATAGCTTCATTAATTTCCTCTAAAGTTGCTTTTTCAATTCCTTTAACCTCTTCCAAGTATGCTTTTTTGTCATCAATAAAGGCCATTTGCTCTTTATTAGCACTTTCTTGCTTATTGTGTAATCTATCAAAGTAATGATTACAGGCAGCTTTAAAACGCTTCCAAATATCATCAGAAAACTTTCTTGGAACATGACCTACAGTTTTCCAATCTGCTTGAATTTTCTTCATGGTATTTGTTGCATTCTCCCAATCATCACTTTCTTGTAACGATTCTGCCAATACAATTAAAGCATTTTTTTTATCTAAATTCGTTTGCTGAATATTTTTCTCTCCCTTGTAAAAATCATTCTTAGCATGGTTAAAATTTTTCGTTGCTCCTTTAAACTTCAGCCAAACTTGCTCACTTTTAGAATAGGGTAATTTCCCAGCATCAAAGTATTCTTTTCTCAAAGCTTCAATCTCTTTAATACTCTTTTGCCAATCGCTATGTTTTTTATTCTTTGAAGTATCGTATGCTTCAATGCTCTCAATTATAACTAATTTAGCATCAATTATAGATTGATATTGAGATTTTAATGATCTAAAATACTCATGACGTTTGTCGTGAATTTTCTTGCTTGCAACACTGAATTTTTGCCAAACATCTTCTCTGTGCTCTTGAGAAACAGGACCTAAATCTTCTTTCCATGTTTTATGGAATTGTTGTAATTCTTTAAAAGCATCGTTTACATTCTCTAATTCAGCTAATGCTTCAACTCTTGCTATTAATTTTAACTTCTCTTCTAAATTGTGTTTAAAATCTAAATCTCTAAAGTCATTACTTAAATGCAATAAATCGTAGAAACGTTCTACATGATGGTGGTAGTTTCTCCATGTATCATTGTATTTATTTCTAGGAACTGGACCTATTTCTCTCCAACGAGTTTGCAATACTTTAAAACTCTTATACATTGTTTTAGTATCTGCATCTGCAATCAACGCTTTAAGATCAAGAATAACACTATGTCTTTTTTCTAAATTCCCTTTTAATTGCGAATCTAATTCTGAATAGTATGCATCTCTTTTATTTTTATAATCAGATAAAAACCCATTATACCTAGTTTTAACAGGACTTGAGTATTGAAAATCAATAGAGTTTCCTCCTTCTGCTAAAAAAGCAGCTTTTTTCTCTGCTAATATTGCTCCAAATTTAGTATTGAACGCATTTTTAACAGCATCTATATTTTTTTTTAATTGCTGAACTGGGTGTTCTTTTAGCAGCATTTCTAATTCATCAGTCAAAGCATCTAACTCCATATTCTCATAATCTAACATCGGAATAGAATTTCTCTCTGCATCTTTCTCTGCTTCTTCTGCTACTTTTTCCTCGATCTCTTCCACAACTTTATCAGTAGTTTCTGGTACTACCTCTAACTCTTCAACAACTTCCTCAATAACTTCTTCAGCAGCTTCTTCTTCTTCCTCCACTTTAACCTCTTCTACATTTTCTGTTTTTGGAGTTTCAACTGGTGTTACTTCATTTACTTCTGGAGTTGCGTTGATTTGATCTTTTGTATTCTCTTGATTATTATCTAACATCTTATAATGTTTAAGGTTCCTTTATTAAATCTCTAAAGATAAGGATGTATTATAAAATGACAAAAAAAGTACCTTCTTAATACCAAAAAATTAGCGATTCCAGATTTGCCAAGATTTTTCTGCTTGCAATTGCAACATTTCCAATCCATTTTTAATTTCGGCACCTTTATCTTTTCCTTTCTTTAAGAAAGTAGTAACACTTGGATTGTAAATTAAATCATACAATAAATGATTTGAAGAAATAAATTGATACGGAATATCTGGACATAAATCTACTTCTGGAAATGTACCTAAAGGGCTACAATTAATTAAGATTGTATGCGCTGCAATTACTGTTTCATTTAAGTCTGAATATGCAATTTGATCGATTGAACTTGGTTCTCTAGAAACAAAAAGAAAACCGATTTGTAGTTTTTTCAATGCAAAAGCAACTGCTTTAGAAGCGCCGCCTGTTCCAAAGATTAATGCTTTTGTATGCTGCAAATTCAACAATGGTTTTAACGAGTTTTCGAATCCATACACATCTGTATTAAATCCTTTCGTAGTACCATTTTCTAAAAATTTAATGGTATTTACAGCTCCAATAACAGCAGCCTCATCATCAATCTCATCTACAAAATGAAGCACCTCTTGTTTATACGGAATCGTAACATTCATTCCGTTTATTTTAGTTGAATTCTCCTTCAATAATTCAGGAAGTTTCTCTATAGCATCAATATCAAAATTCACATAGGTATGATTTTCTAAATTCAAGTCTTTAAACTTCTCAGAAAAATATCCACTAGAAAATGAATACGAAATATTCTTCCCTAGTAACCCAAAAGTTTTTATATTATTTTTTTGATTTTCGATTGGTATCATAATAGTCTATTCCTAAAATTAAAGCGATTCCTAACACAATATATAAAACGGCTACCCATGTTTCTGAATTTGAAAAATCCGGAAAAAAGCGTTCGTAATTCTGAATGATTTTATTTCCAGTATCATCTACTAAAAACTCGCCATTGTTTTCTGTAAATATTTTTTGTTTCCAAGGCCAAACAATTCCTAAAGAACCTGCTATAAAGCCAATTATTACTGCTGTTACTATTTGATACCAACGCTTTAAAACATATCCCAATACATGAGATATTGACACAAGTCCAAATGCAGAACCTGCTGTAAAAACGGAAACAATTTTTAAATACCTAATATTTTCCGGCACCTCTAACACGTCAAAATTTCCAGACAGCAATCCTGTGACTATGGTAAACAATCCGTTAACAGAATCGACCAATAACAACACATAATTCCCTAATAAAATTAAGATAAATGAACCTGACAAACCGGGTAATGTCATTCCTGAAACGCCGATAATTCCACATAAAAAAACAAACCACAAATTATCATTTTCTTGAGCGGGCGTCATAAAACTAATTCCAACGCCAACAGAAACCCCGATGACAAAAGAAATGGTGTTTTTAAAATTCCAATCGCCAAAATCCTTATATATATAAAATACAGAACCAATGATCATTCCAAAAAACCAACTCCAAACATAGAGTTCGTAGTGCTTTAAAAAATAATCTAGCACTAGAGAAATACTAAAGTAACTAAACATACTTCCTCCCATAACCAAGAGTAGGAATTGCCCATTTACATATCGATAAAAGCTTCTAAACCTTCCACTAAGCAATAACTTAAAGGCTTTTATATTTATCTTTTGAAACGAATAAATCATTTCTTCATAAAAGCTTAATACAAAAGAAACGGTACCACCAGAAACACCAGGAACTTTATTTGCAGCTCCCATTGCTAATCCTTTAAAGAAAAGACCCGTTTTCTGAAGAAAAGTACGCTCTTGTTTCATCTCTATTTTTTAATCCAGTTGTATTCCAATATTTTTAGACAATTACTCGTTTTTAACTGCTAGTTTCTCCAATAACAATATCAATCCGAAGCCGACAATTGCTAACCCAGCAGCAACTAACAACTGGTTATCTTCGAAAGAAAATGGAGAGATACTCTGTTGGTTGAATGGCACTTGTACACCATGCGAATTTGTACGCCAAGTTAAGGTTTCTTTCCATGGCCAAATTTTATTTAAAGAACCTATAATAAAACCAGTTAACACCCCCAATGTGTAATTTTTATAATTTGTAAACAACCATTTTAAAACTCTAGAAAACGTTAACAATCCTGTGATTGCACCTGCAAAAACAATAGCTACCGTAGTGAATTCTCTATTATTTACAGCTGCTAAAACAGGTTTATAAGCACCTAATAACACTAAAATAAAAGCACCAGAAATACCTGGTAAAATCATGGCGCAAATTGCCAATGCTGCTGCTAAGAATAAAAATAAAGGTGATGAACTTTCAGAAACTAACGGATTTAGTGTTGTGATATAAAAAGCCAAACTAGCTCCAAGAACTAACAACACAAAAGTAAGAAGATTCCATTTTGTAATTTGTTTTGCAATGTAAATTACACTTGCTAATACCAGCCCAAAAAAGAACGACCATAATAAAATGGGCTCATTTTCTAACATCCATTTGATGGCTTTTGCCAAGGATACAATACTTACAAAAATTCCAACAAACAATGACAACAAGAAAGAACCGTTTACTTGTTTCCAAGCTGCTTTAATTCCGTCTGATTTTAAGGTTTTAAATAAGCTGAAGTTTACATTACTAATTGAAGTAAGCAACTCTTCGTAAATTCCAGAAATAAATGCAATCGTACCTCCAGAAACACCTGGTACAACATCTGCTGCTCCCATTGCCATTCCTTTTAAACCGATTACCACAAAATCTTTAATTGTTCTACTCATTTATTTAGTTGATTTTTTTTTAGTAAAACGAAGATACACGAAATTGTGAAACCATCTTTTATATAGACATAAAAAAACCGAGCTAACAAACTCGGTTTTCACTTTTCAAAAGTATTTCTACTACTCTATCGTTTTTAGGTACTTTTCTATTATTGTTTGTACTTTTTTATTTTCAAAAACTGTTGGAAATAATTCACCTACTATTTCTCTGTATTCAGCATCTATTGCCAACCCGTTTTTTAAGTGCAATAAACTATATTTTTCTTCACTTGCTAACATAAACAACCCACACAAACGATATTCTATTTCTGCAAACTCTTTATAGGTGTTTTTGGCTTTTACCATTATTTTTAGAGCGTCATCAAACTCGCCTAAAAACAATAACACATCTGCCAAACCAATAAAAATTTCAATGGAGTTATCTTCTAACTCTAAACATTTATGAAACGCACTTACCGCTTCTTCATAAAAATTTAATTTTAAATTGATTTCAGCACATTTACGCCAATACACAGAATTGTCTTCATCTATTTGCAAGGCTTTAGACAAATAATACAAAGCTTTTTGATAGTGCCCATCCTCTTGATATAAATTAGTTAGCAACAACCAACCTTTGTCTAATAAAGGATCTTCGTTTACCGCTTTTTTATAATACTTAACAGCCGTTTCTAAAGCGCCTAATTTCTGATAACATTCACCCGTTCTAACATATACAAATGCGGTAGCATCATCTAACTCTAGCGTAAGTAAATAATTTTCGATTGCTTTTTCATACTGCTCTAACTCTTCTAATGTTTTGGCTTTCTCTAAATAACCCCCAACAAAACTTTCATCAATAATTACCGAAAAATCAAATGCTCTTAAGGCTTCATCATATCTTTTCAATACAAAATACTGTCTTCCTAATTGATGCCAAGCAACTTCACAATATGGATTTGCTTCAATGTACTTATTTAAAAACTCAATAGCTTCCTCATGATTGTTTTCCATATCAAAACAATACACAACATTATATAGCGAAGAATAATCTTCAAAATCTACATCTATACAATTGGCAAAGTTTAAACGAGCATTTTCGAAATCGTCTAAATATAAGTACTCCATACCAATCATAGACCAGATATCTACCTTTTCATCTGTATTTGATAATACTTGTTTAAAGGTGTTTATAGCCTCTAAATGTTTGTTCTTTTTAGAGTACATGGTTGCTTTCTGAATTAGCAAGTCTTCATTATTTGGCTCAACAGCCTCCAGTTCGCCAATTAAAGTCGCTGCTTTTTGTAGTTTATCTTCAAAAACCAACAGCTCTAATTTTAGCAATTTCAAGATCACAGAACTAGGATGTTGTTCTAACCCCAACTTCACAGCTTTCTTTGCTAAAGAATGTTTACCATTGTCTAAATAATACTGTATTATCTCCTCAAACTCTACAGAGTCAAAGAAATACACACTATTAGTCTTTAACATGGATTCAAATTTTGATAGTGACATAGGCTTCTGATTTTATCATGAAAAGCAAAAATGAATACTCTTTTTTAACCTTTCATTTGATTAAACAAGCTGTAATAATTCATCAAAAGAAGTTGACGCTATTACATTGCTAAATGTACTACAAGTCTTATACCACTTTGAATAAAATCAGTTTACTTTTCAACAAAATAATTAACAAAAAAAACTCTTTGTAAAAATGTGCTCCTTTAAAATTTTGCGATTCCTTTTATTTACCTTAATTTTGCTTAACATTAATTATCAGTTTCACTGATGTATTCCAAGTTAAATTTGGACGTTTTTCTTATGAGCTCAAAAGTTTTATTAAACTCGAAAGAAATTGAAATTATCTTACATCGACTAGCGTGTCAGCTTATCGAAAACCACAACGATTTTTCTAATACTGTTTTAATTGGTTTACAACCAAGAGGAATCTACTTAGCTAAGAGATTAAAAGATCTTTTAACCAACCATTATCATATCAAAGATTTAAAAATGGGGCTATTAGACATTACTTTTTATAGAGACGATTTTAGACGAAGAGATCTACCTTTAGATGCAAGCAGTACTGAAATTGATTTTTTAATAGAAAATAAAAATGTGGTTTTAATTGATGATGTTTTATTTTCTGGACGAAGTATTAGGGCAGGATTATCTGCCATCAATGATTTTGGAAGACCAAATTTGGTAGAGCTTCTAGTTTTGATAGATAGAAGATTTAGCAGACACTTACCAATTCAGCCAAACTACATAGGCAGACAAGTAGACGCGATCAATCAAGAAAAAGTAAAAGTTTGCTGGGCAGAAACACACAACGAAGACGTAGTATATTTAGAACACAACACATAAAATGAAGCAATTAAGCGTAGACCATTTATTAGGCATAAAATATCTGAACAAAAATGATATTGATCTTATTTTTGAAACTGCCGATCATTTTAAAGAAGTAATAAATAGACCTATTAAAAAAGTTCCTTCTCTTAGAGATATTACAATTGCCAATTTATTTTTTGAAAACAGCACTAGAACAAAACTTTCTTTTGAATTAGCAGAAAAACGTTTATCAGCTGATGTAATTAACTTCTCTTCAAGTCAATCTTCAGTAAAAAAAGGAGAAACATTAATAGATACGGTAAACAATATTTTATCAATGAAAGTTGATATTGTTGTGATGCGTCATCCAAATGTTGGCGCCGGTGTTTTTTTATCTAAACATGTAGACGCAAAAATTATAAATGCTGGTGATGGCACACATGAACATCCAACACAAGCACTATTAGATTCTTATTCGATTAGAGAAAAACTTGGGACTGTAAAAGGGAAAAAAATTCTTATTGTTGGTGATATCTTACATTCTAGAGTGGCGTTATCAAATATTTTTGCGCTACAACTACAAGGGGCTAAAGTAAAGGTCTGCGGACCAACAACTTTAATTCCGAAATACATATCTAGCTTAGGTGTTGAAGTAGAAACAGACCTAAAGAAAGCACTTGAATGGTGTGATGTTGCGAATGTTTTACGTGTACAACACGAACGAATGGATGTAAAGTATTTCCCCTCAACAAGAGAATACACACAGCTATTCGGAATTAACCAACAAATACTAGACAGCTTAAACAAAGATATTGTGATTATGCATCCTGGACCAATTAACCGTGGTGTAGAAATAACAAGTGATGTTGCAGATTCTAATAGCTCAATCATCTTAAATCAAGTTGAAAATGGAGTTGCAGTTAGAATGGCAGTTATCTATTTATTAGCGCAACAAATCAAGAGATAGTTTTATCAAATCCCTATAAATAGTGCACCTATGGAAATTACAAATCCTAAAGATTATACGCTCATAATTTCAACAGAAAATTCATTTGAAGAGTTTTATACAGCTTTTATTAGTCAAGGTTTACATGAAGTAAGCACTCATAAAATTGTGCAACTTTCTGAAAAATTTAACACTACAATTACAAATTTGTCCCTATTTTTGAATGTCTCGAATGAACACAGAAATAACAGCATATCTTTTGTTATAATTTGTACTGGAATTGACATTGACGAAATCCCTGATGAAATTAGTGTTGTTCCTTCGGTAATTGAAGCTGAAGATGTTCTAGAAATGGATGCTATAGAACGAGATTTAGGTTTTTAAAAAAAGATAAAGAATGACGAAAAAATTACTTTTATTTATTTTTTTATGTTTAACAACTGCACTTTTTTCACAAAAATCATTGCAGAAGCTTGCCACTGCTCCAAATCCATTTTATAGTTCTACAACTATCAGTTTTAACGCTACATCTAAACAGCCTATTTTTTTAGTGATTAAAAATATACTTGGAAAAACTGTTTACAAAAAAATGCACACTACTAAAATTGGCAAAAACGAAATCTTCTTTAATAGAGATAATTTACAGGCCGGAATCTACATTTACGCGATACGAAGTAGAAAAGAAATTGTTTCTAAACGCTTTATTATTAAATGAGTTTAGAACTAACAATTTTAGGTTGCCATTCTGCTACTCCGAGAGTAAATGCACACCCAACTTCTCAATATTTAGAGATTAACAACCGTCATTTTTTAATTGATTGTGGAGAAGGCACACAACGTCAAATGCGCAAGCATAAGGTTGGTTTTTCTAAAATCAATCATATTTTTATTTCTCATTTACATGGAGATCATTTCTTTGGTTTAATTGGTTTAATTTCTACTTTCGGAATTTTAAATCGAGATAAAGAGCTACATATTTATGGCCCAAAAGGATTAAAAGAGGTTACTAGATTACAGTTAAAAGTTTCTAAATCATATTCGAAATTCGATATTGTTTATCACGAATTAACATCTAAAGAAAGTGAATTAATTTTTGAAGATGAAAACGTATCTGTGACTACAATTCCTTTAAACCACAGAGTGTATACAAATGGGTTTCTTTTCAAAGAAAAAGAAAAATCAAAGAAGCTAAACATAGAAAATGTAAAGCTATATCCAGAAATTGAAACCTGTGATTACCATAATATTAAAGCAGGTAAAGATGTAACTTTAGAAAGTGGAGAAATTGTTAAAAATGAAGAACTGACTTTGCCTCCAACTCCATCAAAAAGTTATGCTTTTTGCAGTGATACATCTTACAAAGAAGACATTGTTCCTATTATAAAAAATGTAGATCTACTATATCACGAAGCTACTTTTTTAAGCGACAGAGAAGATTTAGCAACAAAAACAAAACACTCTACCGCTAAACAAGCCGCTCAAATTGCATTACTAGCCAATGCAAATCAACTAGTTATAGGACACTACTCGAGCAGATATAATAATATTGATTTATTTAAGAAAGAAGCATCCGCTATTTTTCCAAATGTAATTTTAGCCGAAGAAGGGAAAAAAATATCTTTATAAAATAAATATTTTTCAGAGTTCTAAATTCAGTCCTCGAATAAGAAAAATTCCTAATAAATATTTTTACAGTTTTTCCAAGAATAAAATTAAGACACCACAAAAGCAACAACACAACGTATCATAATTTGAAGTGTTCTTTCTTATTAGTATTGATTTATACTTAATAACACCAACGTGCAAGCAACTTCAACTTCAATACCTTTCTCTTTAAGCACTTTCATAAACTCAGCATTTTCCGTTCCAGGATTAAAAATTACACGCAAAGGCTTTAATTTTAAAATATAACTATAATATTCCTTTTGCCTAGCTGGATTTAAATATAAAGTAACGGTATCTATGTTTTTATACTCCTTTTTTTCTGTCTCAATAATTACATCTAAAACGTTTCCGCTACTTGCACCAATTGCATAAGTTACAATCCCTTTTTCTTTTAATTTAAAAATAGCTTTATTAGAGTATCGCTCAGTATTTACTGATGCTCCGAGCACTAAAGTTGATTTTTTCATATGTTAATAATACGTTAAAGACTGTTAAACCTAGTAACAAATATAAACATTCGAGCGTCTATCAGACATCAAATCGAAACAACTTAATACACATTTATGAAAAAAATAATACTACTTTTTATCCTAACACTTAGCATGAGTTCTTATGCACAATTAGACAAAAGTAAAATCGCCCGACCTGGAATCATTTCAGGTAAAGTAATAGATCAAATATCAAAAGAATTATTACCCTATGTAAATATTGTAATTAAAGACACAGCAAAAAAAATTATTACAGGTGGAATAACAGAATTAGACGGAAAATTTAGAATTAAAAACATTCCAGAAGGAATTAGTTTGTTAGAAGTTCAATTTATTGGATACAAAACTTTTTCAAGAGAGATTACCATCAACAACAAAAACAGAAGAATCAATTTAGGTACAATTACTTTATCAGAAGACACAACTACATTAGACGAAGTAGAGATAAGAGCAGAAGTTTCTACAGTTGTTCAAAAAATTGACAGAAAAGTAATCAATGTAGGTAAAGATTTAACTGCTGCAGGGGCTACTGCTTCTGAATTGCTAAACAATGTGCAATCTGTAAGCGTAGATAGTCAAACAGGAGCTCTAAGCTTACGTGGAAATAACAACGTAAGAGTATTGGTTGACGGAAAACCTACAAATATGAGTACTGCTCAATTGCTACAACAAATACCTTCAACATCTATTAAGAGTATTGAGTTAATTACCAACCCGTCTGCAAAATACAACCCAGAAGGAATGAGTGGTATTATCAACATTATCTTAAACAAGAGTGCTAATATTGGATTTAATGGTTCTGTAAACACAGGTATTACTCAAGGAATAAATACTCGTGGAAACGGATCTTTAGACATGAACTACAAAACTGGTAAAGTAAATTTCTATACTAATTATGGATTTAATACTGGTAAAAACGGTGGTGGCGGAAACGTTATTAGAAATGGAGTAAACGCATCAAAACAAGAATTTGAATTTTTAAATGACAATACATCTCATTTAGTGAAATTTGGAGCAGATATCTATCTAAACGAAAAAAATACCTTGTCTGTATATACTACACAAAATTTTTCTAATGGAGTTGGAACTGGAGACACAAAAGTGTTTTCTCCAGCTGGAACTCTTTTAATGCATTCTCCATTCACATCACTTTCTGATGGGAGTCGTTCAAGTGCATACAACTTAAACTATAAATTAGATTTTGAAAAGAAAGGACATAACCTTGAATTTGAAGCAACTTTCTCTGATTCAGATTCACCAGAATACGCAGAAAGAAATACTGGAAATGAAAATATTAGTAACAAAAGAAATAACTCTTTGTTTAATGTTGATTACACAAACCCTACCTCTAAAAACGGAAAATTAGAATTAGGAGCTGAAATCAGGAGTAATAAAACTGATAATGTTAACAACAATACAAACGCGTTAAATTCTTCATTTTCATATGATAGAGAAATATATTCTGCATACATCAATTATGGTCATAAGTTTGACAAAGTAACTATGCAATTGGGAGCTCGTTTTGAACAGTATGATGTAGATGGGTTATTCAATCAAGATACAAAATCACCATCAGCATATACTAGTAGTATTTTTAGCGTATATCCATCAGCATTTTTCACATTCAATCCTTCGGACAAAAATCAGTTTCAAGTAAGTTATAGCCGAAGAGTTGACAGACCCTCTATTCAACAAGTAAACCCTATAAGAGAGTGGAGTACTCCATTGATTACTTCATTAGGAAACCCTGATTTATTACCTCAGTTTACAAATTCTTTTGAAATAAACTACACAAGAAACTTAAGTAAAGGTTCATTATCAGTAGGAACATTTTTTAGAAGAGTAAATGATGAAATTTCGACAATTTTGTATAAAGATCCAAATGACCCAACAGGCACAAAACAAATTAAGTCTGATGCTAACTTTGAAGGAAATAACAGATATGGTATAGAAGCTTCATTAAATTACAGATTAGCTAAATGGTGGAGAGTTAATTCTAGTTTAGATTTCTATTCTCAAACACAAAAAGGTCTTGTAGCAAACGTACAAAGTGAAGTTACAAACAGCACATTCAATGTTAGAATAAGCAATAGCTTTACAGCTACTAAAAAATTACGTTTCCAATTATTTGCGATGTATAGAGGAGCTAACAAAAGTTTACAGTTCGACGCAAAAGATATGTGGATGGTAAATACAGGAGCAAGCTACAAAGTATTAGAAGGAAAAGGAAGCCTTAACTTTAGGGTTAATGACATCTTTAGAACAGCAAGGTTTAGATTTGATTCTACCGTTCCGTTTACGCAAAGCGGGCAATTTCAAGGAGACAGCAGAACCGCATATATCGGATTTAACTACAGGTTTGGTGGAGGAAAAAACAAGGCGAAACGTAGAAGAAACAGAGACAACAATGAAAAACGTGGCGGTGGCGGTTTTATATAACCAACATAGCATAACTAAGTATATTATTTGAATATAAAAAAGCCGATACATTTTGTATCGGCTTTTTGTTTTATCTAAATTAATTTTCTGTTTACCAACGTATCACAACAGAACCCCAAGTAAATCCACTACCAAAAGCAGCTAACACAACTAAATCATTGTCTTTTATTTTTCCTAATTCCCACGCTTCAGTCAACGCAATAATTACAGATGCA
>Ga0307492_10000624_pt1 | contig 14914 bp, 11 predicted proteins | sample SI3LmetaG_FD_202365 | JGI IMG/M metagenome (GOLD analysis project Ga0307492, IMG submission 202365) | Sea-ice brine microbial communities from Beaufort Sea near Barrow, Alaska, United States - SI3L | ecosystem: Environmental > Aquatic > Marine > Coastal | place: USA: Alaska | collected 2017-05-06 | reverse complement strand
CATGTCTCGTTTGACCAATAACGTTATCTAGCGATACTTTGCAGTACTTCAAGATCGACTAGCTTAGTGGCTAACACTCTAATATGTTCTAACGTAGAGTTAGCGACCATTTCTCCTTCCTCATTAATACCGATATAACCCTGGGTTTTCATTGCATTAATGAGTGTCGCTTGGGCTTTGTTATCAATAAACTCTGGCGCATTAATATTGTTAAGGACCGATAGACGTTTAGCAATGGCAACCACTTTATTTTCAAGTTCTGTTTTACTCACTGGCGCTAAACGGTTGACTAATGAAGTAATTATAGCGAAGCGCTGCATCGTCTCATTAACGCATTCACCTAAGGCGCGAACTTTTGAGCGTTGCTCTGTGTTGTCAGTGATGGAGATAAAGCCAGCCTTACTTTCTTTGGCGATATCTGCTTGAATTAACGCTGTTATGGTCTGTGATACTTGTTGCTCAATGATCTCCTTTGATTGCCATAAAAACAAGTCGTTTTTAATCAAGAGCATTAAACGCTGCACATTAACTAATAATTCTTCTTTAGCTATTTTAGCCGTTCGCTCTAATAGGCGACAAATAAGGGCAGGTAAAATATAAACGTGTAAAATATTATTGCGGTAATAGCGCATTTCAAGTGCTGCTGACGCGGTTAAAGAAATAATGTCTCCGAAACTATCTTCAGTAACGGTGACTTTGCCTAGCGTAATCACATGAGCCAATAACTCACTGCCATTTTCCATAGGAATAGTAAGTTGTTTACTATAAGGTGCTTGGTTTTGTATCATTAAGAAGAAATTCAATTGGGCTTCAAGATCCACCCGTGACAAAGCTTTGTTGTCTGTGGTGTGAATAATTAGGGCAACAAGTGCAACACCATTTAATGCGGCGGATTGATTCACTGCCGTCATCACATTATTCGCTAATAGGTTAACCGTAGGCGTTAGCCAGTTTGGTTTTTTAGGATCAATTTCATCAATGTCATTTTTCCACTCTGGTACTTCTTTATTTAAAAATTGATTGATATTGATAGGCTCGCCAAAATTAACAAAGCCCTTACCATAATTTCGTAAATTACGGATGGCTTTGAATACACCCAAAATAGATTCCTTCTTTTTTTGACTACCACTGAGCTCTTTATGGTAAGTGCCCACTTCCATCACATGTTCATAACCAATATAAACAGGCACTAGTGTAAGAGGGCGATCGATACCACGTAACAAACTTTGAATGGTCATCGCCAACATACCTGTTTTCGGTGGCAGGATTCGCCCCGTCCGGCTCCGACCTCCTTCAGCGTAATATTTTACTGAATAACCGCGTTCAAATAACAGCCCTAAGTATTCTCGAAAAATGGTTGAATATAAACGGTTGCCAGCAAAACTTCTGCGAATGAAAAAAGCACCCGCTTTTCTGAAAATAGGACCTGCAGGCCAGAAATTTAAATTAATACCTGCGGCAATGCGAGGGGTGACAAGCCCTTCATTGAAAATAACATAGGTCAGTAATAAATAATCCATGTGGCTACGGTGGCAAGGCACATAAATAATTTCATGACCCTCTTGTGCCAAAGTGCGTAACATATCAGCATTTTTTACTTCAATTCCACTATAGACTCGATGCCACAACCAATGAAGGATTCGCTCACCTAAACGGACAATTGCGTCACTGTAGTCTCCAGCAATTTCAGTCATCATTTTAAGTGCTTGTTTTTTTGCTTCTTGTTCACTGATAGCTTTTGATTTTGCTTCTTCAGTGATGACGCGGCGAACTGCAGGGTTGGCAAATAATGCGAGAAACATTTGTTTGCGATGCATTAACCTAGGGCCTTTTGCTGCAATGGTTTGGCGATGAAAATGAAATCGGGTGATGCGCATTAATTTATGAGCCGCTTTTTCATTACTTCCGTGTTGCTCAACCATGTAACGAAATGACAATGGCTCGCTAAAGCGCACTAAGGTATTACGACCTAAAAATAAGACAATGAAAAACTTACGTAACATATTAGGTGATTCTTGATCGGCAAGTACAGTACCGACGCTGGCATTACGTTTTTCTTTAGTGGGTTTTCGACCCCAAATCATGTTGGCTGGAATTAATTGCGCATCTAACGTTGTTGATAAGGTATGTTGATTAAGGAGTGCAGCTCCCTGGGTGATTGCTGATGTTTTACTTGGTTGAGGCAATGAAAATAATGAGCTTGGCTTTTCTAGACAAAATGTCCGAGGAAATAATTGGCCATTAATATTAACGTTGCTCAATGGGTCAGGCAGTTTTTTTTGTTTACAGGCTTTTTGTAATGTCAATAAATCACTAGCTGATTGATGACGAACCACATAAAATATAGGTTGGTTATCGCTAGGTTGTGTTTTATCACTGTGTGTTTTAAAGGGAGTGTCGGGAACAATTTTACAACGTACTAATAATTGAATAGGAAATTTTAATAACAAATAGAATATAGAACGCAATGCTAACATGTTGTTTCACTCAAATTTATGGAGCATCCATTCTAGCATTTTTGTATTAAATTTTGCTACAAACACCGCCATTTCGTCGAGATTTTTTACTTGATATAAAGCACTGTTGGCTTATTGGATCTAGTACGGCCTGATCTGCAGTCATGGTTTTGTGGTGGTTGACGCTGCTTGATTTATTGTATTATTTGAGTGGTCATTACAAACGTTTTTTACTGGTTGACCCCGAGGATTATGCGAGGCAACATTATCGTTAATGGTAACGATAATGTTTGGATGACTTTTTCACCTAAGCACGATAAATATGACGCCGTTTGAACATAGGTTGCAGAAGTCGTATCATCACCGTAAAGGCTTTTAGATACTGGTTTTTACTCTCTTAACAGCATGTTTTATAAACAACATAAAAGCCACTTTAATCCTTATTGATACATAGCCTTAACTTTCTAGGAGTTGATTTTGCAAAAGATAGCGATATTTGTTGATGTTCAAAACATCTACTACACCACACGTGATACCTTTGAGCGCCAGTTTAATTACCGACAATTTTGGCAACATATTAGTCAGCAAGGTGAGATAGTGACGGCCAACGCTTATGCAATTCAGCGAAATGATGATGCGCAACATAAGTTTCAAAAAGCGTTAAAGCATATTGGTTTTGACGTTAAGCTTAAACCCTATATTCAACGTCGTGATGGCTCGGCGAAGGGTGATTGGGATGTCGGGATCACGATTGATATCATGGAGGTTGCTAAAACGGTTGATACGGTGATTTTGTTATCAGGTGATGGTGATTTCGATTTATTAATTAATAAAGTCATCAATGATTACGGTGTGAGGTCTGAGGTTTATGGTGTGAAGGCCTTGACGGCTAATTCATTGATTAATGCAGCTTCGATGTTTCACCCTATTGAAGATCAATTTTTATTGTAATCGGTATACAATAATATTTGGCTAGATTGACCACCAATACAGGATAAACAACCCAACTTTTGGTGATAAATGCTGACGAATTGAATACCCCATATCGACAGCAACTCGTTGAGTATTAGCGATTATATGCAATAGGGTATTGTTTGGTCGCTGAGTATTCTTTTTTCAAGTATTAATATACACTGCTATTGGTTGAGTTGCAGCTGATTAAGTCAACGCACACCGAGTGCAAATGAATGATGAGTTGTGCATATAAAAATCACTATTTTGAGGAATATCATGAAATTATTAGCATTTGCCGCGAGCAGTAGTTCTACATCTATTAACAAACAATTAGCCACTTATGCGGCCTCATTGGTGGAGGGCGCTGATATCGAAATAGTAGACCTCAATGATTTTGAGATGCCACTGTTTAGCGAAGATAAAGAGCGCGAAATAGGCCAGCCTGAACCAGCGAAAAATTTCTTTGCAAAATTAGGCCAAGCGGATGCCATTATTATTTCTTTTGCCGAGCATAACGGCTTTTATACCGCCGCTTATAAGAATCTATTCGATTGGACGTCACGCATCGATCAAAAGCTTTTTCAAAACAAACCTATGGTATTATTATCAACTTCTCCTGGCCCTGGTGGAGCCGGCAGTGTATTAGCTGCGGCTAAAAACTCTGCACCCTATTTTGCTGGTGATGTTAAAGCTACCTTATCGGTACCAAGTTTTTATGATAACTTTAATAGTGACAAACAGGTATTACGAAATAAAGCTTTACTTCAGGCCTTAAAGCTTGCGGTTGCTACCTTATCTTAGTGTCTTAATATCGATGGGTGATTTTGGCTAAAAAAAGCAATAAAGCACCACTAACTTAACAATGGGATTAAAATGACAGATCAATTTATTAAATCAAAAGCCGCCATTGCTTGGGGCCCAAACCAACCATTATCTATAGAAGAAATTGATGTGATGCTGCCTCGCAAAGGTGAAGTCTTAGTTAAAGTGATCGCCTCAGGCGTATGTCATACTGACGCTTTTACTTTATCAGGCGAGGACCCTGAAGGTATTTTTCCTGTGATTTTAGGCCATGAAGGAGGCGGTATTGTTGAACAAGTGGGTGAAGGAGTAACGAGTGTTAAGGTAGGAGATCATGTGATTCCTTTATACACACCTGAGTGTGGTGAATGTAAATTTTGTTTATCAGGTAAAACTAATCTCTGTCAAAAAATCCGAGAAACTCAAGGTAAGGGGTTAATGCCTGATGGGACAACCCGCTTTTATAAAGATGGCGTGCCTATATTTCATTATATGGGGTGTTCAACGTTTTCACAATATACGGTATTACCCGAGATTTCATTAGCGAAAGTTAATAAAAACGCCCCATTAAAAGAGGTTTGCTTACTAGGCTGTGGTGTTACTACAGGTATTGGTGCAGTAATGAACACCGCCAAAGTTGAAGAAGGTGCAACGGTTGCTATCTTTGGTCTTGGTGGTATTGGCCTTTCTGCAGTTATCGGCGCGACCATGGCCAAAGCCAGCCGTATTATTGCCATCGATATTAACGAAAGTAAATTTGAACTCGCTAAAAAGTTAGGTGCGACAGATTTCATTAATCCAAAAAACCATGACAAACCGATTCAAGAGGTGATCGTTGAATTAACCGATGGTGGTGTTGATTATTCCTTTGAGTGTATTGGCAACGTCAATCTAATGCGCTCTGCCTTGGAGTGTTGTCACAAAGGTTGGGGTGAATCGATAATTATTGGTGTTGCTGGCGCAGGACAAGAAATATCGACGCGTCCCTTTCAATTGGTTACCGGCCGTGTATGGCGTGGAACGGCATTTGGTGGTGTCAAAGGCCGCACTGAATTACCTGATTATGTTGAACGATACCTACAAGGCGAATTTAAATTAAGTGACTTTATTACCCATACCATGGCGTTGGAAGATATTAATAAATCATTTGAATTGATGCACAAAGGTGAAAGTATTCGCAGTGTTATTCATTTTGACAAATAATAGTTGGCGCGCTCTAACGTAAAAAATTACTACACGAAGCCCAGCTTAAGGTATCAAGATGACAATAAAAATTACAAGTGCAAACAAATGCTTTGGTGGTTGGCATAAACAATATAGCCACCAGTCTACAACGTTAAACTGCAAGATGAACTTTGCTATTTACTTGCCACCACAGGCATCAAGTGCCAAGCATGTGCCAGTATTATACTGGCTTTCAGGACTCACATGCACGGAGGAAAACTTTATGCAAAAAGCGGGGGCTTTTCGTCTTGCTGCCGAATTAGGCATAGCTATTGTGGCTCCTGATACCAGTCCTCGCGGTGATGACGTCGCTAATGATGACAGCTATGATTTAGGACAAGGTGCTGGCTTTTATGTCAATGCTAGCCAGCCACCTTGGGATCGTCATTTTCAAATGTACGATTATGTGGTCAATGAACTCCCTGAAATAATTGAGTCAATATTTCCGGTCTCTAACAAACGCTCAATAGCGGGGCACTCAATGGGGGGGCACGGCGCTTTAACTATAGCAATGAAAAACCCACAAAGGTATTGCTCAATGTCGGCATTTAGCCCGATCACTAATCCGATGAATTGTCCTTGGGGACAAAAAGCGTTTAGTGCCTATTTAGGTCAAGATAAAGAGACTTGGAAAAGTTACGATGCGAGCGAACTAATGCGACAGGCCAAACAGTTTGTGCCAGCGAAAGTAGACCAAGGTCAGTCGGATAACTTTCTCACCGAGCAGTTAAAGCCAGAGGTGTTGGCAGCCGCAGCGAAGGTAAATGGCTATCCATTGGCGTTGAACTATCATCAAGGCTATGATCACAGTTACTTCTTTATCGCCAGTTTTATTGAAGAACATCTACGTTTTCATGCCGCTCATTTAATTAAATGAGTTGGCTCTGCCGTTGATTAAGTTGACGGTAGACAAAAATTTTTTAGGTGATATTTAACATGATCGTATTAGCTATCATCTAAATATTTCAGCAAAGGTACTTTAGGCGATTAGCTCCATTACTGACCATTGATAACGCACCAAAACTATATGAATATACTTATCCTCGCAAATAAAGATATAGCCAGCAATTATGCTTTAAACTTATTAATTCCAACGCTCAAAGACCAACATCAACTACATTTGTGGTTATCGGCAAAGGTGGGTAACAATACCAACCAACCTGAGCAGTTATCTCGGCTTAAATTTTTTGAACAAGACTCGTTTAATAAAGTATCAAGTCGCCCATTAAATAACAGTACCTCCAATAAATGCATTAAGTTTGATGGTTTTGAGGGATTGAACAATCATCTCAACTCAGCAATTAAAGAAGAAAATAACATTAACTCTCCTGAGAGTATTGCCCGGATAAAAAAACTTTGCCCTGATCTGATCATTTCAATTCGTTATGGCGGCATATTAAAAAGTGAATGTATAAAAATACCTCACCATGGTGTTATCAATCTGCATTCCGGTATATTACCAAAATATAGAGGGGTGATGGCCACCTTTTGGGCTATGCTAAATGATGATGCAATGATTGGCACAACGCTTCATACCATTGGTGATGGGACGATAGATACCGGCGAAATAATCAAAATATCAAGGATGAGTGTTAATAACGAAAAATCATATCTCCAACAAACCCTAGCGCTATACCGTCAAGGTACTTTAGATATTATTGAGGCGACGTTAGGTTACGCTAGAAACGAAAAAATAGTCACCTATCCGCAGCCTAAGAGTGACTCATATTTTACCTTCCCCATGAAGGAGGATTTCGTTAGGTTTGAACAAAAAGGATTGATACTGATAGATGAGCAAGCGCATCATTGTTTTCTCCGAGACTATTATCAAACAGGCGATTAATTCGTTTGTTTGATAGGCAAGTAATAATGATCATCTCACCGCACTTTGAACTAAGCTCTCTCAAACGTAACTTTATAAAAGCTTTAGATAAATTGAGTACAATTGTTATTTTTAAGTTATGATGTAAATCAATTGCCTTTACTTTTTGTTAATTTATATTTAACTTTAAATTAACACTGGTGAGGCGGTCAAAAGATAATGGTGGCACTTAACGCGCTTGCGCCAAACTGCTAGGAAAATTTCACTCTCGCACAGATATTTTATCTATCGGTTAATACTAATAGGTATCAAACGACTTAAACACCGTTGAATATCAAGGAAAAGATCAAACAGTCGTTGATGTTGTTGCCTTCGAGGATGAAGCACCTTTGCGCTATCACAATCCGCTATACGTTCGAACTTATGGTAATAAAAATAGTTAATTGAGTAACTTCGCCTGATAAATTTTAATGCTAAAGCTGAGTACAAAGTAAAGCAAAGTAATACCACCGAGCAAAATGAAAAGTGGCAAACTATGGTAGATGTCGGTATTAAAGAAAAAAGGTGCACATGCTAAATAAAAAAACAGCATATAAGGACTTCGTCCTGTCACACTTAACAAGCAGAATGTATTCAAAGCTTAGCGATATGTATTACTTGTAATATTGCCGGTGTCGATACTTACAGCAAAGGGTTAAAAAAAGCATTTATTGATCAGGGCGTTTGGTCGATAGCGTCGAACTTACAAAAGAATTAAGGTGTTTAAAAGTGATGTGGCAGCGACTGACTTATATTGTAAATAAAATGCATCAGGTGAATTTAAGCTTGTAAATGATTGAGTATGGACAATGGATTAGCCAAAACAGGCCAATAATCATGTAACGACCTGAAATGGCTCAGGGCAATCAAGCCTAGTTTATTATAAACTTTAAAAGGAGTTATCAACCATTGGCTAATAGTATGGACTTAACGGTCGATGGCGCCAGTCAACAATTGGGAGCAATAAGGTTAAAAACAATAAAATCGCCTATAACGTGTTGCTACCAATGCGTTTTAGGTATTTATGACGAACTGAAATAATCAATAATAGGGTTAATTGACACGGAGGACTTATGCAATTTGAAGGATTAACAGCAGCAATAGCCGATTATGTTTCACAGCGCCAACAACAAAAAGTAATACCACTGGAAAAGGAATTAGAAAAAAATATAAATGCAGAGCAAGACCCGGTAAAAATTGCGTTATTAAAAGCGAAGGCAGCAGATGAAATAGCCGCAATTAATTCACGCTATGAAATCAAATGCTGGCTTGATAATGCGGCTAGACGTGCAAAGCAAATTAGTCTAGTCACCCACGCCTTAAAATTTACCCATGGAGATGCTAGAGGCAGTAGCGTTTTATTGTTAGCCAGGACCAAAGAGCGGGATTATTTATCATCAACATCGTTGGCTAAACCTATGATTGATGCCGTTGGAAACGCTGCAGCACTTGATGTTGCTAAATTATTACAATTAGAATTTGAAACAAATAGTTTAGCGATACAGGTCAGTAATAATGACCGAAGTGCTTTGGCACCATTTACTGATAATACCGAGCAACTGAATCAGTGGATGAATGGCTTTAAATTAGCTTTAGCAGATAAAAACATCAGTTCAAGCAGTTTAGCAAAGCAGGTATATTTTCCTGTTGGAAAAAATAACTATCACATAATAAGTCCACTATTCGCTAGTTCTTTTACTCATCACTATTATCAACAATTAGGAAAAATTAGGTTTGGAGACCAAGCTAAATTAATAAGAGAAACACGTAAAGCAGGTAAGTACCATAGTGAGAAGGATGTACGTTTTATCAACACGGCGATACAAACGTTTGGTGGCTCAAAACCTCAAAATATTTCACAGTTAAACAGCCAGCGTGGCGGAAGAATCACGTTACTTTCGTGTGCACCCCCATCATGGCAATCAAATATACTAGTACCTAATAAGAGTCGTTGTATTTTTGAAAGTGAATTTGATCAACGCGTATTGAGGCAAACGCAAGAATTACAACAGTATTTACTCAAAGTGCAAAGCCTCACTAGCAACCTAGACATACGCACTAAGATCATTGACAGAGCCAACGATATTATAGATAGCTTGCTTAACTATGCGGCAGAAATTCAAAATCTGACAGTACAGACTGGTTGGTCAGCGACTGCAGATAAGTTAGATCAATCTCAACAACTTTGGCTTGACCCACTCCGCCGTGATGAACATTTTCAATTACAGCGTAGTAGCAATGATTGGCAAACCAGCATTTGTCAGAGTTTTGGACTTTGGTTAAATAATAAGCTCACACACAGTGCTATGACTTTTGGTAAAACCCAACAAAATTTTTGGCATAAATTGCTTAAACCACGTTTACGTGACTTTGAGTTAGATACCTTGGCTTTTCATAGCAAGGGGCAAGCACAATGAGTACTTACATTACACTGCATAAAATAAAAGTACAAAATGCGAATTGCGTTGCAGGACTCACTTTCGGATTCCCAGCTATTTCTCACTTTTTAGGCTATACCCATGCGCTATCACGAAAACTTCAGCGCGACTACCCAATAGCGTTATTGGGCTGCTCAGTAATATGTCATCAACATCAAATACAAGCATACCAACCGAGTGGTTGGGGAGATTATTTTTTTGCATTAACACGTAATCCGCTAACGAAAGAAGGTAAAACAGCGGCAATTGTTGAAGAAGGGCGTATGCACATGACTATTTCCTTAATCATTGAATGTGAAGGGGTAATTGCTGGTGGTGAAGCGGGCCAGAATGTGTTTAAACAGGCACTGTTAAACTTAGCCCAGCGCCATAAATTAAGTGGGGGTACTATTATTGCTATCGATAATATTAGTGTCGACTGCAGCGATGAGCAAACGATACTAACGCGACGTATTATGCGCAGTGTCATGCCAGGTTTTGTACTTATCGACCGTTCACCTTTATTAGGCGAGCATTTAACAAGGTTACAACAAAGTGATCCTCAGGCCGACTTACTTGAAGCCTGGTTAGATTTTTCTGCGCTAAAATACCAAGCACAGGCAATTGTTGATGAATATAATACCGATGAACTCAATGAAACCAATAAAGCTATATGGCAACCGGTAGCCAAACCGGCTAAAGGCCATTTAGTGCCAATAACCACTGGATTTAAAGCAATTTCTGATGTTCATCAGCCAGGGACAGTAATTAATGCCAGAGACTCACACACCCCTTTTTGCTTTGTTGAGGCGGTATACGGTATTGGCGAATGGCAAAGCCCACAACGAGTACAAGATATCAGTCATGTTATTTGGCGTTATCACCATCAAGCGCAATGGTATGTGTGTAAAACCAGTCAACCCACATCACCAGTAATACATCCAGATCAGCAACCGCTACTAATCGAAGAAGATTTTAGCTATTAATTTATAAAAGGAATTACACATGAGCACTCATTTAAAAACAGCATCAGTGCTAGCATTTGAAGCAAAGCTAGCTAACTCAGACGCGAGCATGGCAAGCGGTGTTTGGCATGAACGACAAAACGCAACGCGCTGGTCAGCGATTATCATCAAAGAGAAGTCAGTTCGTGGCACTATTTCAAATCGTTTAAAAGCAAATTTAGCCAGTGATCCTATTAAAGTTGATGCTGAAGTGCAAAAACCGAATTTACAAAAGGTTGATAATGCAAGCTTACCGTTTGAACATGACACATTAAAAGTGAATTTTACTTTAAGAGTTATGGGTGATTTAGCCACCCCATCAACATGTAACGATCCAGATTATCAAAACGCATTAGCGCAAATTATTAACGGTTATGCACGAAAAACAGAGTTTACCGAATTAGCTAATCGTTATGCCACCAATATAGTTAATGGTCGTTTTTTATGGCGTAACCGTGTAGGGGCTGAATCAGTTGAAGTACAAGTAACCCATGGCAATAACACTTGGGTATTTGATAGCCAAGCCTACAGTTTACGCGACTTTTCAGCACCAGAAGGTGACCTTGCTAAATTGGCAGAAGTGATAAAATTAGGCTTGCTAGGAGAGAACTTTGCTTTACTTAGTATTAATGCCTTTGTAAAACTAGGGGCTGGACAAGCCGTTTATCCATCACAAGAACTTGTTATGGGGGGCAGTAAAGGTGACAAAAGTAAATTCTTATATCAGCTTGATGGTGAAGCCGCCATGCATTCTCAAAAAATCGGAAATGCCTTAAGAACTATTGACACTTGGCATTTAGACACTGGTGAAGTTGGCGCAATAGCTGTTGAGCCATACGGTTCAGTAACCAATCGTGGCAAAGCCTATCGTCAACCAAAGGAAAATATTGATTTTTATAAACTGCTTGATAACTGGGTATTACACAATCAAGAGCCAGACTTAAATCAACAACATTATGTGATGGCAATGTTTATTCGTGGTGGTGTATTTGGTGCAGCAAGTTAGGGGGTAATAATGGCGAATTATATTGAAATTACAGTGTTGCCCGACTTAGAGGCAGATGGCAATTTTTTGATGAGTAATTTATGTTCTAAGCTTCACAGCGTACTAGGGAAATCAACCCAAGGACAAGTAGGTATTAGTTTTCCTGACTATGCCAAAAAAGGTAAAAATTTAGGGAATATTATTCGTTTGCACGGTAGCCAAACTATGTTGGAAAAGTTGATGTCGCAGCCATGGCTAAAAGGCTTAAGAGACTATTGCCAGTGCAGTGAAATTAAACCCGTGCCCGAGGTTGTTCAACATAGAAGCTTTGCTCGCAGGCAATATAAAAGTGCACATAACAAGCGACAACGGTCTATCAACAAAGGCTGGTTAAGTGAACAAGAAGCACAGGTTAATATTAGCGACGATGCCAATATTATAACGACCTTGCCTTACCTTCAACTGATCAGTAAAAGTTCGCAGCAAGCTATGTATATTTTTGTAGAACAAGGTCCGGTTGTCGAAAAAATAACGATAGGCAGTTATAATTCTTATGGACTGAGTCGTTTGTCAGAAAAAGTGACGGTCCCTTGGTTTTAATTCTTTTTTCTAGTAGCTCAGGGTTATCTGGGCTTTATTTTAGCATAATAAAAAAGGGATAAAAGCCGAACCAGCCAACAGCTTAATAATAATCAGATGGTTAGTGATTAAAGGCTCTAGTGCAACGCCGTACAGGCAGCTTAGAAATTATTATTTGATAAAAAAGACGTCAAGTTTTGTGTACTGCCGTACAGGCAGCTTAGAAATGAATAAAATAACCGTAACCTAATTCTTTGGTGTTCACTGCCGAACAGGCAGCTTATAAATGATAAAGTGAACTTTTCGGTTTTTCCTCTGGTGTTCACTGCCGTACAGAGGACTTAGAAACCCATTGACTCGACTGTAATATGATTTAATATGTGCACTGTCGTACAGACAGCTTAGAAAATTCTCAAAAACCAATACCCGTTACTGCCGTACAGGCAGCTTAGAAATTATCTTTGTATTATCTGACAACTACGTCTTGTTTCACTGCCGCACAGGCAGCTTAGCAATCTGTCAGCACGTTCACTGCCGTACAGGCAGTATATACATAAAGTGACGTAGGTTAATCTCACAATTAAGCGGGCGCTGAGAGTGAGTTTACGTCGATTATTGCTTATACCTATTTATAAAATACAGTGATGTGACATCTATTCATCGAGAAATTGGAAAAATTCGACTTGTCATGATTGCTTCTTTTTTATTCAATTAGCGTCTCATCCAATACAGCCGGTAATATTTAAGAGCGTTTTTTCTCAATGGCACACTCTTTAGTGACAACGGGGAAAGCTAAATGGGTCCTTAATTATTTGGGATCCCCTCTTGGGGATACCGCAGCAGGTGTCTATTGGCTAATGTCGAGTCTATTGATTGTCATTCAATCTCGCTACAGCTCTTTTATATCAGGCAATAAAAAAGCCTTACCCGAAGGTAAGGCTTGAAATGCTCGCTGTACGGTTTTGTTAAACAAAACTCTTTTTAGTTATACCTTTAGAAACTTATTATTTTTATTAGTTGTCCTCTTGGTGCACGTGTTTTATAACAAACCATCTTTGCAGGTGCAACAACTTTAATAGAGCATAAACTCGACGAAATTTTTCGTACAAAGTTTTTTTAGATGTTTTTATTTTTAAGTTGATGATTATAAGGGTAATATTTTACAGTGTCTTTTTTTTGAGATGTTACAAAATATTTCTACCAATTCACTTGGTTTGCAGCATGGATTCAAAAGTGAGCCAATGCTAGAATATTGGGTATATAAGTATAGAGACCAATTTCATGACTGAATTAAAAAACGATAATTATTTACGTGCGTTATTACGCCAACCTGTAGATTACACGCCTGTATGGATGATGCGCCAAGCTGGACGTTACTTGCCCGAATATCGAGAAGTACGTAAAAAAGCGGGCGATTTTATGTCAGTGTGTCGTAATGCTGAACTTGCTTGTGAGGTCACGATCCAACCTCTACGTCGCTTTCCTCTTGATGCTGCTATTTTATTCAGTGACATTTTAACTATACCCGATGCTATGGGCTTAGGTTTATATTTTGAAACAGGTGAAGGGCCGAAGTTTGAGCGTCCAATTACTTGTAAAGCCGATGTTGATAAAATTGCTGTGCCGGACCCTGAAGATGAATTAGGTTATGTGATGAATGCGGTACGCACTATCCGAAAAGAGTTGAAAGGCGAAGTGCCATTAATTGGATTTTCAGGTAGCCCGTGGACATTAGCAACTTATATGATTGAAGGTGGCAGTTCAAAAGCTTTCACTAAGATAAAAAAAATGATGTTTGCTGAGCCTCAAACTCTGCACTTATTATTAGATAAGCTAGCAGATTCGGTTATTAGTTATTTGAATGCTCAAATTGCTGCTGGCGCACAATCTGTGATGGTATTTGATACTTGGGGTGGGGTTTTATCTCCTCGAGACTATCAAGAATTTTCATTACAATATATGGCAAAAATTGTTGATGGCTTAACGCGGCATAATGAAGGCCGCAAAGTACCGGTAACCTTATTTACTAAAAATGGAGGTATGTGGTTAGAAAGCATTGCGGCAACAGGTTGTGATGCAGTCGCTTTAGATTGGACTATTGATATCAATCACGCTAAGGCACGCATTGGTGATAAAGTGGCTCTACAAGGTAATATGGACCCTTCAATGCTATATGCACCTAAACCTCGTATTGAACAGGAAGTCTCTAAAATATTAGCAGGATTTGGTGAAGGTGGCACTGGACATGTATTTAACTTAGGTCACGGCATTCACCCTGACGTTGATCCTGAACATGCAGGGCACTTTATTGAGTCGGTTCATCGGCTATCTAAGCCATATCATAAGTAAGTGTATGCTTTATCCATAAATAAGGAGCTTGTTAGCTCCTTATTTATTTTTGAATTTTTATTCTAGGGTTTAATGTAAAAGCAACTCAGGATATGAAGCCAGTGATGAAGAGCAAAATAACGGCATAGTTCTTTATTACTCATTGCTTTTGCGTGACGAACTCAATAAAGACTATAAAATTGATCAGCGAAAATAGGCATGGAAAACACCGTAGTGATTAACACTATCACTACGGTGGCAGGTATCGCATGCATTCTCTTAGTTTAAAACAGTCGATTCAAACC
>Ga0307492_10000623_pt1 | contig 14925 bp, 15 predicted proteins | sample SI3LmetaG_FD_202365 | JGI IMG/M metagenome (GOLD analysis project Ga0307492, IMG submission 202365) | Sea-ice brine microbial communities from Beaufort Sea near Barrow, Alaska, United States - SI3L | ecosystem: Environmental > Aquatic > Marine > Coastal | place: USA: Alaska | collected 2017-05-06 | reverse complement strand
AAGCGATTGAACGAGCGGGCACTAAGGCCGGTAATAAAGGCGCTGATGCTGCAATGGTCGCGATGGAAATGATCAGCTTGCTGAGGAAAATCGGTTAACCGACTTCGATGACTAATCAAGCCAATACAAATATCAATAAAGACGCCAAAAAAATGAGTAGTAAAAAAGCGGCAGAACAGGCGCGTTTTATTAAAAAACGTAAACATGCTCGTGACAAGGGGTTGCAGGCTTTATATCAATGGCAGCTGTCCGGCGAGGATCTTGAGTGGATAAAAGATCACTACGTAGAAGAACAGGGGGTTTCAACCGGAGATCTAGATTATTTCCTTGAATTATTATTCGAAATCCCAACCTGTATTGTTACCCTTGATGAGCATTACCGACAGCACATAGAAAACTTTGAGGACCATGTTGATCCGATTGAAACAAATATTCTGAGAATCGCAACCTACGAATTTATTCATCACCTCGAAATACCCTTCAAGGTGGTGATTAACGAGGCGGTTAATCTTGCTAAGGTTTACGGTGCTGATGATAGTCACAAGTTTATCAATGGCGTGCTAGATCCATTGGCAAAAATACTTCGCCCGCTTGAAACCAAAGCTTAATTAGAATTCTAGTCTGATTAAAACCGTTCCAATGACAGCCGCACAGAATGAATTTTTGTTAATTGAACGATTTTTCTCTGGCACTGGAAAGTCTCGTTTTCCAGTGATGCTCTCGCAAGGTGATGATGCCGCTATTGTCGATTTACCTGTTGGTAAACAACTCGTCATGAGTGTCGACACATTGATTAGCGGCGTTCACTTTCCTGAGCAAACCAGTGCAGCAGATATTGCTTACAAGTCCCTGGCTGTTAATTTAAGCGACCTCGCCGCGATGGGAGCAACACCTGCTTGGTTTTTATTGTCGATTACGCTACCAAAATTTGATGAGGCATGGCTGAGTGAGTTTTCAGCCAGCTTAAAGGCCACATCAAATCAGCATCAAATTGAACTAATTGGGGGAGATACCTGCCGCGGGCCGCTTTCCATTACGATTCAAATTACTGGGCTGGTTGAAAGAAATAAATATGTAGGCCGCAGCGGTGCCAATGTAGGTGACCTAATATTGGTGACTGGAAAGCTTGGCAATGCCGCACTGGGATTAGCACATTTACAGCAACGATTGAGGTTACCAGCCGACCTCATTCAACTTTGTGTCGCAGCACTTAACCGCCCGTCACCCAGGCTCGAACTCGCCGATTTCCTGACAAGCTATGCTAGCGCAGCTATTGATTTATCAGATGGATTAGTCGGTGACTTACGTCATATCCTCGATCAAAGTCATAAAGGCGCATTGCTCAGGCGCGATGATTTGCCTGTCAACGACTGGATACGTAGTCAGCAGGGTTATGATTTTGCGCTGACAGGTGGTGATGACTTTGAGCTTTGTTTGACCGTACCTGCGAAATATAAAGGCGCTATTGATCACTGGAACCAGCAAAATCCTCACTGCAAACTGACGGACATTGGAGAAATTACAGGCAGCGGCTATCAGCTCGTTAACAAAAATAAAACAGTGGATCTGAACCATTGGCAAGGGTACCAACATTTTGAATAAACCAATTCCAGCTTCGCTACTACGCCACCCGATTCATTTTCTTTCCTTAGGGTTTGGTTCAGGTCTGTCTCCTTTTGCGCCAGGTACCGTGGGGACGCTCGTCGCCATACCGCTGTACCTAACGATTGCTCATCTATCACTGTCGATTTATCTTGGTATTATTTTGGTGGGGTTTATTCTAGGCGTCTATTTTTGTCACGTCACTAGCGAGGCGCTGGGTGTACACGACCATCCTGGTATTGTATGGGACGAGGTGATTGGCTTCTGGATCACAATGATTGCAGTGCCAGTGCTGAACTGGCAATGGATTGCAGCAGGATTTGTACTCTTTCGATTTTTCGATATCGTCAAGCCTTGGCCTGTCAAACTTGCGGACAAACGATTGCCTGGTGGCTTTGGTATTATGTTCGATGACGTATTGGCTGGTATTTACGCCCTTATTTGCATGCAAACTTTAAATTATTACCTAAACTAGTCAGTATGATGTTTCGAACCTTTGCAATCGTATTCCTCGCTTCTTTATTGTGGTTCACGCCACTGGCTGTGGCTAACCTCAATGTTAAGGTGATTGCGCTTTTCACCAACAAAGCACTGTTGCAAATAGGGTCTGAGCAAAAAATACTAGCCAAAGGAGAAAGCTATAAAGGCGTGACCTTACAGTCAGCGAGTGGTCGTGGTGCTGTTGTTTTGATCGATGGCAAGGAACAAAAAATGGACCTTAATCAAACGATTCAACAAGTTTTTAAAAAACCTGACCGTTCAACCGCGACCATTTACCCTGATGGGCAAGGCATGTACTTTGTAAAGGGTAAAGTGAATCGAACCACGGTGAATTTTTTGGTCGATACGGGTGCAACCTTCCTAACGATGAGTGGTAAGCATGCTAAAAAAATAGGCATCGACTTTCTAAACGGAACTATTGGCTATGCTAATACTGCATCTGGCAGAGTAAAGGTGTGGCAAGTGAAACTAGATAGTGTCAGTATCGGCGATATTAAGGTGAGCAATGTAGATGCTAGCGTCATTGCGGGTAATCAACCATTCGAAATTCTGCTCGGAAACTCTTTTTTGAAATACACCAAACTGCAACGGATTGGTGTCACGATGGAATTACAACAGCGCTACTAGGAGGCTGTCGGATTTAAGGCTAATCTACACGGTAATTGAGCCGTGCATCGCTCTACCTTCGAAGCGCCGAACCGTTACATCAATGCTGTCGTGCAGAAAAGTCATGTTAGCAGGCATGCTTATCCCACTCGTTGAATAGATAAGCTATTTACCTCATTCGATCAAAAGTTTGAGGCAAAATGACTTGCCCTCGTCATGACTGCCTAAGATTGGGTGACCCCTGGATAAAATCTTAATCAGCAGCATGTTTGGGTGACTTAATTCGGGTTCTGTCCATTTCAAATCTGTCGTATTTTGTTAGAATATAACGCTTTGTTGTCTGATCCAGAGAATTCCAATGATCAAAACTCGTTTTGCCCCTAGCCCCACCGGATTGCTCCATATTGGTGGTGCTCGAACTGCCTTATTCTCATGGCTTTACAGTAAAAAAATGGGGGGGCAATTTGTATTGAGAATTGAAGACACTGATTTAGAACGCTCGAGTGAAGCGTCTGTTCAGGCGATCCTAGACGGTATGGAATGGCTTAGGTTGGACCATGATGAAGGCCCTGTTTTTCAGACCCAAAGATTTGATCGCTATAGAGAAATTATCCAGCAACTGTTGGATCAAGGTGATGCTTATTATTGCGCTTGCTCCAAAGAAAAGCTGGAGTCTCTGCGAGAGCAACAAATGGCCGACAAGCAAAAGCCACGTTATGACGGTTGTTGTCGTGATCTAGGGCTGTCACCAGATGGCACTCAAGATTTAGTGGTTAGGTTTAAGAATCCGCAGGAAGGCGCAGTCACATTTCCCGATCATGTCAAAGGTAGTATCACTGTTAGTAATTCGGAACTAGATGATTTGATTATCTTAAGAAGTGATAGTACTCCTACCTATAACTTAACTGTCGTAGTGGATGACATGGATATGAATATTACTCATGTTGTGCGCGGTGATGATCATGTCAACAATACGCCTCGTCAAATTAATATCTTAAATGCGCTTGGCGCTGACTGCCCTGAGTATGCGCATTTGCCGATGATTCTGGGTGATGATGGTAAACGTCTGTCTAAACGCCATGGAGCGGTCGGTGTCATGCAGTATTTTGATGACGGTTACTTGCCAGAGGCGGTATTGAATTATCTCGTTCGATTAGGTTGGTCGCATGGTGATCAGGAAATATTTTCAATGGAAGAGATGATCAGTTTTTTCTCTTTGGATGATATCAATAAATCAGCATCTTCTTTCAATACCGATAAGCTCAACTGGATTAATCAACAGTACATGATGAGTTTGCCATTAAGCGGTATCGTCGATCTGGTCAAACATCGCCTGAAAGTGATTGATGTTAGCGTAGCCGATGAAACTAATATCGATACTATTGTGGATTTATATCGCCAACGTGTATCTACCATCAATGAGCTCACCGAGAGTATTTTATATTGTTTCAAAGAATTCGATGAATATGATACAAAAGCGGCTAAAAAAGCACTTCGAGCCGATGCATTGGAACCATTAAAGTGCCTGACCGAAGGGTTTGAATCATTGACTGACTGGCGTGCTGAACCTATTCACCAGGTGATCCACGGTGTCACAGAACAGTTAGCGGTTGGAATGGGTAAAGTTGGTCAACCATTGCGCGTTGCGGTGACCGGTGGATCGTTCTCCCCGCCCATTGATCAAACTGTAGAGGTGATAGGCAAGGCCCAGACCCTAAAGCGAATATTGAGAGCGATTGATCATATCTCAAAGCTGTAATGGAGAGAAAATCTCATTATAATTCAATAGCATGCTATAACCATGTTAGGTACTTCATATCGATCAAAGTTTAGTGATTAGTTGTACAGTTTAAATTGAGTGACAGATTTTATGAGATTGGCCAAAACCTAATAGGTCAGTTTACGGATAAGGACTAATGACGAGAAAAACCATTAAATGTGTTGTCATGTTTGCCGATGTTGCAGGCAGTACGACTATTTATGAAAAAATGGGAGATGATCTAGCTCGTGAACGCATTTCGAATGCGTTAAATACCCTGATTGACATTACTCGAAAAAACAAAGGGCATTTGGTAAAAACAATCGGTGACGAGATTCTTGCCTATTTTACTGATGTCGATATGGCCTTACTGGCCGCCCATACGATTCAGGAGGTTATTGAAGATGATAAAAAACCCGAAACAATCGGGGTCTCGATTCGAATTGGAATGCATTTTGGAAGTGCTATTTTAGAAACCAATGATATCTTTGGTGATACCGTTAATGTTGCTGCCAGAATTTCTAGCATGGCAAAAGCGCGTCAAATTCTATGCACTAAGGAAATGGCATTTTTAGCCAAAAGTTCAGAGCTATCCCGTCGTATGCGACCTTTTGATCGCATCAGGGTCAAGGGTAAGAGTGAAACTCTTGATATCTACATCCTGTCATGGGAAGAGGATAGTGATGTTACTAACATGGCTACTGCCAGTAGCTTTACGAATCCAGCGCGACATAAACAGGGTGAAAAGCTAACGCTAACCTATTGTGGCAAGCGCTACAAAATACCGGTTACTACCACTTCGTATATTTTGGGTCGGGGCAATGGCTGTGATCTTTTTGTTGATGGTGATTTAATCTCACGGCACCATTCTAAAGTAGAGCACCGTCGCGGAAAATTTATCATCACAGATCAAAGTACCAATGGTACTTTCATCAAAACGCAAGAAGGACAGGAGGTATTCTTACGGCGTGAAGAATTAACACTTTTCGGTGTTGGTTTCATCAGTCTGGGCAAAAAAGTCGATCAACATGATGAAGGTGTTATCCAATTCTTTAGCGAATAAAGCTGACGCTTCTTTATAGTCTTATAGCACGCCCAGTAAGGCACTGATCAACCCGATTAATCCACCGAATAAACCGCCCCATATCACCAACCAACCAAGATGCTGTCTGATCATGTCCTGAATTATTATTTTGACTAATTGTGGGGTTAATTCATCCAGTCGCTTGTCGACTATTTCTTCGATATTATTGCGAATATCATTGATCATATCTGGCTGCTCTAACTCTTCGATCAGCAGTTTTGAAAACGATTCTGTCGCACTAATGTCGACGATAGCTGTGCGCATATTTTCTATGAAAGGTTCTTTCAGCGGCACTAATGCTTCCTGACCGCCAAACATGGCGAGCATACTTCCGAAAGATGACTCCATGATTGTTTTAACCAAAGTATCGTAGGCCGGCGTCAAGTCCAGCTTTTGAATGACAGGCGCCAAATGTTGGCCTATATGGGCCGGTTGACTTTTGTTTAAAAAACGATCGATATTTTCCTCGTTAAAAAATTGCGTCATCATTAAATTCCGAATGCCTAGCTTAAAATCTTCGAAGTGCGCAGGAATGACTCCAGACCCATAAAGCCCCGGAACTTTTTCAAACAACATGTGGATTGCTAGCCAATTAGTAATGGCACCAGATAACGCAAAAATACCGATAGAAAACAGAATGTCGTGATGAATGTAGTAAGCTGTTACGGTTACTGCGAGGGCGATTAAATTTGTGGCAAGACTTTTATTCATAACTTTTATACATGTTAATTCAGTAGTAATCTATATCAAAAAAGTGGACCCGGATTCTATCAACTTCGAGCGACATTTAAACCATCAGATAGTAAAAAAGGTTAGACTGATAACAACCATTTGGAAACCTCTATGCCTATTACATTCACAACAAAGTCCTACGCTGATATCACTATGCTAAATGATGCTGGTGAGGCGATGCTCGAAATGATGGACTTCGGAAACCCTATACCAGGCGCCATCATCGCGAAAGATGTACATCAAGCTTTGACCAATTTGCAAAAAAATCTAGCCAATGAAAGCGATAACGAAGAACTGGATAAAGAAAATGATGGAGAACAACCCCCAGTCCCTCTGAATACTAGGGCAATGCCTTTATTAGAACTTTTAAAATCAGCAATCGATAACGCCAACGATATCAGTTGGCGATAATTTTTCACCTTTAATATCGAATTAAAATTTATATTGCCTGTTTTATCGAGGCGGGTAATTCATACCGCAATAAATAGGTAATATAGGCTATGTCAGACAGCGTAAATTTTAACGGCTGGTCAACTCATGTTGACCAGCCTTAAAGTTAAAGCTATAGGGGTACTATTCTGCAGTAGAAGGTTTGGCAGCAGCGTCATTAGATGCTGCTTTAACCGGCGCTGAAGATTCATTCTTTTCAATATTTTGTGATTGTTTTTTTGGTCGCGCCGGTGCTCGAGATTTCACCGGTTTACTTTCACTGGGTGATTTTTCTGGTGCAGGCTTGGTTTCTACTTGCTTGGCTGCAACTGGCTTAGGTTCAGCTGACTTAGTCTCAACTGGCTTAGCCTCAACTCGCTTAGGTCTAGTTGCCTTAGTTTCAGCTGCTTTAGATTCAGTTTTGTTAGGCTCGACAGGCTTATTAGCCTCAGTGCGCTTCGTCTCAACTGGCTTAGTTTCAACTTGCTTGGGATTGGCTTGCTTTACCGGAGTAGTTGCAGGTTGGTCTGATTGAGGAGTCGTTTGAGGTTGAGTTGCTCTAGGCGCTGCCGACACTGTTTCGCCGCTCGGTTTATTCTGAGCAGGCTCTGCTCTCGGCTTATTAGGACGTGGAGGTGGTGGTGGAGCAACAGCAGGTTTTGACTGTGAAACTGGTGCATTGCTTTGTGCCTTATTTACTTCTGGATTAACAGTTTGAATTGGCTTTTCTGCAGTAGCTGGCTTTTGCTTTTCATTGGCATTCTCAGAAGTGTTCCGACCTTCTTGAGCTACTGCATCGTTCGGTTTGTCGGTGCGTTGATTGTTAGAACGATTTTGACGATTCCCAGATCGATTATTGCGAGATCGAGGCGATCGATTTTGCTTTGCTCTTGGTTTCCCTTCTTGAGACTCGGACTGGCTATCATCCTTTTGATTTTGATTACTAGTAGTCACATTTTCTGACGCTTCTTTCTTACTAGTGTCGGTATTGTTTTTGCTATTTGGGTTGCCATTACGATTGCGATTTTGCGAACCGCGGTATTTCCCTCGACGGTTACGGTTTTGAGATCCACGATTGTCTCGAGTGGCTTCAGTTGATTTCTGGTCAGAATCATCTTGCTGCTTTTCAGTGCTTCCGAATAAAGCGTTCCATATTTTTTGAAAAAATCCAGATTTGCTTTCTGCTACAGGTTCTGGTTCTGGCTTTGCAGCAGGCTTAGGTGCTGGTGGCTCGATTCTTTGAACCGCTGCGACTTCTCCTGGTGCTGAGTTGTTGGTCGTAATTTCAACCAGATCAACGGCGTCTTCTTCTGTTATCAGCTCGAAAGACTTCTTGTAATTCGATTCATGACGATGAGTATCGTTATCTTTGACTCGCTCTATCTCGTAATGAGGTGTTTCTAAGTTTCGATCGGGAATAACAACCAGTTTTACTTTGCGGCGCAGTTCTAAGTCATCAATTTTATCACGCTTTTCATTTAGCAGATAAGTGGCACATTCGATCGGCATTTTAGCCAAAATTGTGCCTGTATTATCTTTTAGCGATTCCTCTTCGAGTAAACGCAATAACGCTAGTGATAGCGATTCAACATCGCGAATACTGCCCTGACCAATACACCTTGGGCAAACAATCTGGCTCGATTCACCTAATGACGGGCGTAATCTTTGGCGTGACATTTCAAGTAAACCAAACCGAGATATACGACCAATTTGAACCCGAGCACGATCATCATATACGGCATTGCGCAGACGAGATTCAACCTCGCGTTGGTTTTTATTTTGCATCATATCGATAAAATCGATAACAATTAGTCCACCCAAATCACGTATGCGTAACTGGCGCGCCAGTTCATCAGCTGCTTCGAGGTTGGTCTGCCTGGCTGTTTCTTCTATGTCACTGCCTTTGGTAGCGCGTGCGGAGTTAACATCAACTGAAATCAGTGCTTCTGTATGATCGATAACAATTGCGCCACCAGAGGGTAAAGAGACTTCACGTGAAAATGCTGTTTCAATTTGATTCTCAATCTGAAAGCGATTGAAGAGAGGTAGGTCTTCATCGAATTTTTTCAGCTTGGAAATGGTGTTAGGCATTACCATTGACATGAAGTCATGCGCCTGTTGGTAAGCTTCCTGTGAATCTATTAAGATTTCGCCAACATCAGCACGATAATGATCGCGTAGCGCGCGCACAACGATATCTGACTCTTGATAAATTAAAAATGGCGCAGGCTTTTCATTCGCTGCTGTTTCAATGGCTGTCCATACTTGGTTTAGGTAATCCAGGTCCCACTGCATTTCTTCGGTTGATCGACCGACGCCAGCGGTGCGAACAATGACACCCATGTTTTCTGGCATTGTGAGTTCTGAGAGTACTTTTTTCAGTTCGTCACGATCTTCACCTTCAATGCGGCGAGACACACCACCAGCACGAGGGTTCTGAGGCATTGCAACTAAAAAACGACCGGCAAGACTGATAAAGGTGGTGAGTGCAGCACCTTTGTTTCCGCGTTCTTCTTTTTCAATTTGAACAATGACTTCTTGATCAACCTTGATTGCTTCTTTGATGCTTATCTTGCCCGATTCAGCTTTGACGCCTTCACGATAATATTGCTTTGAGATTTCTTTAAACGGAAGAAATCCATGGCGATCAGCACCATAGTTAACGAAAGCCGCTTCAAGACTTGGTTCTACACGGGTAATTTTACCCTTGTATATGTTGGACTTCTTCTGTTCCCTGGAAGGAACTTCTATATCAAGATCGTAAAGACGTTGACCATTGACCATTGCTACGCGGAGTTCTTCTGTCTGCGTAGCGTTTATTAAAATACGTTTCATGTTTGAATTTGCCTTCAATTAAAGGCTCGGTACTGGTTGCTTTCAGTTTTTTTGATTGCTTCTTTGGATTGTTTAGAACGGGCACAGCGCAAAGCTGTAGTGGTTCGGTGGAACCACTTATCAGTTCAATATTTTTGATCAGTAAAAAACTGTAAAAGAGACTGTACATAGAGCCTGAGTCAGTAAATGTGCCTTGTGAAAACTACTTCATCAAGTAGTTTTAGGGCTAATCTTCTAAGGAACCAATTGCCGTATCGAATGATTCGGACTGATGAACTTGCTTCCTATAAAAATACGTTTTGGTAGTGTTTGCCATGAAAATAGGCAGTACAATACTACTAAATAGAAATATACCATACTTTATGAGCGCTGCCCAATTGAATACGAATAACCCCAACCTCGATGCAACACCCGTTACAAGCGGTGTCTCTTTTATCGAAGTCGACCATACTCAAGTTGACCAACGACTAGATAATTTTTTGTTGAAAATGTTAAAGACGGTTCCAAAGACACGAGTCTATCGAATCATAAGAAAGGGTGAGGTGCGTGTTAATAAGAAACGGTGTAAGCCAGAATACAAATTGAAAATGGGCGATATTGTCCGTGTGCCGCCGGTTCGAATTGATCAAACACATGACGTAGAAAGCTATATAGCGCCAACTTTAATCGACAGTGTTGAAAAGACGATTTTATTCGAAAATAAGCATCTAATTTTGATCAATAAGCCCTCAGGGCTGGCGGTTCACTCAGGCTCAGGGATTAACTTTGGGGTGATCGATATCATGCGACGACTACGTCCCGATACCGAAATCGAACTGGCACACCGCTTAGACAGAGACACGAGTGGCTGCTTGTTATTGGCCAAGCATCGTCAGTCGTTACTAGCGATGCAGCGCTGCTTTTTGGATAATACCCTGACTAAGACTTATCTCGCGGCAGTGAAGGGGTGTTGGCCGCAAAATAAAAAGGAGGTGACTGTTTCGTTAAAAAAAGTAACTTTGCCGAATGGTGAGCGACGAGTTTTAGTCGATCCGGCAGGGCAGAGCGCTTTGACGAAAATCGTTAGTTGTGACCATAAAGAAGATTACAGCATCCTAACAATCCAACTGATGACCGGGCGAACCCACCAAATACGAGTTCATTGCCAATCACAGGGGTACGAGTTAATCGGTGACACTAAGTATGGCGATATCGACTTTAATAAAACAATGAAGAAGAAAGGGTTCAAGCGATTGATGTTGCATGCCAGCAGACTTGAATTACCACGAACGGAATTTTCAGATGAGATTGTTATTAATGCTGATACGCCGAATGTTTTTAATCAATTGATGAATAATCCTAGGTAGCCTGGCCTTGATAACATTCAACTAATACCCTATGTATAAGAAAAACCCTTAATGACAGGTAACATAATGTTTGGCTCATCCAAAAAAGAAGAACGCGATTCAGGCGTCACTAATGATTACGAGAAAATGGTTCGAGACTTGGCATTCTCTGCTGTTAATGAGCAGCGTAGTAAGCGTCGCTGGCGCATATTTTTTGTGTTTTTATTCTTCGCTTATTTAACACCGCCACTTTATTTATTGATTGAATCTTACGGTCCAACAGGCGCGGATGATTCAGTTTCTAGCGGCAACGGTAAGCACACAGCGCTGGTATCATTAGACGGCGTGATTGCTGCTGGCGAACAGGCTGGTGCTAGTAATATTGTTGCGGGACTCGAAGCTGCTTTTAAAAATGCGGATACAGCTGCCGTTATATTAGAGATAAACTCGCCAGGTGGTTCGCCAGTCCAGTCGGCTTATATATATGATGAAATTTTACGGTTGAGAGAAGCGCATCAATCGATACCTATCTATACTGTCGTGTCTGATATTGCAGCCTCGGGTGGTTATTTTGTTGCATCGGCAACCGATAATATCTATGTGAATCAATCCAGTTTGGTTGGCTCCATTGGCGTACGTATGGATAATTTTGGTTTTGTCGAGTTAATGAAAAATATTGGTGTCGAACGACGACTGTTAACCGCCGGTGAAAATAAAGGTTTGCTCGATCCTTTTCTCCCAGAGAATCTAGCTCAAAAAAGCCACCTCCAGGAAATGCTAAATGAAGTGCATCAGCATTTTATTACGGCCGTTAAGAATGGGCGGGGCGATCGTTTAAGCGAGCAGGAAGGGCTGTTTAGTGGGTTGATTTGGACGGGTGAGAAGGCCATTAATCTTGGTTTAGCCGACGCTTATGGAACAACAAAATCAGTTGCTAGAGATATTGTCAAAGTTGAAAAAGTGGTTGATTTTACTCCTAAGAGTGAATTCTTTGATCGCATCGCGGAACGAATTGGTGCGGCAGCAAGCCGGCAAATTCAAAGCTATTTTAGCGCTCGAATGAATTAGCCTTGAGCCAATAAATTTGCCGCCTATTCTTACGCGGATGATTTTACTCAACTGCTTTTAAACGACAGTGACACCGGCATTTTCAAGCATGGTAACGAGTCGAAGCAGGGGTAATCCTATCAAGGCACTAGGGTCATTGCCTTCCATGGCGCTGAACAAGCAGCTGCCATAACCTTCGGACTTAAAGCTGCCAGCACATTGGTAGGGTTGCTCTACTTCGAGGTAATGGATCAATTGTTCATCACTAAGCGTTCGAAATTTGACCTTATATAATACTTCGTCAACTTCACTAAAGTTAACCTTAGGATGTAACACGCAAAGTCCGGTATGGAATACAACCGTCTTACCTTGAGCTGTTTTTAACTGTTGCAACGCATTCACGTGGTTGCCGGGCTTACCCAAAATTTGATCATCCCTCAATGCGCATTGATCAGATCCAATGACAATAGCATCGGGATGATCCTTGCTAATGACCTGCGCTTTTTGTTTAGCTAGTCGGCAGACATAGTCAGTCGCGGTTTCACCCGTTAATCGGGATTCATCTATATCGGGAGAATGGCATTCGAAATCTAAATGAAGTCGAGCTAACAATTCTTTTCTAAATGGTGAGCTACTGGCGAGTATGATTTCTGGTTGCACGGTACTACCCTGAATAAATGGCTAAACTAAAATCGAATCTTAAAGTACTCGACAAAATGCCTGACAATTTGAGCTTCAAAATAGAAAGGAAGCTGAGTATATTACAAACATTCTGAAAAACCATAAGAACGCTAAGTATTTTGTTAATTTCAATAGACAAACTTGGCAATATCCCTGTAAAATCGCGCGCTTTATGCAAACCAAACTACATCGTCTCTACCAAATCCAGAAAGAATCGTCTCAGCGAAGTTTTCATGAAGGTGTAATAGCCCTCGAAGAACTGAGCCGACTGACGGCTATGTTGAAATCTAATCAGGCTGAAATATCGGTTAAATTCGTTTTTTCAGACAGTGAGTATGATCGACCAGTCGTTAAGGGGCATATAGAGGCAGAGCTTGCGATTGAGTGTCAGCGTTGCCTTAAACCGGTAGTACAGCCGGTCGATCTGGATTTTGAGCTATTGATTGATGCGCCTGACAATGTTGTGCAGTCAAGCGGTATAGATACTCTGTACAGTGAAGATGGGACTATCGATATTTTCGAAGTCGTGGAAGACGAATTGATACTTGGCCTGCCATTGGTAGCCTTGCATGAAAATGGAAGTTGTAATGAATATTGGCATGTTTCGGACAATGTCCAGGAAGAAGCCAAAAGAGAAAACCCGTTTTTAGTGTTAGAAAAGCTGAAAACGAAGCATTAAAATTGTGTATTTAGAATTAAGTAGTAGAATTTAATTTCCGGAGAAATTTATGGCTGTTCAAAAAAGTCGCAAGACACCATCAAAACGCGGTATGAGACGTTCTCATGATGCACTGGGTGAATCAACTCTTTCAGTAGAGCCTACAACTGGTGAAACTCACCGTCGTCATCACATCAGTGCCGATGGTTTTTATCGTGGACGCCAGGTTATTGCAGATAAAGTGGATAATGACGAAGAGTAACTGAACGGTTTCTTTATTCTTGACTAATACGGGCGGATTTTTTCGCCCGTATTCATTTTCGATGCCTGGTTAATCAAATTTAATGAAACAAAAAATTATTGCACTTGATGCTATGGGTGGCGATCACGGTCCCATCGTAACAGTGCCTGCGGCTAAAATTGCACTTGATGACATTCCTGGCCTTCAGCTGGTACTGGTTGGCGACACTGCGATATTAACTGAAGCATTGATAATTAATGGGCTTGAAAATGACTCACGGATTAGCATTCAACATGCTTCTGAAGTGGTCGGAATGGATGAAGCGCCAGTCCAGGCGTTAAAAAAGAAGAAGGACTCTTCCATGCGAGTCGCGATTAATCTCGTCAAAGAACAAAAAGTGCAGGCCTGTGTGAGTGCTGGTAATACTGGCGCCTTGATGGCTACCAGTAAGTTTGTCTTAAAAACTATTAAAGGTATCAGTCGACCCGCAATCTGCGGTATGTTGCCGGCGATAACAGGTCAATCATACATGCTTGATTTGGGTGCAAATATTGAAAGTACCCCTGAAAACCTATTAGAGTTTGCAGTGATGGGGTCAGTATTAGCGCAGTCAGTAGAAGGTATCGACAAACCGACGGTTGGGTTACTGAATATTGGCTCTGAAGATATGAAAGGCAGTGATTGCATTAAAGAAGCAAGCCAATTGATCGCTGCAACTAACCTTAACTATCACGGTTTTGTTGAGGGTGATGATATTTATAAAGGCACCGTCAATGTTGTAGTGACTGACGGATTTGTGGGCAACGTTTCACTTAAAACAGGTGAGGGGCTAGCATCGTTAGTTAAACATGTCCTGCAAACCGAATTTAAACGAAACTTATTGACTAAACTGCTTGGGCTTATTGCGCTTCCCGTATTGAATGCCGTAAAAAAGACACTTGATCCGAGGCAATATAATGGCGCAAGCTTGCTTGGATTAAATGGTATCGTTGTGAAAAGCCATGGTGGGGCAGATACAAGCTCCTTTTTAAATGCGATAAAAATTGCCAGTATTGAGATCGAAAATGATGTGCTTCAACGCATTTCATATGAAGTAGAGTCTCATCTGACACAAATGGAAAAGGTGAAGTAGTGACTTACGCTCGTATTACAGGCACAGGTGGGTATCTACCTGAAAATGTGATGACTAATGATGACATTGCAAAATTCGTTGACACCAATGATCAGTGGATTCGTGAGCGTACCGGTATTGAACAACGTCATATTGTTGTTGATGGTCAAACCACTGTCGACCTTGCTGAAGGCGCAGCCCGCTTAGCCATTGAAGCTGCTGATATTGATGCTTCAGAAATTGATCTAATCATTCTTGCGACGTCAACACCCGATAAAATCTTCCCTAGCTCTGCCTGTATCTTACAAGCTCGT
>Ga0307492_10000622_pt1 | contig 14938 bp, 11 predicted proteins | sample SI3LmetaG_FD_202365 | JGI IMG/M metagenome (GOLD analysis project Ga0307492, IMG submission 202365) | Sea-ice brine microbial communities from Beaufort Sea near Barrow, Alaska, United States - SI3L | ecosystem: Environmental > Aquatic > Marine > Coastal | place: USA: Alaska | collected 2017-05-06 | reverse complement strand
GGCCCGGGCCGTAAATGCCTGGCAGCCGGAACACCCGCGCGCCCAGCGCCAGCCAGCGCGCGTCGGCCTCGGTGCGCGCGCTCCTTCGCCCTCTTCCGACCGGCGCGCTTTCGTCCACCCAGGCCCCGCCGGTATCGCCATAGACGCCGGTCGATGACAGATAGCCGAGCCATCGGCCGCCCAGCCCATCGCCGTAGCGCGCGAGCACCGGATCGCTCTCCTCGCCGGGCGGGACCGAGGACAGCACATGGCTGGCCCAGGCCAGCGCGTCGCGCACCGGCGGCTCATCCCCGAAGTCGAGATCGCCTGCGCGACCGGTCGCGTGGATCGTCCAGCCCTTGCTTCGCAGCCGCGCGGCGCTCGCGCTCGCCGCCAAGCCGAGGCCGAAGACCAGCAGCCGGCTCATCGCGCCGCCGGTGTCTCCGCGGGATCGTCGAGATAGCCCGGCTCGGGCACGACCATCGTGGCACCGGGCACCTGCCGCGCCTTCCATTCCATCGCCATGCGCACCCGCGTCGCGCCGCTGGGATGATCGAAGAACAGCGCCTCCTCGAGCGCGCCGGGCTCGATCTTGCGGTATTCGGACAGGCGCATCGCCACCGCGGCGAAACCGTCGGGCGCGCGCGCCGCGTCGAGCCCGAAGGCATCCGCCTGGCTCTCGTTCACGCGGATCAGCGTGTTGGTGAGCGGGGTGGCGAGGAGGAAGAACAGCGCCATGCAGATCGCCAGCACGGGCAGCGATGCGGGATCGGCGAGATTGCTAACCCCCCAGCGTGTCCCGAAGCGGCCGATCAGCCACGGCGCGGCGCGGCTGGTGACGAACAGCCCCAGCGCCGTCAGCACGAGGAACCCGCCGAACAGCACCCACACATGGTTCAGTTTGTAATGCCCCATCTCGTGACCCATCACGGCCAAGATTTCCGCTTCGCTGGTGCGTTCCAGCAGATTGTCGTTGAGCGAGATGCGGATCGTGGGCCCCAGGCCGGAGACGTTGGCGGAGATACGCTTGTGCTGTTTCGACTGGTCGAAGACATAGATGTGATCGGCCGGGATGCCCTCGCGCGCGGCCACGGCCTCGATCTTGTCCCGCAGCGGCCCCGCGGCCATTTCCGTATAATCGTTGAACAAGGGCTTCACGAAGACCGGGCTCAGCACGAACAGGCCCACCACCCCCGTTGCCCACGCCCACCACCAGCGCGGCGCGCCCCGAATCAGCGCGTAGATCGCGACCAACAACAGCGGCACGATCATTGCGTCGATCGCAAGGTTTGTCAGCGTATCGCCCAGCCAGGCAGGGAAGCTCTGGTCCAGCAGGCCATATTGCCGCTCGCGCCAGAAGCCGGTGTAGATTGTCCACGCCAGGCCGAGCGCCCAGCCGACTAGCGTGTAGAGCAGCGCCGTGATCCAGGTGACGATCCAGGGGCGGCTGCTCACCCGCTCGCCCAGCGCGCGAAACGCGGACGACAGCCGCGAGCGCAGCAGCAGGCAGTCGATTAGCACGCCCACCAGCGTGCCCCACAGGATAAGCCAGTAGCCGCCCTCGAAATAGGCGTCGGACTTTGCCCGCGCCGGGCCCTGCAAGGTGTCGAGATAAGCGCGCGTCGCGGCTTCGACGTCGAAGCCGGCGCCGGTCGTCGCGGCAAGAATGTCCAGCATTGGCCCTCCCCAGGCTTTGCCGCCACGCTGCGCGGCGCCGCGCCGATGGTCAAGCGCGCCGCCGCTTCGGCTCGACCGACGAACCCTGCGGGCCGACCGGCGTTGGTGGACAGCCGCGTCCGTTTGCCTAGAGAGCTTGCCGCATGGACATCGCCCGCACCCCTTCGACCCCCGACGGTAACCCCGAGATGGCCGACGCCGCCGTCGCGCCCGCCGCGCCACCCGAGATCCGGCGCGAAGACTATAAGCCGTTCCCCTGGCTGGTGCCCGCGACCCACCTCGATTTCGCGCTCGGGCTGGAGGAGACGGTGGTCACCGCCAGATTCGCGGTGCGGCGCAATCCGAAGGCCGAGCCGTCGCCGACGCTGCGCCTCAATGGCGACGGTCTCGAACTGGTCTCGCTCACCGTCGACGACGCCCCCTGCGACGGACATGCGATGGATGGCGACGATCTATTCGTGACCCTCCCGGGCGAAGCGCACCGGCTGACTATCGTGACCCGCCTCCGCCCCGCCGGGAACAGCCAGCTGATGGGGCTCTACGCCTCGAACGGAATGCTCTGCACCCAGTGCGAGGCGGAGGGCTTCCGGCGCATCGCCTTCTTCCCCGACCGCCCCGACGTGCTCAGCACCTACACCGTGCGGATGGCCGGACCGAAGGCGCGGTTCCCGGTGCTGCTGTCGAACGGCAACCGCACTGCAACCGGAGAGCAAGGCGATTGCCACTGGGCCGAATGGCGCGACCCCTGGCCCAAGCCGAGCTATTTGTTCGCGCTGGTCGCGGGCGATCTGGTGGCGCGGCGGGACCGCTTCGTCACCATGAGCGGCCGCGAGGTCGAGCTCGCGGTCTGGGTGCGCGAGGAGGATCTCGGCCGCACCGGGCACGCCCTGGCCTCGCTCAAGAAGGCGATGGCATGGGACGAGGCGGCGTTCGGGCGCGAATACGACCTCGGCGAGTTCAACATCGTCGCGGTCGGCGATTTCAACATGGGGGCGATGGAGAACAAGGGCCTCAACGTCTTCAACACCAAATACGTCCTCGCCGACCCGGAGACCGCGACCGACGGCGATTACGACGCCATCGAGGGGGTGATCGGCCACGAGTATTTCCACAACTGGTCGGGCAACCGCGTGACCTGCCGCGACTGGTTCCAGTTGAGCCTCAAGGAAGGCTTCACCGTGCTGCGCGACCAGCTGTTCAGCCAGGACATGGGCAGCGCGGCGGTCAAGCGGATCGAGGATGTCCGCGTCCTGCGCAGCGTCCAGTTCCCCGAGGATTCGGGCCCGCTGGCGCATCCGATCCGGCCCGAGAGCTTCCGCGAGATCAGCAATTTCTACACCCCCACGATCTACAACAAGGGCGCCGAGGCGATCCGCATGATGCGCACCATCGCGGGGCCCGAGCGCTTCCGGGCGGGGACCGATCTCTATTTCGACCGCCATGACGGCGAGGCGGCGACCTGCGAGGATTTCGTCACCGCGATCGAGGACGGGGCCGGGCTCGACCTCGGGCAGTTCCGGCTGTGGTATTCGCAGGCCGGGACGCCGCGGGTGAAGGCCGAGCTGGTGAACGCTGGCGGCACGGCGCGGCTCGAGCTGTCGCAGGAAATCCCGGCGACCCCCGGCCAGCCCGCGAAGCAGCCGATGCCGATCCCGCTGCGCGTCGCGCTCCACGACCGCGCCCGCAATGCGCGGGGCGAGGAGCGGCTGCTCGTGCTCGACAAGGCGAGCGCAAGTTTCGAGCTCGGCCCGGCGGCGGGCGAGCCGGCGCTGTCGCTCAACCGCGGCTTTTCCGCGCCGGTCGCGATCGAGCGCGCGATCGACCGTGCCGAGCTCGCCTTCCTCGCTCGCCACGACGACGATCCCTTCGCGCGCTACGAGGCGATGCAGGACCTGGTGGTGGGCCATGTGGTCGCGGCCGCCGGTGGCGGGCAGACGGATGCCGACCGCCGCGCGGGCGAGACTGCGATCGCCGAAGCAATGGGGGCGATCCTCGCCGATTCCGAGCTCGACGACCTGATGCGCGGCGAGCTGATGCTGCTGCCGGGCCTCGTCTATCTCATGGAACAGGTGTTGCTCGCCGATCCGGGCGTGTTTCATGGTGTTCGGGAGGCGATCAAGCGCTTCATCGGCACTTCGCTGAACGATGAGCTCGAGGCGCTGCACACGCGCGCCGCAGCGGTGCCCTTCGGCATGGACGCCGCCGCCAAGGGCGCGCGCAAGGTCAGGACGCTGGCGCTCGTCTACCTCGCCGCGTCCGACCCTGCGTTGGCCGCGGAACTGGCGTGGAAACAATACGATAGCGCCGACAACATGACCGACCGGCAGGGCGCGCTGATGGTCCTCACCGGTCTCCCCGGCGCCGAGCGGACCGCCGCGCTGCTCGATTTCTACACCCGTTTCCAGGGCAATGCGCTGGTCGTCGACAAATGGTTCGCGCTCCAGGCCGGCTCGCTCCACCCACAGGTTCTGGCGCATGTGAAATCCCTGGCCGGGCATCCCGATTTCACGCTGAAAAATCCCAACCGCGCGCGCTCGCTCTACATGGCCTTCACCGGCACCGCGCAGGGTTTCCACGCCGCCAGCGGCGAAGGTTACCGGCTGATCGCCGACCTGATCCTCGAGATCGACCCGGTGAACGCCCAGACCGCGGCGCGCTTCGTCCCCGCGCTCGGCCGCTGGCGGCGGATCGAGCCGGGCCGCGGCGCCCTGATGCGCGGCGAGCTCGAACGGATCGCGGCGGCGCCCAAGCTGAGCCGCGACACCTACGAACAGGTTTCGCGCTCGCTCGGCTGATGCTGCGCGCCGGCGTTCTCGCGGCGATGCCGCACGGCTTCTCGACCCGCGCCGAACCCGCGCTCGGAGCCTTGCTGCCGGGGGCGCCGCTGGTGCTGGCGAAGCAGGTCCATTCCGCCGAGGTGGTGGCCGTCGACGGACCCTGGGCAGGTTCCCCACCCGAGGGAGACGCGCTGGTCACCGACCGGCCCGGCCTGCTGGTCGGCGTGGTCACCGCCGACTGCGCCCCCGTTCTGCTCGCCGACGCGGAGGCCGGGGTGGTGGGCGCGGCCCACGCGGGCTGGCGTGGCGCGCTGGGGGGCGTACTCGAGAACACGCTCGCCGCGATGGAGGCGCTCGGCGCCGAGCGCGCGCGGATCGTGGCGGCGATCGGGCCCGCGATCGCGCAGGCGAGCTATGAGGTCGATGCCGCGCTGCGCGACCGCTTTCCCACCGCGGGGCTCCGCTTCTTCGCGCCCGGCGCTCCCCATCGCTGGCAATTCGACCTCCCCGGCTTCGCCGCGTGGCGCCTGCACGAGGCAGGTGTCGGTTCGGTGGAGAATCTCGGCGAAGACACCTACGCCCAGCCCGAACGGTTCTTCTCCTTCCGCCGCGCCACCCATCGCGGCGAGCCGACCGGAGGGCGTCAGACCAGCGTCATCGGGCTCATCCGATCCTTGCGCGCCGCGCAACGGCAGCGCGCCAAAATCGCGGTTGGCAATGCCGGGGGGAGCCGCTAGAGGCCCTGCCCAATCGCCGGTTCCGCGCGCCTTTCGGGCGTTGCGCGAATGGCGCGGCGGGGAGTCGCCAGACCCCCGCGCTCAACAGGGAATTCGCGTCCCCGGCCACTCCGCCGGCGGAGGCCAGCTAGACTAGGCAAGGCAGGGCATAGGGCTGATGGCAGACACTGCTGCGACCGCTGATACCACGCTCGTTCACGACAATCCCAGCGGCCCGGACGGAGTCCGGCGCCGCGATTTCATCAATGTCGCCGCGGTCAGCGCCGCGGGCGTCGGCGGGGTCGCGGTGCTGCTGCCGCTGATCAGCCAGATGAATCCCTCGCGGGACGTCCTGGCCGACAGCTCGACCGAGCTCGACGTCGCCGCGATCGCGCCCGGCCAGGCGATCAAGGCGGTGTACCGCAAGCAGCCGCTGTTCGTGCGCCGTCTCACTCCGGCCGAAATCCAGCAGGCAAACGCCGTGCCCACCGGCTCGCTGCGCGATCCGCAGACGCTCGAGGAGCGCACCAAGTCCGGGCACACCGACCTGCTGGTGACGATGGGGGTGTGCACGCATCTGGGCTGCGTGCCGCTGGGCGCCGCCGAAGGCGAGGCCAAGGGTGATTACGGCGGCTATTTCTGCCCCTGCCACGGCTCGCACTACGATACCGCCGGCCGCATCCGCAAAGGCCCCGCGCCGTTGAACCTCGAGGTTCCGGACTATCAATTCACCTCCGACACCAAGATCGTGGTCGGCTGAGAGCACAGGACAGGCACGCGATGAGTTTTCCCTGGGCCAGGCAGTACCAGCCATCGAACGGGCTGATGCGCTACTTCGACGAGAAGCTGCCGCTGCCGCGGCTGGTCTACAACGCCGTCGGCGCGGGTTATCCGGTGCCGCGCAATCTCGGCTATATGTGGAATTTCGGCGTACTGGCCGGGTTCTTCCTGGTGGTCCAGATCGTGACCGGGATCGTCCTGGCGATGCACTACGCTTCCAACGCGCAGGTCGCCTTCGCCTCGACCGAGTTCATCATGCGCGACGTCAACTGGGGCTGGATGATGCGCTATCTGCACGCCAACGGCGCCAGCTTCTTCTTCATCGTCGTCTACATCCACATCTTCCGCGGGCTGTTCTACAGCTCCTACAAGGCCCCGCGCGAGATGATCTGGCTGCTCGGCGTGGTGATCTTCCTGCTGATGATGGCGACCGCCTTCATGGGCTATGTGCTGCCCTGGGGGCAGATGAGCTTCTGGGGGGCCAAGGTGATCACCGGGCTGTTCGGCGCGATCCCGGTGGTGGGCGAGCCGATCCAGGTCTGGCTGCTGGGCGGCTACGCGCCCGACAACGCCGCGCTCAACCGCTTCTTCTCGCTCCACTTCCTGCTGCCCTTCGTGATCGCCGGCGTGGTCATCCTGCACATCTGGGCGCTGCATATTCCCGGCTCGTCCAACCCCACCGGGGTCGAGGTCAAGAGCGAGAGCGACACGGTGCCGTTCCACCCCTACTACACCGCCAAGGACGGGTTCGGGCTGGGCGTGGCGCTGCTGGTGTTCTGCCTGCTGACCTTCTTCTCCCCCAATCTGCTCGGCCATCCGGACAATTACATCGAGGCCAACCCGCTCTCGACCCCGGCGCTGATCGTGCCCGAATGGTATTTCTACCCCTTCTACGCGATCCTGCGCGCCTTCACCGCCGACTTCTTTCTGGTCCCCGCCAAGCTGATGGGCGTGCTGGCGATGTTCGCCTCGATCCTGGTGTGGTTCTTCCTGCCCTGGCTCGACCGCAGCCCGGTGCGCAGCGGGCATTACAGGCCGCTGTTCCGCAAGTTCTTCTGGTTCGGGCTGATCCCCTGCATGGCGCTGCTGTTCTACCTCGGGGGCGCGCACGCGGAGGAACCCTACATCATGCTCAGCCAGATCGCGACCGCCTATTACTTCCTCCATTTCCTCGTGATCCTGCCGATCGTCAGCACGATCGAGCGGCCCGAACCGCTGCCGACCTCGATCACCGCGGCGGTGCTCGGGTCCGACAGGGAAGCGGCGAAGGGCGAGGCCGCCGAGCCGGTCGCGGCCTGAGGCAAGCGACACAAGAACGGATAGACCAAACCCCATGCGCCAACTGATCACTCCCCGTGTCGTCGCCTTCGTGGTCGGGCTGCTGTTCGCCCTCGCGGCGCTGTGGGCGCTCGCCAAGGGGGTTGGTCCGGCGTTTGCGACATTCGGCCAATACGGCAGGTTTACCGAGCCGATGGCCGAGTCCGAATTCCACAAATATCCCGAGAAGCGCGACTTCAGCTTCAACGGTCCGCTCGGGAAATGGGACACCCGCCAGCTCCAGCGCGGGCTCAAAGTCTATGACGAGGCCTGCGCGGCCTGCCACAGCCTCAAGTTCGTGTCCTTCCGCGACCTCGCCGCGCTCGGCCTGACCGAAGCGCAGATCAAGGCCTATGCCGCCAAGAAGGTCGTGCCCGGCATCGACCCGGTGACGGGCGAGACGACCACCCGGCCGGGCCTGCCGACCGACCGCTTCCCCTCGCCCTTTCCCAACGACATCGCGGCGCGGGCGGCGAACAACAATGCGATTCCGCCCGATCTCTCGCTGATGACCAAGGCCCGGCACGACGGCACCAACTACGTCGCCGCGCTGCTGACGGGGTATCGGGGCCAGCCGGCCGAGCTGGTGGCGAAGTTCCCCGACGCAAAGACGGGCCCGGGGCTCCACTACAATCCCTATTACGCCAATCTCAACATCGCCATGGCGCCGCCCTTGACGAGCGAAGGCCAGGTGACCTTCGACGACGGCACCCGGGCCACCGTCCCGCAGATGGCCAGGGACGTGGCCGCTTTCCTGACCTGGACCGCCGAACCGCAGCTGGTGAAGCGCCGTCAGACCGGCTGGGCGGTGATGGTCTTCCTGCTGTTCGCCACGGGGCTCGCCTATTTGTCGAAGCAGCAGATCTGGTCGGCGGTGAAGCCCAAGAAGAACTGAACGGGGTTTGACCCCCGAGCAGCTCAAGGCGCTGGTCCGCACGGTGCCGGATTTTCCGGCTGCGGGCATCCAGTTCCGCGACATCACCACGCTGATCGGCCACGGCGAGGGCCTGGCGGCCACCGTCGCCTGGCTGGCCGACCGCGCCCGGGAGAGCGGCGCCGAGGCGGTCGCGGGAATGGAGGCACGCGGCTTCATCTTCGGCGCGGCGGTGGCTGTCGAGCTCGGGGTCGGCTTCGTGCCGGTGCGCAAGCCCGGCAAGCTGCCGGTGCCCACGCTCGGCATCGACTATCACCTCGAATACGGCGCCGATCGCCTCGAGATCGATCCCGGCGCGGTTCAGCCAGGGCAGCGGGTCGTTCTGGTCGACGACCTCATCGCCACCGGAGGGACCGCGCGCGCCGCCGCCGAATTGCTGCGCCGCGCCGGCGCGGTGGCCGAACACGCGGTGTTCGTGATCGATCTGCCCGATCTGGGCGGGGCCGCTTCGCTCGCGGCGATGGGGGTACGGACCGACGCGCTGATGGCGTTTGCGGGGCATTGAGGCGTCACAAGGGCGATTGACGCGCCCTGCCGTTCGATGGCATCTGCGCCGCCTGCCAGGGGCGGCACACGCGGGTATAGCATAGTGGTAATGCACTAGCCTTCCAAGCTAGCTAGAGGGGTTCGATTCCCCTTACCCGCTCCACCTTCCCCGGCTCCCCGTCAACGCGGCTTGCCCCGGTTCGACTGCACGATCGCCACGATGATGAGCGCGAAGGCGAGCAGCCGGACGAGGAACAGCGGGCTGCGGTCTTCCGCCGGCAGATCGCTCGCCGCCAGCCAGGCGTAGTTGACCGCGAGCAGGAAGAAGCTCGCCGCGAAGGTGAGGAACAGGCTTTGCCGGGTGCGCCGCCAGTAGGACAGGAACAGCAGGCTCGCGACCGCGAAGCCCATCACCACCGCGCCGGACAGAAACTGGTCCATCGTCAGTCCCTCTCCGCTTCCCAGATGAATCCGAACAGCAGCACCGCCACCGCCAGGAGGGTGAGCACCAGGCGCTCCGTACGCAGATCGACCTCGGGGAGCACCACCCGGTCGACCACCACCAGCAGATTGGTCAGCGCCAGGAACACGAAGCAGGCCGCGCTCCACAGCAGCACCGGCGACGGAGTGGCGAAATATCTCCGCACCAGCAGCGCGGCGCAGAGCGCGGCGGTGAGGAAGCACAGGAGGTAGACGAGACCAGAGAGCGTCGCGATCATGTCAATCCTTCCGCAACCGGAATGCGTCGGCGAAGGCGTCGAGCCCCGGCGAGTGGCGCGCGACGACAAGTCGGCGGGCCCTGCCCGGGAATCGCGCATAGAATTCGCGTGTCCGGCGAGCGTATTCCGCCACCTTTTCGTCGATGGGCCTGAAGCGCAGCCGTCCGTCTCCCTCCACGGTGACCATTCCCGCCGCCACCAGCGTTTCGATCCCGCGCTCCACGATCAGCTCGCTGGAACGCATCCGCTCGACCAGCTCATTCGCCGTCGTCGCCTGGCCCGGATGGTCGAGAAGCTGGCTCAGGAGCTCGAGATCCCAGACCGACGAGAAGCTGTCGCCGATGAACTTTTCGATGTCGCGGTCGGTAGCCATGCCGACGAAGCTGCTCCAGTCTGCGAGGGGTTCGGGGGACCCGCCTCTAGGCAGACACCGCCGCCAACGCAAACCCCCGCACAGCGCGTGGCAACAAATTGCTTCGACGCCGGAATCCGCGGAACCTATTGCAGGCTACGCGGTTGTCCGCTGTGGGGAGAAGTGGGATTGTTCTCCTCGCCGGCTTGAAGAAAATGATCTTCAAAGGGAGTCTGGGTCGTGGGGTCTGCGAAAACAACCGATAGTTGCGCGCAATTGCGCGACAATCTGATCGAGGCGCTCACCTGCCTGCGGGCAGGCGATTTTTCGGTGCGCCTCAAATTGCAATCGCGCGATCCGCGGGACCGCGAGATCGCGGCGCTGTTCAACGAGGTCGTGGGCCTCAACGAGAGCATTACCGGCGAATTCAACCGCGTGGCGCAGGTCGTGGGCAAGGAAGGCGAGATCACCAACCGCGCCAAGGTCAAGGGCGCGGCGGGGGATTGGCAGGTCAAGCTCAACGCCGTCAACGGGCTGATCGACGACATGGTGCAGCCGACCACCGAGGTCGCGCGGGTGATCGGCGCGGTCGCCGAGGGCGATCTGTCGCAGCACATGGCGGTCGAGATCGACGGCCGCGGGCTGAAGGGCGAATTCCTGCGCATCGGCAAGGTGGTGAACACCATGGTCGATCAGCTCGGCTCCTTCGCCAGCGAGGTGACGCGCGTGGCGCGCGAGGTCGGCACCGAGGGCAAGCTGGGCGGGCAGGCGCAGGTGAAGGGCGTCGCGGGCACCTGGAAGGACCTGACCGACAACGTCAATCTGATGGCCGACAACCTCACCGGCCAGGTCCGCAACATCGCCGAGGTGACCACCGCGGTGGCCGGCGGCGACTTGTCCAAGAAGATCACCGTGGACGTGAAGGGCGAGATCCTCGAGCTCAAGAACACCATCAACGTGATGGTCGATCAGCTCAACTCCTTCGCCAGCGAGGTGACGCGCGTGGCGCGCGAGGTCGGCACCGAGGGCAAGCTGGGCGGCCAGGCCGAAGTTCCCGGCGTGGGCGGCACCTGGAAGGATCTGACCGACAACGTCAATCTGATGGCCGACAACCTCACCGGCCAGGTCCGCAATATCGCCGAGGTGACGACCGCGGTGGCCAAGGGCGACCTGTCCAAGAAGATCACCGTCGAGGTGCGCGGCGAAATCCTCGAGCTGAAGAACACCATCAACACGATGGTCGACCAGCTCAACTCCTTCGCCTCCGAAGTGTCGCGCGTGGCGCGCGAAGTGGGCACCGAGGGGCGGCTGGGCGGCCAGGCGCAGGTCGAGGGGGTCGGCGGCATCTGGAAGGACCTGACCGACAACGTGAACGAGCTGGCGGCGAACCTCACCGGCCAGGTCCGCAACATCGCCGAGGTGACCACCGCGGTGGCGCTGGGCGACCTCTCCAAGAAGATCACCGTCGATGTGAAAGGCGAGATCCTCGAGCTCAAGAACACCATCAACGTCATGGTCGACCAGCTCAACTCCTTCGCCAGCGAGGTGACGCGCGTGGCGCGCGAGGTGGGCTCGGAAGGCAAGCTCGGCGGTCAGGCCGAGGTGCCCGGCGTCGCCGGCACCTGGGCCGATCTCACCAACAATGTGAACGAGCTGGCCGCGAACCTCACCGGCCAGGTCCGCAACATCGCCGAGGTCACCACCGCGGTGGCGAGGGGGGACCTTTCCAAGAAGATCACGGTGGACGTGAAGGGCGAGATTCTCGAGCTCAAGAACACCGTCAACGTCATGGTCGACCAGCTCAACGGCTTCGCCAGCGAGGTGACGCGCGTGGCGCGCGAGGTCGGCACCGAGGGCAAGCTCGGCGGTCAGGCGCAGGTGAAGGGTGTCGCGGGCACCTGGAAGGACCTGACCGACAACGTCAATCTGATGGCCGACAACCTCACCGGCCAGGTCCGCAACATAGCCGAGGTGACCACCGCCGTGGCGCGCGGCGACCTTTCCAAGAAGATCACGGTGGACGTGAAGGGAGAGATTCTCGAGCTCAAGAACACCGTCAACGTCATGGTCGACCAGCTCAACTCCTTCGCCAGCGAGGTGACGCGGGTGGCGCGCGAGGTCGGCACCGAGGGCAAGCTGGGCGGCCAGGCCGAAGTTCCCGGCGTCGGCGGCACCTGGAAGGACTTGACCGACAACGTCAATCTGATGGCGAGCAATCTGACCAACCAGGTGCGCGGCATCGCCGACGTCGTGACGGCGGTGGCGCAGGGCAACCTCAACCGCAAGCTGACGCTCGACGTGAAGGGCGAGATCGCGGCCCTCGCCGAAACGATCAACGGCATGATCGAGACGCTCTCCACCTTCGGCGACCAGGTCACCAACATGGCCCGCGAAGTGGGCGTCGAAGGGCGGCTGGGCGGCCAGGCGCGCGTTCCGGGCGCGGCGGGGCTGTGGCGCGACCTCACCGACAACGTCAACCAGCTGGCCGAGAACCTGACCAACCAGGTGCGCTCGATCGCCGAGGTGGCGACCGCGGTGACGAAGGGCGACCTGACCCGCTCGATCTCGGTCGAAGCGCTCGGCGAGATGGCGGCGCTCAAGGACACGATCAACGAGATGATCCGCAATCTGAAGGATCAGACGCTCAAGAACGCCGAGCAGGACTGGCTCAAGACCAACCTCGCCCGCTTCTCCCGCATGCTTCAGGGCGAGCGCGACATGGCGACGATCTCCAATTTGATCATGAGCGAACTCGCGCCGCTGGTGAACGCGCAATACGGCGTGTTCTACGTCGCCAACGACGCCGAGGGGCCGAGCAGCACGCTCGACCTCGTCGCCAGCTACGGCGCCGGCAATCCCGACGAGATGAAGCAGCGCTTCGCCCTGCGCGAGGGGCTGATCGGGCAGGCCGCGGCGGACAAGCGGCCGATGCGGCTCGACAATGTGCCCGGCGACTACATCCGCATCGGCTCCGGCCTCGGCGACGGTCGCCCGGCGCATGTCAATATCCTGCCGGCGCTGTTCGAGGACGAGGTCAAGGCGGTCATCGAGCTGGCCAGCTTCGAGGAGTTCAACGAGACCCACCACAGCTTCCTCACCCAGCTGATGGAAACCGTCGGCATCGTGCTCAACACCATCGCCGCCACCATGCGCACCGAGGAACTGCTCAAGGAATCGCAGCTGCTCACGCAGGAGCTGCAAACCCGCCAGTCCGAGCTGACCACCAAGCAGGAGGAACTCCACAACACCAACGAGGAGCTGCAGGAGAAGGCCCAGCTGCTCGAGAACGAGAAGAAGCAGGTCGAAGCCAAGAACTTCGAGATCGACATGGCGCGCCGCGCGGTCGAGGAAAAGGCGGAGCAGCTGGCGCTGACTTCCAAATACAAGAGCGAATTCCTCGCCAACATGAGCCACGAGCTGCGCACCCCGCTCAACTCGCTGCTGATCCTTTCCAAGCTGCTGGCCGAGAACCAGGGCGGCAACCTCAACGCCAAGCAGACCGAATTCGCGCGCACCATTCACGGCGCGGGGACGGACCTGCTCAACCTCATCAACGACATCCTCGACCTGTCGAAGATCGAATCGGGGACCGTGACGATCGAGGTCGGCGAAATGCCGCTGGCCTCGCTCCAGCAACACATGGAACGCACCTTCCGCCAGCTCGCCTCGGAGAAGGGCCTCACCTTCGAGGTCAACTTCTCCCCGGAGCTTCCGCAGTCGATCCACACCGACGAGAAACGGCTCCAGCAGGTCGTGCTCAACCTGCTGTCGAACGCCTTCAAGTTCACCGCGAAAGGCAAGGTGGAGCTCGACGTCGGCATCGCCCATTCGGGCTGGAACGCGACGCACCCGGTGCTGCGCGAGGTCAAGGACGCGCTCGAAATCTCGGTCCGCGACACCGGTATCGGCATCCCGGCGAACAAGCAGAAGCTGATCTTCGAGGCCTTTCAGCAGGCGGACGGCACCACCAGCCGCAAATACGGCGGCACCGGCCTCGGCCTCTCGATCAGCCGCGAGATCGCCGGCCTGCTCGGCGGCGAGCTGCAGGTTCGCTCGGTTCCCGGCGAAGGCTCGACCTTCACCCTCTTCCTGCCGCTGCGCACGGCGAGCGCCCCGGCGCTCTCGCATCCGGTGGCGAGCGAGGCCGGGATGGCCGCCAACCAGTATCTGCCCGCCCCCGTGCCCACCGACGACCGCGGCAACCTCGGCAAGGATCCCTTCGTGCTCATCGTCGAGGACGATCCGGCCTTCGCCGCCATTCTCCTCGACCTGGCGCATGATGCCGGGCTCAAGGGCGTGATTTCGCCCACCGGCTCGGGCAGCGCGGCGCTGGCGCGCAAGCTTCAGCCGGCGGCGGTCACGCTCGATCTGGGGCTGAGCGACATGGACGGATTCGTGCTGCTCGACCTGCTGCGGCGCGAGCCCGAGACCGGCTCGATTCCCGTCTATGTGATCTCCGGTGGCGAAATGGCGGCCGACGCGCTCAGCCTCGGCGCCGCCGAGGTGATCGAGAAGCCCGTCGAGCGCGAGCGGCTTGGCGCCCTGTTCGCCGCGGTCGCCAGGCGCAAGCCGCGCAAGCCCGGGGCGGCCCGCAGGAAAGCCCTCGGCACGGCCAGGGAACTGGCCGGCAAGCGCATCCTCATCGTCGACGACGACATCCGCAACATCTACTCGCTCACCAGCCTTCTCGAAGCCCGCGGCGCGGAGATCCTCCATGCCGAGCGCGGCAAGGACGGCATCGAGCTGCTCGAGGCCAATCCGGGCACGGACGTAGCCCTGATCGACATCATGATGCCGGAAATGGATGGCTATGAAACCATTCGCCGCATCCGCGCCAAGCCGCGCATCGCGGACATTCCGCTGGTCGCGGTGACGGCCAAGGCGATGAAGGGCGACCGGCAGAAATGCCTCGACGCGGGCGCGACCGACTATATCGCCAAGCCCGTGGATATCGATGTGCTGCTGGCGCTGCTGCGGGTCACCGTGGAGCGCGCGGGCATCGAACGGCCGGCCCGCCGCGGCACCGCGAAGGCGGCCGCGTGACGGCAATGGACCTCGGCCTGCCGAACATCGCGAACACGGCCAAGGTGCTCGTCGTCGATGACGACGAGCGCAATCTGCTGGCCTTGTCGGAAGTGCTCGAACCGATCGCGGAAGTGGTCTGTTCGCCCTCGGGCCGCGATGCCCTGCGGCAACTGCTG
>Ga0307492_10000621_pt1 | contig 14999 bp, 10 predicted proteins | sample SI3LmetaG_FD_202365 | JGI IMG/M metagenome (GOLD analysis project Ga0307492, IMG submission 202365) | Sea-ice brine microbial communities from Beaufort Sea near Barrow, Alaska, United States - SI3L | ecosystem: Environmental > Aquatic > Marine > Coastal | place: USA: Alaska | collected 2017-05-06 | reverse complement strand
GCTATTTCATTACTAGAAGAGACAATCGCGCTTGAGCAATATTTCCAGCAATTCATTGCTTTGGATCCCGATTTAAAACGTTTGCAAGACGATCCCCGTTTTATTTCTCTGATGCCTGCCGCCGAAAAGCAAAAATAAGATGATTAAATCAATGTTGAATACGCCTTGTGGCTGCCCGGCCACTGGCGTTGTGCCCACCCGGGCTAGCCAACAAACACGCGAACACCATCACAGCACTATTGATCAGTTGCCTGAACTAAAGTCCAGCCACTTTCTCTTGATTCTTTGACTGTTACAGACTCACGTGGCTTCATGGTATCAATTACCTTACCACTATTGTCATTATAGTCCCGCATATTCCTGGCTTGGGAATCGTTTTTATAAACCTCACCTTCCTTAAATATTTTGCCAAGTTTGCCAAGATAAACCCAGCCTCCGCGTGCCGATATAACCAGCATAACCGGATCACTAGCAACCAAAAGGGTGTTTACGGTAGGCTCCGTCTTGAAAACCTGGCCTACTTTGCCATCGAGAATGAGTTCGTATCGACTATTAGGTGTCAAATCCACTTCTTTGACTTTTACAATGGCTTTTTCCAGATCCAATGATACCAGCTCTGGAACCGGGATCCCTGAAGCAGCCATATAGAATGTAATCGCAGTATCGTGAGGGATATACCCTTTAACGTCGGGGTCGCTTTTAACAAAAGTACCTTCTGCTAGAGGACTAACAACACTCTTAAATACTTTAATGGTCACTGGTAGATCTTTAAACAGAGCCCTTATCTCCTCCTCGTTTTTACCTTCGAGGCTTTGCTGCTCAATGGTACCGTTAGAAACGACGAGTTGAACTTCCTTGTCGGTATCATAATTAGTCCCTTCAGGTGGAGCAGTGCGAAGCACTACACCTATTTTCTCGCTGCTGGCTACGCCTAAAGTGTCAAGTGCGACCATCAACCTTGCATTTTTTATGATGTCGGTTGCCTGCGTTACGCTGTATCTCTTTTCGGCAATAGCGGGAATAGTTGCCTCAGACGACCATATATTATAGACAACCACAAACAGCACCAACGCCGCTGCCGCGCCCATTAATCCTTTTATAGCGTTGGATATGGCAGGTTTTTGCGTGGTAGGCGCTTGGTTTTTCTGTGTGGGTGTAGCATCGCCAGTTTTATTTGATTCAGGTATGGAGACTGGTTTAGCTACCAGCATTGGTTTTTCAATGTCGAACAACACCCCATCGGGTGACCGCATGAACAGCACCGGTGTCGCCCATTCCATGGTGGAAGAATCTGCAAGTTTGATCGCTTTGCGGCCTTCAGCAACGGCTGCATCCACCGGATAGCCAGAAACGATACGAGGGTAAAAGGTGCCGGCAAAACTTACAGCTGCTTTGTCGGTGATTGGGAACTGCATGGCCACAACCGCCGGAATACCCGCCATAATCATGGCTGTAGCTACCCCCGCAAAAGGGTCTTGACCTTTTTGATTGGTGGCCTTGGCCGTATCGCAGGCATTTAAAAACACTAGGCGCAACGACTTAACATCTTGCAGAATAACGCCACCTAAGGTTTGACCGTCGAGCGCTAAGGGCTGACTATTATCGTCCTCAAGCAACAACACGCCTTGACCGGTAGCACGATCAAAGTCGCCGTGCCCCATATAATGCAACACGTGATAGTCTTTTTCAGCTAACTTGTCACTTAGTCGTTGAGTAGTAGAAGGGCGTTCCAAGAAATCCACTTCTACGCCACTATGACGTGCCCATGACTGCTCAATTAGTTTACGTTCTTGCTCCAAATTTAATGGCGCTACGCCTTCTGGGCTGGACATCACAACCAGAATTCGCAAAGGCAGTTCGAAAGACTGAGGCGAGAAAGGGCGCTGCACATTTAAGTAGCGCACAAGTGGCGTGGTGCGAGACAAATTTAAATAGTCGCGGGTTTCTTCTCGATACAACAACTCCCATGGCAAACTGGCCAGTTCAGCCACATCAGAATCGGTGGGATCAATCTGTAATTTAATACGAAGACCACTATCTACGCCACGGATCATTCCGATACTTTGGTCAAAAAGCGTTTTGGTGGCGCCGGTGAAAAGACTCTTAAAAAGGGCTTTCGGCAGCTCGATAGATGGCGTCTTACCGACGCTAGACATCGACATCTCACGAGTCGCGTCTGCGCCTGGAGACGATGCACCGCGAAAAGTACCGGCCAGCTCTTGCAACATGCCAGCAGCATCATCCAGTTTAAAGGGTAGACGTAATTTGGAACTACCTTCACCCGCGGGGGAACGAACATTGATGATGTAATCATCACCCTGCTTGGAATCGATTTCGATAATAAAATCTTTATACTTCATAGGCGTGCCCCAAACTTGGCTGACTCAAACTGGTCGGTGTGGATTCTTCGTTGATCACTTATTGTCGTCTCTATTATCCTTTAGAGTATGAAGAATAAAACACATCGCTGATCTATGCAATAGGCATTGATTTTATTGATATGTGTATGATTAAACTGCTTTGACACGGTGTGATGACTAGACTTGCGATCTGAAATCAAAGGGATCAGTGTGATACTAACTGAGTTTATTAGTTATTAGATCATCTACACTGCTCAGATTTAATCATTTTAATAAATTAAAATAGACAATTTTTGAACTCTGCAATTGCAATTAAATGTCACTTTATTGTGCAATTTGATAAGCTTGTTGAAGTGAATAATTAACCCTTAAAGCGAAGCTCAAAATGAAAATCATTAATAGAAGATATTTAATAGTCCTATTGCTGGCTATGGCACCTCAACTAGTCAGTGCTAAGTATGTCCCATTAAATAAAGGTGTTCCTTTAATTAAAAATATCCCATTAATTAAAGATAATGAAATAAAACAGATTGAAGCATTGAGAGACAAAGCGCTAACAAGCCAGTTAGCTTATCGAATTCTTGAATCACTCACAACCGAAGTCGGCGCTCGAATGGCGGGTAGTCCACAAGATACAATGGCTGTGAAATGGGCGGAAAAAAAATTCAAAGCGCTGGGTTTTGACAAGGTCTGGAAAGAGCCTGTTACCTATAAGACTTGGAAAAGAGGTGTTGAAAAGGCAGAGGTGATTTCACCTTTCCCGCAAAAACTTCATATTACTGCATTAGGTGGATCAGTTGGTACACCCAAGCAGGGCCTGGTGGGTGAAGTGATTCAGTTTTCTGATTTAGATGCTCTAAAGGCCGCGTCAAAAAAACTAGTGAGTGGAAAAATCGTGTTCATTAGTAATAGAATGCAACGATTTAAGGACGGACGTGGATACGGACCGGCTGTTGTAGCAAGAAGTCAAGGCGCTATTGAAGGATCTAAAAAAGGAGCGATTGCTGTTATTATCCGATCTGTCGGTACTGACTCTCATAGAGTTCCACATACGGGTATGATGACATATCAAGAAGACGTCACAAAGATTCCGGCTGCGGCTCTGTCAAATCCCGATGCTGACCAGCTAGAGCGTATTTTTCAAAGAGGGCATAAGTTGTCAATAAAACTAAATATTGGCGCTCATCCTGATGCTGAGTTTCTGTCTCACAATGTGATTGGAGAAATTACCGGTACAAGCCGTTCGGATGAAGTGGTTGTGATTGGTGGTCACCTTGATTCATGGGATTTAGGTACTGGGGCAGTCGATGATGGCGCTGGTGTAGCACTCACTATGGCTGCAGCTACTTTAATTAAGAAAAGTAAGATAAAGCTTAAAAGAACCATAAGAGTGATCCTTTGGGCGAATGAAGAGCAAGGTTTACTTGGTGCAAAAGCGTATGCGGCTAACCATATAAAAGACATCAAACAACATATCATAGGAGCTGAGTCTGATTTTGGCGCCGGTAGAATTTACCAGTTTTCAACTTTGTTTAAACAACAAGATAAACCGTTTATTGAACAGTTAAAGGCGGTTTTTCGACCTCTTGGAATTAAGTACCATAATAATCAAGCTGGTCCGGGTCCAGATCTTATTCCGTTGTATAAAAATGGAATGTCTGTGTTTCGTTTGGCTCAAGACGGTAATGACTATTTTGATTTACACCACACAGCCGATGATACTTTAGATAAAGTGGATCCCGCTGCGTTAGCTCAAAATGTAGCCGCTTATACTGTTTTTTCTCTAATGATGGCTCAGTACGAAGGTAAACTAGAACGACCAATGACGAAAGATGTTAAAGGACATTGAGCGGGGGTCTGAAACATCGATTAAATTCTGAAACAGTGATTTTTTACTGCTTCGGATCAAAAGAATAAATACTAGAGAAACTCATTGCCGATATATAAAACATCTGCAATGGCGGCTCTCTTCTGTTTTAGTTATCAGCAGTTAGCAATCCGTAAAACTAACTACACAGCTTCCAGCGCTTGAGAAACATCAGCAATGATATCGTCAATATTTTCGATCCCTACTGAGATTCGAACTAAATCTTCACTAACGCCTGCATTGGCGAGTTCTTCTTTATTCAGCTGGCGATGAGTCGTGGATGCAGGATGACATGCGAGTGACTTTGCATCACCAATATTAACTAAGCGTAAAATCATTTCTAAAGCGTCGATAAACTTACCACCAGACTTGATTCCGCCAGTAATTCCAAAACATAAAATACCTGAAGCGCGCCCGCCACAGATTTCATCACAAGCAGATTTATAAGGGCTGTCTTCAAGAGCTGCGTAATTGACCCACTCAACTTTAGGATGATTTTGTAAATAGACCGCCAGTTTTTCAGCATTCTCGCAGTGCCTTTCCATTCTAAGTCCTAAGGTTTCGAGCCCTTGAAGAATTTGGAAAGAGTTCATTGGCGAAATAGCAGCACCGGTATTTCTAAGCGGCACAACACGGCAACGTCCTATAAAGGCAGCGTCACCTAAAGCTTCAGCGTAAACCACCCCATGATAAGACGGATCGGGTTCATTCATTACAGGAAAACGTTTTTTATTAGCAACCCAATCAAATTTACCCGAATCAACAATGATGCCGCCTATTGAAGTTCCGTGACCGCCAATGTACTTAGTTAAAGAATGCACCACGATATGAGCGCCATGTTCAAATGGTTTGCAAATGTAGGGAGTGGCTACAGTATTATCAACGATAAGAGGTACGCCATATTTATTGGCAATTTCTCCCAGTCGTTTTAGATTAACAATATTGCCTGCGGGGTTTCCGATTGACTCACAAAATAGTGCTTTAGTTTTGTCGTCTATCGCATTTTCGATTGCTTGGTAGTCGTCATGAGAAATAAGTCTAGCTTCAATACCTTGCTTAGGAAAAGTATGAGCAAACAGATTATAAGTCCCGCCATATAACTGACTTGAACTGATAATATTGTCACCCACTTCGCATAAGCATTGAATAGCATAAGTGATTGCTGCCATTCCTGATGCTACCGCTAGTGATGCAATTCCACCTTCCATCGCTGCTACGCGTTGTTCTAATACGTCCGTGGTTGGATTCATTATTCGCGTATATATATTGCCAGGAACAGCAAGGTTAAATAAATCAGCACCATGTTGAGTATCATCAAAAGTAAATGAAGTGGTTTGATAAATTGGTACGGCGGCGGCTTTGGTTGTTTGCTCTGAAGTATAACCATGGTGAAGCGCGAGAGAATCTAAATGCATTTTTTGCCCTTTATAATTTAGTCGAATTTATAACTAGAATTATATAGACTAGTTGAGTTTTGAGTTTGAAATTCACTATACTTTTAAGCTATTAAGTGAATCACTTTAAAAATAAATGCTTGTAATAAATCAACTCTCAACAGAAATCTAGTTGAGAGTTAATCTAATTGATAGCGTTACTTAATCTTACTTAGTCTTGCTTAGTGTTACTTAATAAATGGTGGAAGTTTAATCTCAATTTCTTTAGTGTTTAGTTTCTTTCCAGCTAAAAAATCTTTAATGACTTCCGTTACTTTAGGCGATATCATAAATAAATTATGGCCTGCATTTTTTACAATCACCTGTGTCAAATTTGTTAATCCTTGAGTCGCTTCTTTTTGAGCTTGAATATACGTTCGTCCATCTAAGGTTCCGGTTAATAATAAAGTAGGAACATCACTTTTTGGGAAACGTCTAAAGTCATCCCCTAAATCAAGACCACTGACGACTTTGTTTAACTGAGGCATTGGAAAATTTAATAGGTTACCTAATAACGAAGTCTTTGATTGCTTAGTGATTAATTTTTCTTTTGAGGCGGTCATTCCAGATGCGACATCCATTGCAAATGACATGACGTTGAAGGAGATTTTTTTATCATCAAATCCAGCTCTCTTTACAATTTGAGGTAAAAAATTACTGACGCCATTATCTAAACCTTGATACATGCTTAGCAGTCGACTAACACCACGATGAGGATCGGCAATCATCGCGGACGCAATACCTTGCATATGAAAAGACTGAAAAAGAAAATCTATTTCGTTGCCATCTTTTTGAGGTATTTTTAGCATAATGGGTGTGTTCTTTAATTTGTTGTGTACTCTATGCATCATCGCTTTTATATCTGGATAGGTTTTGGATGCTTTAGCTTGTTGGTTTATCGCTAGTTGTAATCTATCAAAATAAGCATCTGTCCTGGCGGGTAACTTAACTGTTTGGTTGAGACCTTCGGCACTGGCAATCACCAATTTATCTATTTTTCCCTGCATTACCTTTAAACTGGCTAAGGCTAAATGACTACCATAGGAAATACCCCATAAAGTCACTTTATCTGCTTGAAAATGTTGTCTTAAACTGTCGATATCCATGGCATTTTGAATAGTGGTGTAACCCAAAACGTCAACACCTTCTTTTTTCCAGAATTCGACACACTCTTTTGCTGCGGATCGATACAGTTCGGTCACTTGTATTTCCGTTAACTTTACAGTTAATGGCATCATTTGTTTTGTGGTGCACTGAGGGGCAAAGCTCGATTTCCCGGTTCCCCTTTGATCTAGTGCGATTACATCGCCAAATTCACGAAGTGCCATAAATAAAGGGAATCGAAAATTAGGGTAGCTGGCGGTTGAAATACCAGAACCTCCAGGACCACCGGATAAATAAATGATGGGTGAGCTTTTTGTTTTGCCTGTCGCTGGGAATCTAACGTAGTTTAAAGGGATTAGACGACTTTTAGGTTCTGCTCGATTTTCCAGAACTTTGATGGAGCCTTCTAATGCCTTAACCGATTGTTCACCATTTTTGAATTGTATTTCTTTTTCATTACCGTAGAGTATATTTTCGTTAGGGGAAGATGTGCTAGGCATGGGAAATGTAAAGAGACCTATGATTGCAATCCCAATCCTAACCCTATTTGCCATAGCGCCAAATAAATTGGACGGGTTAGCTGAGATGTTAATTATCTTTCTAGTTGGCATGTTGTGTACCTATTGAATTAATTAGGTTTAACTATGACCTACGCCAGTCGTCGCTTCACCTCAAAGTCTTTGAACGGTAGGCATTTTTCATCTAGGATCTTTAAACGGTATTGTATTTTCGTTAAAAGGAGAGGCATAAAAGTGCGATAATCGTTATAGTCTCACAATGAAACAGAGTTTATTTTTAACCGTTAGCATTTTCTTGTTTGCCTTTTTGGGTCAAAACGCTTTTGCAATGGATATGATTGCGATGGAATATGATGAAGTGTTCATTTGTCCTTCTCAATATAACCATAGTTTGCCGCCCGCTTTTAATGAACCGAAATGTGTAAAACAGCATGCACACAATATCAACCCACAAAATACAGCCATTTGGGTGAAAGTACGGTTAAATATTCCAGAAGAAATGCAAAGTGATAAAAAACCTTACAGTGTTTTTATTTCCGGAAAAATGTCGAGTAAAGTTTTTTTTAATGAACAATATATAGGACAAAATGGCATACCAAGTCATTTTGCCAAAGAGGAACTTCCTGGAAAAATTGACGCAATGTTTTATGTGCCATCTCATTTAATTAAATCAAAAGGTAATGAGCTGGTGTTATTTTTGTCATCACATCATGGTTTTTTAGAGTTAAAGAGACCCGTTCATTTTATTGGTTTTGGTACATACTCTGATCCTACCCACTTTATTCAGCGTAATATATGGAAATTGTTTATCCCTTTAGGTGCATTAATATTGAGTGTTGTGTACTTTTCTGTTGCGAGTTTTAGCCCTAACCATCGGAAAACGAATTTGCTCTTTCTATTAATGAGCATTTTAGCTTCTAGTCAGCTTATACTTGAATTATCGAGAGGGTTATTTTCTTATAATTATCCTTTTCACGATATAAGATTATTATTGATTGTTAGTCTTTCTGTTGCTTTCGGTATTTGCCTGCTGTTTTATATATCGTATAAATTTAATTTACAAGAATCAAAAAAATGGATAGTAACAGGGTTTATCTTAACTCTTATTTGTGTCGTAAGCTTTCCAGGTTTTGACAGTAAAACGTCTGTCGCTATTTTGATCCCCTGTTTAGTTTCTATGGTCATTATTGGATTACAACTTAAAAAAGGTCAGACACGAGAAGTTTGGGTTTCGCTGGTCGTTTTTACTCTTTTCACGCTAACCATTATTCAAAATTTAGCCAGTTTTCATGATCTATTGTTTTACTTTATTATTGCGGGAGTACTTGGCTTTCTATTTGTTCAACAAGCGCTTAAATTGAGTCGAGAACAAATTAAACGTAAAAAGGAAGAACAACAAGTCCTTAAATTGCAATTTAGATTAGATCAAAATGAGCAAAAAATTAAACCAAATAAAATAAAAATCACTAGTTCCGGAAAAATTGAGTTAATTTCAAGTAATAACATTTACTACTGTAAAGCAGATGGTGATTATGTTCGACTTAATTTGAAAAATAATAAAGAGATACTTTATAGTGGTAATTTAAAAGAACTAGAAAAACAATTACCTTCAACCTTCCTAAGAGTGCATCGCTCTTATTTAGTTAATATGGATTATATTGTCTCCCTCAACAGTGTTAATTCAAACAACCAAAAGATATTATCTGGAAGCGGAGTATTAAACCTCGATGGTGATAATCAAGTGCCGGTAAGCCGAAGGATAATGCCTATGGTTAGACGTGTGATTAATTAATATTTAAAATGTACTCAGACAGCTCTTCTTTTGATTGTGCCAAGAGCGCATAAAAATGCAATTGATTTCAGCTCTTTGCTGATTGTGTTGTTGGTGCTTAATACTAAAATAGACATCACCATTTAAGTAATCGGTTAAAATTTTTACTCCGCAAATAAAAGGCAACAGTTGAGCACCTAATATCAAGCTTCGACGTTCTAAATCAGTAATTTCTTCTCCTATAGATTGAATATAACCTTTAGCTAGTACTGCAAAAATATCTGTACGAATGTGCATGTTTTCTAAATCAATTGCATCTTCAGCTAAATTGGAGCAACAAGTTCTTACCATGTCTCCAAAGTCATTCATTAGGAAATCGGGCATGCAAGTATCTAAATCAATAACAGCAACAGGATTGAGTCCTTTTGAATCGAATAATAGATTACTTATTTTGGTATCGTTATGAGTTACTCGAACAGGTAACTTTTGACTAAAACCAGCAATATCTACGACAAAATTATTTTGTTCAAAACAAAAGTTGATCAAGTGTTTAACACTTTCCTTACGACCACTTTTATCTTGCTTTGTAGCGATTTTAAGTTGTTTTAATCGAATTTCTAAATTATGAAAAATAGGGATAACTATATTTAATGAGTTAGCATCAAAAGAGTTTAGTGTTTTTGAAAATATCGCAAATGCATCGGCCACTTTTTCTGCTAAGGAAATGCTATTAACCGATTCAATTGTTTTTGTGCTAGTAATCATTCTCAATGCAGGCCAAGTTTCTACTTCAGTGGAGCCCGGTGCTTGATAACAAACATAGCTCTCGGTACTGTCTTTGATGTTGATTTGGGGGATTAGTTGTAGCGGATAATTATTCTGTTTTTGTTGCTCCAATAGGTGTTGATTAATTTTATTGGCATTATCAATTACTTGTTTTGGCTTGCTAAAAACATGATGATTAATTTTTTGTAATATAAAGTTTTTATCGTGGCTAATAACTTTATAAGTACAATTAATTAGACCATTGCCTATCTTATATATTCTACAAGATTTGGGGGGTAACCGTATTGTGTAAGAATAGATTCAAATCGATTATCTTTTTGTAATTCAATCATTTTATTGGTCAATGTATGAAAAATACCAACGGCAGATAATTTTGAGATATTAGTTTCAACTAGCGAGCTGTCTTCTGGATGAGTTAATCTGAACTAATTTTGGTGGGTTCTTTCGACTAAAAATTTATCTAGTTTATTATTAATGGAGTGCATAACTACATCGGGAAGATAGCACTCAGGCGAGTGTTGAGACTGTCCAAAATGTTTTACGAGGAATTGTTCTATTTGTTGAATAAAGCTTTGTTTAAATCCCCAGCAATTCATTGAGACTAACTCTTGACCCGTTAGAATCGTAGGCTCTAGTTGTTGGTTTGAATCTAGCTGCTCGTTTAAATATAACACCTTGTTTAAATCTAGCTTCTTGTTTAAGGCTAACAGGTTATTAACTTTTTGCTTATTAGTAAGAGTCGACAAATAACCTTTAATTTCTGCTTGCTCTCTTTTAATATCTAAACATTCTTAAACAGCTATAAGAGAGCTTGATTCGGAGTCAAAATGTTTAGATATTTTGCAGATTCCGCGATTGACTCCTCCGAACTCCGATAAAGTCTTGTCTAATCGAAATGCAACAATGATACTTTGCTCGCGCTTTGCACTAGAAGCTAATAATTTAAAAGCGTCCTCTGAATAATAATCATCTGCGTTGATGACTGAAAAATGAGAAGTAAGAAAGGATCTAGCACACCATAACGCATGGGCGGTACCTAAAAGTTTATTGAAGGATTCCAAGACTAAACAGTTTTTCGGCAAGTCTGTATTGTTTTGTTCGGCAAGGCATACTTCTAGATCGCAAGGTAGGCGTGGAACAATTTGTTTTTCAATTATGGTGCGAGATTGAGGCTGGATAATCAATACTATTTTGCTAAAGCCTTGTTCGAAAGCATGGCAAATATTATATTCCATTAAGGTTCTTTTTAGAGGGCCAAACTCTATAAGCTGTTTAGCGCCTCCGAATCGACTTCCTAGTCCTGCGGCTAGAATAACTAAGCAGCCCATAAGCTTATTGCAAACTCAAACACTGTGTTAATCATCTTCATCTTATTGTTAACTAACAATACCAAGCGGTTTTGCCGTTTTCCATTGATCACGAGTAAAATCAGGAATGTCTTTACTGTTACTTCTATCAGCAACTGAAGCAACACTTTGCGGTGTTATAGCCGACCATGCCGCAGCATCATAAACATCTTGATCAAGTGCTTCACCATTTCGTAAACAATAGATCATACGCCATAACATTAGAAAATCCATTCCGCCATGGCCGCCATTTCTCTCCGCTTCTTTACCCATTCTATTCCATAAAGGATGCTCATATTCGGTACGCCAAGGCTCTAGATCTTTATCCCACCGATGGAAGCTATGCACGCTCGGCTTCCGACCGTCTTTTCTATTATTTTCCCACGCAGATAGAGCCTTCTGATGTTGATTCATATATTTCAATTTAATCTTGTTAGGTGCATTTTCAACCGCAATACGATCGGGAAATCCAGCAAAAACGCCATTAGTTCCTTGAATTAAGTTATGCCGTGAATAAGGTCTAGGCGTAGTGGTATCGTGCTGAACCATAATGCTTCGCCCCATGACCGTTTTAATTAAACTAGTGTTCATATCTCCAGCGATGTATTTTAAAGAGTTCCTTTCATACTCCGCTGAAAACTCTCGTTCAGCGTACGCTTTTCTGCCCATTGCGGGTGAGCTTGTTGAGGTAACATAGTCAAATCGGTCTCCACGATTAATCTTCATATATTGAGAAACTGGCACTAGACCATGGGTTGGATAGAAGTTACCGTCCATTTTCGTGTGCCAATAAGTACGCCATGAACCTGTGCTATGCTTAATCTCTTTCATCTGCCAGCGTAACTCGTGAATATAAGCCGCTTCACCATGTAATAGTTCGCCAAAAAGACCACGTCGAACCATGTTGAGTACCATCAGTTCGTTACGTCCATAACAAACATTTTCCATCATCATGCAGTTTTTTTGAGTTCTTTCAGCGGTATTAACCAGCAACCAACATTCCTCGAGAGTACTTGCCGCTGGCACTTCTACAAAAGCATGCTTACCACTTTCCATGGTGTCCACACAAATAGGCGTATGCCATATCCATGGTGTTGAAATAATTACAATATCAATATCTTGTTGCTCTAACATTTGGCGATAAGCGTAATTAGAACCTGTGTAGGGTTTAGGTTTTTTTAAACCTTGCTTGGACACATAGTCGATAGATTCGTCGAGGGCCTTCTCATGAGTGTCGCAAATAGCCTTAATTTCAACACCTTCCATCCTACAAAAGTGCTTCACATGTCCCGATCCTCTTTGACCGACCCCTATAAATGCGACTCGTACTACATCTATTTTAGCAACCGTTAATCCCATAACGGATTGTCCTTGAGCTGGACTTAACTTTATCGTAGTTTTATTAGTGCAACCTGCAGCGGCACCTGCGACTGTTGCAGCAGCAACGGTTTTAAGGAATTGACGACGATCAAACTCTGACATGCTCGATTCCTTTGTATTAATTAGGGCAATGATGAGGACATTCATGAGGATAAACCTCATGATTATAATTATTCAATAAAACAGGTGGACCTACTCTAGGCTACTGTTTAAAGGTTGTCTTTGAAAGGTATATATTAGCAATTTATACTATTAATCTAACTTTTTAACTCTTAATTATCAAATTAACTCAAACTCAGAGTAAGAATTTAAATCAATTCAAAAATATTAATGCTAGAATCTATAGAGATAAAAATGTTTACAAATAGTAGGCTAAACAGTTTCCAATCATTCTATGACTCCTGTATAAAGTCCGCATGAAAATGCCAAAAAGAATTAAACCATTGTACGAAGACGGGATAGTTGATGAAGTCCTGAGTCGATTAATGAGTGGTAAAGAAGCTATTGTTTATGTGGTTCGTTGCGGAACAGATATACGTTGTGCCAAAGTTTATAAAGAAGTCCATAAACGGAGCTTTAAAAAAGCGGTTGAATATCAAGAAGGACGTAGAGGCAGAAACAGCCGTCGTGGAAGAGCGATGGAAAATAAGTCTAGCTACGGCCGAAAACAACAGGAAGAAGCTTGGCAAAATGCAGAGGTTGATGCACTTTATCGATTGGCAGAAGCAGGCGTTAGAGTGCCTCAAGCTTATGGTTGTTTTGATGGTGTTTTGGTCATGGAGTTAATTACCGATGCAAATGGTGATGTGGCCCCGCGTTTAAATGATGTTTCTTTAACTCAAGAGCAAGCAATCGAAGATCATGCAAGTGTAATGAATGATGTTGCTCGGATGTTAAGTGTGGGGGTGATTCATGGTGATTTATCAGAATTTAATGTATTGTTGGATGAACATGGACCAGTGATTATTGATTTACCTCAAGCAGTTGATGCCTCGGGAAATAATAATGCAAAATCAATGCTAGAGCGCGACGTTAATAATATGACCAATTATTATGCTCAATTTGCGCCAGAATTAGCCTATAGCCAATATGATAAAGAAATTTGGAATTTATATGAAAATGGTGAATTGCGATCTGATTTCAAACTGACTGGTCAATTTGAAGAAAGTGATGTTGAAGCTGATGTGGATGAAGTGATTTTACAAATCAAAGCAGCCTTTGAAGAGGAGCAAGCTCGTCTCGAGCGAATGCAGGAGGAGGAATAAGTTTAAAGAAGATGATTATTGAGAAATAACAAAACAGACGAAAAAAAAATAATCCGGCCCAAAATAAAATTCCCATAAAACAAACTAATAAAAAATTGGTCATTCCGTTCAAAAACTAATCTATAGCTTGGCTGCAATTTCGTATGACTAATTTTTTCTTCAAAATAATTAACTTAACCTACCTTTGCAAAAAAAGCCTAACAATATGACCAATGTGATCTATTTTTCGTGACAAAGGACATTATCTAAACCCTCTTCAATAGTAAATAATAGTTCTTCATCATAGTTATGATAATAGGACTATGATGAACACCCTTTCAGAAGTTAAATCTCAAATAGACACTAAGACCATTCGTTTAGTGCCTCTATCGAGTTTAACGCCTTTGACTCCATAACATCGATTAATAACGTTATTGTTAAGGCAAATTATAATACCAAAACAGAGCAGCTATACTTATCAGCAGGAACAGTGTGAAATTAATTATCTTCTACCTCAAATAAACTAAATGCAAAAAATAGAGTTGATGCTTCACGTATTGCACATCAAAATGGTTGATAGTGAAATTTTTCTAAAGATCACGACTTGAGTGTATTTGATAAAATGTATTTACAAAACTAATTTCACACCTTCTTCCGCAACATTAAATCCAAACTCTTTAACTTGTTTTTGAGCTTTACTATTTGGCACTAACAAAGGGTTTGTGTGATTAAAGTGGATTAACCAAACTTTATTGCGCTCTTTTATTGAAAGATTTTTTAACTCATGCATTGTCTCAGTGACAAGCGGATGAGGTACTTTGCTCATGTCTCTGCCAGGCAATTCGCCTTGTGAAAAAAAAGTTGAGTCTAAAAATGCGTAGTCAACAGACTTTACCAACTTAGCTAAATCTTGCTTCCAAATGGACCATTTATTGATGTCAGGAATAAACAAAGCCGATTTATTTGGTCCTTCGATTTTATAACCAACGGTTTCTGAAAACTCATCTCGATGTGGAACGATGAAAGGGGTTATTTTTAGTGAACCTAATTTTTCGCTTTGTTGGTTTTTTAATGGCATTAAGGTAATATTTTTAAAATCAACTAATTGACTCCATGGGCCATTGTTTGTCAAAAATGTTTTCATTTTTGGCATTGTGTAAACAGGCGTATTTTTTGCGCCCATTGCTTCA
>Ga0307492_10000620_pt1 | contig 15003 bp, 11 predicted proteins | sample SI3LmetaG_FD_202365 | JGI IMG/M metagenome (GOLD analysis project Ga0307492, IMG submission 202365) | Sea-ice brine microbial communities from Beaufort Sea near Barrow, Alaska, United States - SI3L | ecosystem: Environmental > Aquatic > Marine > Coastal | place: USA: Alaska | collected 2017-05-06 | reverse complement strand
TGGATGGCTGGTACTGAATCGGATAAGGTGATCTCAAGATTGAACCCAATTGTCGTTCCTGCACCTAGCTCGCTGTCGAGGGATATCTTGCCGCCCATTGCGTCGACCAGACGATCGCAGATAGCCAGCCCCAGGCCAATACCACCATAACGCCTTGCGCTACTGGTATCGACCTGAGTGAAGGCCTGAAAAATTTCAGCCTGCTTATTTTTAGCAATACCAATGCCGCTATCTTCAACCAAAAAATGAAGGGACAGGCTATTTTTAGATTTGTTTAGATGGCTGCTAACCTGTAACGTGATTGATCCGTTATCGGTAAATTTATTGGCATTGCCAATGAGGTTAATCAAGACTTGATGTAATTTACCAGAGTCACCCATTAGCCAGTGCGACAATGGATTATTCATCACGAGTTGTAGGCTATTTTGCTTTTCTCGCACGGATACGCCCATTAAACCAATAATATTGTCGAGCAATTCGGATAGATTAAAGGGGCGATTTACAATTTTGAGTTTACCTGCCTCCAATTGTGAGTAACCCAAAATATCATTCACGATATCGAGCAATGTTGTATTCGCCGTATTAATAATATGTACATAGTCAGATTGATGCGTTTGCAATGGTGTATCAGACAGTAATCTTAATGTGCCAAGTGCACCGCTTAGAGGCGTGCGCAGCTCGTGACTCATAGTGGCAAGGAATGCGGTTTTTGCCTGACTGGCTTGCTCTGCCTTTTCCCGAGCCAGTGCATGGTTTTGCGCTTCTTCGGATAACATCTGATTGGTTTCACGTAGCTGTTCGGAGCGTTCTTCGACCTGTTCTTCGAGGTGAGCTTTGTGTTCTTGCAATTCCTGGTCAAGCTTATGCTTTTCGATGGCATTATTACGAAAACCTCGTAAAGCTTTTCCCATGTCGGTGAGCTCGTCGTGCCCCTCGACGATAATGTGTACGTTATAGTTGCCGTCAGTGATCGATCGAGTGGCAGATTCGAGTGACAGTAATCGTCGGATCACGTTACGTTTGATAAACCACCACAAAATGGCGGCGGCAACTAATAGGAGTATTACGGAGATGAACCCAAACCAGTTGCGGCTAGTATCGAGCGCCTCTTTTGCTGAGGTCGAAACCTGGTTGATTAGTGCACCGCCACTCGCATTGAGTTCATTCACGATGCCATTCAATGCTTGTGAGGCTTTGGTTGTTTCTATAGAAACCTGTGCAAGAGCTACCTGTATTCCCATTAGAGAGGCTCGAGTTTCGAATATCCCGTCAGTATCAGCTGGACCGCTATCAACTGCCATTGAGCTGAGTAGTTCTGTTGCTTTTTGACGCCTTTGCGGGTCGTTAATTTCGCTAACACGACGTTTTAAAATATTGAGTGTGTCTGTCGTTCGTTGACGTAAACTATTGAGTCCTGATAAGTCGGACTCTTTCGCGACGCGGTTAAACAGGCCATTCAAATTGGCACTACGCAATCGAAGTTCATACATTCGCTCCATTGCGTCCAGGTCGACTTCTACCAGGCGGTCAAAAACACGATAAAGCTGCTGTTTGCTGGCATCATTCTGAACTAGATCGTAAAGGTTGGAGGTAATAGCCGTACTGGTAGCGGCTGCATTCGCAACCAGTGAATCGGCGAGTTCATTTAATTCCTCGGTGGAGGCGATTAACCTACTGGCTAATTGATTAAAATGTGCCTGCTGCTGAATTCTTTGGCGAACCAGTTCGTCTTGCTGGTGTAATTTAGTTTCGATATCGCTGACCGTTAGTCGAAGTGATTGCAATGATCCGACGGCAAACGCTTTTTGCTGGAAATCATCGAGTAACGTTTTAACCAGAACAACCTGAAAGAATAGATCTAAACTGATTCTCTTACGCTCCTGATCACTACTGGCCTTGATAAGTTGATTAGCGGCTGAGCTGATCGATGCGTTGATTGCCGATAGCTTATGCGCCTTGCGCAACCCTGGGATAGCTTGATCAATGACCGAATTTTGTGACTCAGAAATACGCATAAATCCTTGCCAACCAACAGAGGATGCGACCATTGCGAGCAAAAAAATGCTGCCGAAAGCTAAATATAATTTTGCTGCAATTCCAAGTTTACGCATTATAAAATGCTGCGCCTTGCAGTTGTAAAATGCAAGGGTACAATAATAAATTACCCTCATTTGTCTGGCTGCACTCAATTGTATAGACTGCTATCATATCCACACTCTTACGCTCCAATTTTGATTGTCCCCCTGCTGCTCATGCTTCTGATGGTCAGTGCGGTTCAAGCCGAAACCTGGCGGCTCGAAACCTGGTCAGTTCCGTTTGATTATTCGAGTGACAGTCATTTTATTGATTACCAGCAGACTCAAGTGGCAAGTCGACAATGGCATTTGTGTATTGCCTATCCACATTTAAAAGATGCCTATTGGCTAAACGTCAATTATGGCATGGTTCAAGTCGCAAAGCGGCTCGGCATTTCGTTCACGCTGGTTGAAGCCGGTGGGTATCCCAATCTTCAGCGTCAGCGACAACAGATAGAGCAATGTACTGCCGATGGTGCCGACGCTTTAATTGTGGGGCCAGTTTCTTTTCAAGGTCTCAATGAGACGATTACTGAGATTGCTAAAAAAATGCCAGTTTTAGCCACCGTGAATGATATTGACAACCCCGGGATTACCGCCAAGTCAGGTGTGTCATGGGTGACGATGGGACATTCCGCTGGTGAGTATCTCGCTAAGCGACATCCACTGGGATCGACGCCGGTCACAGTGGCCTGGTTTCCAGGGCCTAAAGGCGCTGGCTGGGTAGGTTTTATTGAGTCGGGTTTTAAGCGTGGGGTGGCTGATAGTGCAGTGAAAATTGTCGTGACTAAATGGGGTGATACGGGAAAGGAAATTCAACGAACACTCGTACAGGAGGTACTGGAGTCTCATCCTGATGTTGACTACATGGTTGGAAATGCCTTAATGGCGGAAGCCGCTATTAGCACTTTGCGTAACCGCAACCTCGAAAACGACATTAAGATTATTTCCACTTATTTCACGACAGCGGTCTATCGCGGAATTCGTCGTGGACGTATTTTGGCCGCGCCAACCGATGCGCCAGTTATGCAGGGGCGGATTTCAATCGATCAGGCCGTTCGTGTTTTAGAGGGCCGTGATTATGTGAAGCACGCTGGACCAAAAATACTGATGGTCAATGAAAGCAATTGGCAGGCTATTAATATATCCGACTCGCTAGCACCCCCCTCGTTCTTGCCTGCTTTTGTATGGCCATAAGCGGTTGTTTTATTGGCGCTAATCAGCAGAATTTAATAACGTAGATATTTTGTGTAAATGTCAATATAATCGCGCGCGAAATCTAGGCGTAAAAGGTATGCTCACCCGAGTTTACTGGTGCGCGGCGGATGAAATCCTTCGATAATATCAGTCAGTGATTAACAATAATGATTAAAGAAAATGATTAAAAAAATACTAGTGGCGGCTGATGCTTCTGGCGCAGCTAATCGGGCTGTGGTGATGGCGGCTTACCTCGCCTCGAAGCATGAAGCCGAATTACTCATTTTACACGTTATTAGGGATATGCAGCTCCCGCCGGTTTTGAAGAAGGCGCCTGAGCTGGAGCAGTTTAATCATACACGAGAAGACATTTTGCGCCAGGTTGCAGATACCATTTTAAGTGAAGCATCGGCATTGGCGAAAAAAGAAGGTGCTATTAAGATTCAAACCGCCATCGGCAGTGGTGACCCTGCATCGAGTGTGGTGGGTTTTGCCAAGCGTCGAAATATCGATACGATTGTCGTCGGCACACGAGGACTAGGCAAAATGAAGGGTTTGATAATGGGCAGCGTATCGAGAAAGATTGCAGATAATGCCGAGGCCAACTGTATTATTGTTCGATAATAATATATAGGGTTTAGTCATAAAAACGGCGCTGATAAGCGCCGTTTTTATTCTGGCTGATCTTCAGCATACCCTAAGGTTTAGTCAGGCATTGGTATGCCTTTCACTCGTGACTTGGTAGGGTCATAGAATGGGAATGGCACCACTCTGGCAGGCAGACGTTTTTGCTTGCCGTCGAGCTTTCCGACTTCGACTTCGGTGCCAATCTCGCTGTACTCGACGGAAACGCGAGCCAATGCGAAATTCTTGCGCAATATTGGTGATCGAACCGAACTGGTGATTTCTCCAATTTGGTTGCGACCGATATTGACGCTGTCCCCACTTAATGCCATTTCATCCCCAGTCAGTTCTAGCCCGATTAGAGTGCGCTGTGGATTTTCTTTGCGTTTGACCAGTGCGTCTCTACCAATGAAGTCATCTTCTTTAGATTTTAATGGTACGGTGAACGAAATACCTGCTTCGTATGGATCTGTCTGGTCGCTAAATTCGTAGCCAGCAAAAATGAGCCCAGCTTCAACACGTAACATGTCGAGTGCTTCAAGGCCAATCGGAGTGATGTTGTGTGCTTGACCGGCTTCCCAAACGGCATCCCAAACTCTAGGGGCGTCATTCGGATGACAGAAAATTTCATAACCCAATTCTCCGGTGTAACCTGTGCGTGATACCAAAATTGGAATGCCGTGCTCATCACCAATTCGAGCGACGGAAAATCTAAACCACTCGAGCTCTTCTAGCGATGCCTGGTCAGGCCTGGTCCAAATGAACTGCTTTAAGACGTCGCGACTTTTGGGACCTTGAACCTGCAGGTTGTGTAATTGGTCGGTTGAGTTTCTAACCCAGGCTTGTAAGCCAAGTTTTGTTGCCTGCTCTCGCAACCATAATCCACTCTCTTCACTACCGCCAATCCAACGGAAATTGTCCTGAGCTAATCTGAATACTGTTCCATCGTCTATCATGCCGCCATTTTCGTAGCACATCGCGGTGTATACGACCTGCCCTGGGGATAGCCTGCGAACATTACGTGTGACGCAGGTTTGCATGAGTAGCTCGGCGTCAGGCCCCGTTACCTCATATTTGCGTAATGGTGATAAATCGATGATCGCGACACCTTCACGGCATGCCCAGTATTCGTTGATTACACCGTGCTTAGTGTAGCTATTAGCCAGCCAGTAACCGGCGTATTCAGTAAAGTTTCGAGTATGCTCGGAAGTCCGCGCGTGGAACCCGGTTTCACGGGTCATTTGTATTTCAGCATCAGTAGTCATTCGATAGGCCGTCGCTTTGTTAAAGAAGTTATTTGCAGGATAAACTCGTAGCTGGATGTCTGTTGGGTTCCAGCCATTTGCTGCGTCAATGTCACAAGGGCATGCCGAGGATACGCATACTAGGTCTTTTAGTGCACGCATTAAGACATAGTCACCAGGCCTGGACCAGGGTTCGTCAAAATACATTTGATTGGTTTCATCAATGTTAGTGTTAAAAAATAGGTTGATTGCCATCCACCCTGGGCGAGGATCAACGCCATACGGGTCGAGTGCTCGGTTAAAGTTATCTGAGCAGTTGACATGCCCAGGATACCCCATGTCATCATAATATTTTGCGGTACAGGCGGTGCCAAAGCCATCGTGTCGACCACAGGTGTCCTGAATGACTTCGACCAAAGGTTTTAGGTCCTGGTCGTAGAATTTAGCTAAAAGACCCGGAACCGGATAAGCCGCACCTACGACGTGACGGGTACTAGTTGCATCCAGGCAGCGTTCCAGGCCCTGATCTAGCGCGGCAGCGTCGAAGCACTGAAAATCAGAGCATTCTCGCCCCTCAATATCCAGAATCTGAAAATACTCACCAGCTTTGACTTCATAGGCATAAGCGGTTCTAGCTTTGATAAGTACATCTTGACTTGCGTCGGCTAGAGGGTCCGGTATCTGAATAATTGACTGAGGTTTTTCCCCTGGCAGCCTATAAATGAAGACAACAATGTCAGTTGTGGTATTTTGATGGTGAGCCAGCATGGCCTCCCCGGGTGCCGCAATGATGCAGGTGAGAGGCTCATTGACGATAAACTTAAACGAGTCGCCTGCAGGTGAACCATCACCAAACACTCGGGTGCTTTGAGCTTCATCTAGGCTGACTGATCGTCTTCTCAAGGTACGTAATAATTTTTCGGCGCTTTGGCCTTGCTCAGATAGAATGTTTTTCAATCCTTCGGCCCTGCCGTTCGCATTGGCTCCAATGGTTTGCATGTCACTTTTGCCGTTCTCGTCAAATACGCTAATCTCAGCTACCTGAAGTCCTTCTGGATTAATGAGTTTTACCTCATCACCTGGATTAACGATAAAAGATACACTGCCACCAGCCCTTGCGACATATCGCTCGGTATCTGGCGGCAGAGCATTTCTTCCTGGCTCGAGTACTCGAGTAGGGGATATGAATAAAGGAGCGTTCATTTAATCGGACCTAGGTTTAGTTGATTTGGGTCAGGTTTCGAGTAAGTCATCTTGCACACCATAAAGATGTTTTTTGATGATTTTGTTTGCTTCGCTGGCGTCACGGGAAACGATCGATTCGTATAGTGCTTTATGTTGCTGATTGTAATAATTGATGCGACCGGGTGTTAATAGTTTGGCTTTCATCGTTCGCCACTGAGCGTGTTGGCGAACTTTGCTGATTCGCTCGTATACCCAGAGCAGCAGTTTGTTTTTGGAGCAGTGTGCCAAAGCGAGATGAAAGTCGGTATCGGCCTGCGCAAATTTTTCTGAATTACCATCGCAATCTTCACACTGTTTTAAGGCTTTACGTAATCTTTCCAGGTCGCGATGACTTGCACTTCTAATGGCTAACCGAACCATTTGAGGCTCGACTGCAATTCTCACTTCAACCATCTCGAGAGGGCTGGTGATGCTGGATATTTCATACTGCTCCGGCGTGTCCTGATAACTGACATAAGTACCGCTACCCACTCGGCGTGTCACGAGTTGCTGCTTTTCTAATGTTTGAAGTACGGATCGGATCGTACCTCGGGAAACCTCAAGGTCTTCTGCTAACTGTCTTTCAGACGGTAAGCGTTCGTCGTGCGCATACCTGCCTTCTAAAATCATATTGCGCAATTGTTTGACGACATTTCCTGTCGTTGTGCCTAGCCGTGGTGAAGAGATTGGCTCTCTGCTCAGAGCTGAGCTAGCTGCGTCAGGCGTTTGATTTCTCATAATCGTCTCGTTAAAAATATCAATTGAACCAAATCGAAAATTGGTACACGGTTTGGTACAATAATGACGCATGTTTTTTTTCAAATCAATCGTTCTTTTTACATTAAAGCAATTATTTTAAAGTTAATCTACTGCTGTTTTAAGTAGTCTATAAACAAGGTGTTTGGAATTGTGAACAGCGCACTTTTACTGTTAACAATTAATATTCATTAAGATCTATAAGTCCTTTAAAAACAGAAAGATATGTTGATTAATTAGTATTCAATATTGATTGAAATTTTTGTGCCGTTTTCTAGTTTTTAATTGAAATTAAGGGGGTGTTTTGGGTTGTTTTCATACGATGATCGTTAGTCTATTCTATGAATATATTTTTGTGCTGTTGAATTGAGTTAGTAAACAGGTATACCATTGGTCGGGTATTGGTATCGAAATATAGCCTGTTTCATAGAATGACGGACTAACAGACGATCAATGATTACACCTCTGTCAACATTTTGAATGGCTTTCAAATATCGAACTGGTATGGGTTATTCGCTATTTTTTGTGGTTTTTCAACGCAATGAAAAGTGATAAGTCGATTTCAATAATGGAGGAGGAAAAGAATGACGGATTTACAAGTACATGTTGAAGCCCCAGGCCGCGCTGACCTTGTTAAGCAGGTCAGCGAAAAAATTAAGGAGACGGGTGTTGACTATATCTATTATCAGTTTGTCTCTGTCACTGGCCGTATCGTCGGTAAAGGCATACCTGCAGCACATTGGGAGCGTCTTTCAGGGAAAGGTTTCCAGTTAGTGTATGGCTCCACCGCTAATTTATTCGTCGACCGTCATGGCGACTATATTGGCTATGGCCCAGAGTCTTCAGAATTAGTTGGAATTCCTGATCCAGAAACTTTCTGTCAGTTACCCTGGGACAAGCGCATTGGCCGAGTCTTTTGTACCTTGTTTCGCAATCGCGAAGAGCGAGTCAATCCGGGTGGCGCATTAACATCAGATTGTCGAGGCAATTTGCGCCGTATTCACAATGAGTTTCAGGATAAGCATGGCTTGAACATGCGCTGTGGTACTGAGCCTGAAATGATGTGGCTTAAACGTGGAGACGATGGCAAGCCAAATGGCGGTGTCACTAAACCCAATTGTTATCATATTGACCAATTTGAAGAATTGCGTCCTACTTTCATGAAGGTCATCGAATACTCACAAGCAATGGGTCTCGATATCATTCAGGGTGACCATGAAGACGCCCCTGGTCAGCTGGAATTAAATACCCAATACGATGATGTCTTAAGAAATGCCGATCGTTTGACGACCTATCGTCAAATTTGCGCGCAGGTTGCGCGCGAAGATAATCTCATCGCTTGTTTTATGTCGAAGCCATTTATGGGTGTGTCAGCCTCGGGCTGTCATCACAATATGTCACTTTGGCGGGGCGGCGAAGACGTTGTTAATCATCTTGGCTTTGATTCATTGCCGGGTATGGATGGCGCCTTTACCTATATCGAAGGCGGTGAAAATACTTTTATGCCAGACCCTTCCATTGATGATCGTGCTCCAGGTCCTATCGGCCTGAACTGTATCGGTGGCGTTATCAAGCATCTCGGCGCTTTAACGTCGATTGGTTCGTCAACCGTTAACTCTTATAGGCGATTATGGGATACCGGTTTCTGGGCTCCTATCTTTGCTGACTGGGGTTATCAAAACCGTACCTGTGCGCTGCGTGTTTCAGCACCCGGTCGATTCGAATACCGCTCGGTTGATTCAATGGTAAACCCTTATCTAATGGGGACCGCTTTATTGAAAACCTTCGATGATGGTATCGACAATAATGCCGATCCAGGCGAGGCAGAAGAACGTAATATTTACGCCGCAATGGAAGAGGGTAAACAAGTCAAAAAGCTACCAATGTCACTGGGTGATGCGCTTGATGAATTGCGCAACGACGAAGTAATTAAGTCATCTATGCCTGGCGAAATGTATACCGTTTACGAGCATTACAAACGTGATGAGTGGGAAAGGTATAACGCAACGGTAACTGATTGGGACATGGAAACTTATCTCGACTGTCTGCCATAACTATTTTGTTATTGCCTAGCAACTTATGGGTATGAAAATTCATGGGTCTTACAACCAACAGGGCTAGGTGTTTGTCGGGCAATAGTAACTTTTAACCTGCTGCAATTGTGGCAAATTTTTGATAACAATTGAGGAAAAGCTTATGTGTGGTATTGCTGGACTTATCTGGAAGGGTGGTGCAAGCAGTGATATTGGTAGTGAGATGACCAAAATGCTTCAAGCTTTGAAGCATCGAGGGCCAGATTCTACTGGTTTTGCACTCTACGGTAAGGCCGAGGAAGGCGTGCAAGTACTGCGCTTCAAGGTTGCCGAGCAAGAGGAAATGAAGACGGGATTTGATATTCATCGACAAGTAGTTGAGCGTCGTGCTGCGGTTGATACGCGTCTTAAAGAGCTGGGTGCGGTTGTGACTCAGGAAGAGCAGGCGACTGAATATGCATTTCGTTATCACTTTAAATTTGATGGTGATCTGAAGCGGTTAATCGATTTCCTGGAAGATTTGGAAGGCGTTGAAATCTTGTCTGTTGGCAAAGCATTAGAGCTGATTAAAGATATGGGTGACGCCACTGTGGTATCTGAACAGTATGGTATTCCGGGCTTTGTTGGTACGCATGCCATTGGTCATACCCGTATGGCGACTGAGTCGGATGTTGATATTCGTTCTGCACATCCTTACTGGGCGTATCCGTTCAATGATGTGTCAGTTGTTCACAATGGCCAATTAACCAACTATTGGACCATGCGCCGTGACCTTGAACGTCGCGGTCATCGTTTCGTGTCTAACTGTGATTCAGAGTTGATTGCGGTCTATATCGCAGACGCGATTGACCAAGGTGAAGATCTGGAAAGTGCGATGCGTCGTTCGGTTGACGTTATTGATGGTGTATTCACTTATCTGGTCGCAACCAGTGACCAGCTTGGAATGGCAAAAGATGCTATGTCAGCAAAGCCAATGGTTCTCTACGAGAGCGATGAGTTTGTCGGGTTGGCGTCTGAAGAAGTGGCTATTCGTAGTATTTTTCCGCACGAAATCGATACGTGGGATCCTTATCAAAGCGAGGTGAAAGTATGGGCGGCATAACTAATAGTACATCCACAGGTGCAGTCACGGCATCCCATAATATGGGGCTGCATGAAGAACAACTTGGTGGTCGTACGCAGCAGCGTTTTTTCTCTGCTTCTGAAGAAGAAAATTTTACCTACCCCTGGGCTTATGAAGTTGATACTAATAAATCAGCAGAGTTTGATGCCGCTGATATGGAAATAACCGATATCAATCTCAAGATTCGTGACTTGATGAAAGCGGGCCATGGCACGATTACGGTGCAGAATCCTCGAGCGAAGCATTCTCTTGGTGTTGGTATTTTAAATAAATTGAATCTGAACTTCGAGGGTAGTCTTGGATACTTTGGCGGCGGTTGTACCGACGGGGCGAATATTCATATCAGTGGTCGTGTTGGTTGGTCCTGTGCTGAAAATATGATGTCTGGCACGATTGTAATCGAAAAGAATGCGGGTTCTTTGTTCGGTGCTGCGATTCGCGGCGGTGACCTGGTTTGTAAGGGTCAGGCTGGCGCGCGAGTGGGTATCGACCAAAAAGGCGGTACCATTATCGTTGGCGGCTCTGTCGGGGCATTCACAGGTTTCATGATGCAGCGCGGACGTATGATAATCCTCGGTGATGCGAGTGATAACCTGGGTGATTCCATGTATGACGGCACTATTTATGTGGCTGGTAAAATTGCTAGCCTGGGCGTCGATTGTGTTGAAACTGAAATGACTGATCTGGATAGAAGATATCTTAAAGGCAAGCTCGACCTGTATGGAATGGCAGCGCCGAATGGTATCGAAAACATGATCAAGTTGACTTCGGGTAAGCAATTGTGGAACTACGATAATCTTGAAGCTAGTGAAAAGAAACTAGTGCTTTAGTGATAAGAGATAAGCGCCAGAGTAGGCGCTTTTAAGCGACTGGAAATAAATATTATGGCTAAAAAACCTTTAGATAGAGATACCAATCGGCTAGGGCAAAGTTTTATGTTCCCGCCAGAGGTAATGGACGATATCCACGTTAAAGCGGAGCTGGGTCGTTATCGAATGCGCGGTTTCTCGCTGTTCAAAAAAATCCCAACCTGGGATGACCTGACTTTTATGCCAGGAACACTGACACGCTTCGTTATTGAAGGTTATCGTGAAAAGTGTGTGACCAAGACCATTATCGGCCCTGGCGCGAAAAAACCACTAGAGCTTGATATTCCTGTTTACATTACAGGTATGAGTTTTGGTGCGTTGAGTTATGAAGCTAAAACTGCGTTGGCGCGTGGCGCTACGATGGCAGGTACCGCTACCTGTTCTGGTGAAGGCGGAATGATCCCTGATGAACGGCGTTATTCAAGCAAGTGGTTTTATCAATGTATCCAGTCTCGTTACGGCTTTAACCCGAATCACTTACGTCTCGCTGATGCAGTTGAGTTCTTCATTGGGCAGGGTTGTAAAGTTGGATTGGGTGGTCACTTGATGGGGCAGAAGGTGACTGATCAGGTGGCTGAAATGCGCTCATTACCAGCGGGTATCGATCAGCGTTCACCTGCGCGACATCCAGACTGGATGGGGCCGGATGATCTGGCGCTGAAAATTCAGGAAGTTCGGGAAATAACCGATGGTCAAATTCCGATTCAATTAAAATTAGGTGCGGCTCGTGTATACGACGACGTTCGTATGGCAGCAAAAACTGGCCCTGACTCTATTTATATAGATGGAATGGAAGGTGGTACCGGTGCGGGGCCTCACCTTGCGACTGAAGATACCGGTGTTCCTGGAATTGCTGCGATTCGTCAGGCGCGTCAGGCACTCGATGATGTCGGTATGTCTGGAAAAATCACACTGATATATGCGGGTGGTATTCGTAACGGAGCCGATGTGGCGAAGGCGATTGCATTGGGTGCAGACGCAGTCGCGATTGGTCACTCAGCGTTGATCGCTATGAACTGCAACAAAGATATTCCTGAGGCCAACTTTCCGGAAGAAATGGGCGTCGAGCCGGGTTATTGCTATCACTGCCACACAGGGCGTTGTCCGGTCGGTATTGCAACACAGGACCCAACACTGCGTAAACGTCTTGACCCGGATGCGGCAGCTGAACGAGTGTATAACTTCCTTCACACGCTCACTATCGAAGCGCAATTGTTTGCTCGTGCCTGTGGTAAGACAAACATTCACTCATTAGAGCCTGAAGACCTGGCGGCGTTGACTATGGAGGCCTCGGCCTGCGCTCAAGTACCGATGGCTGGTTCTCAATATACTGTCGGTCGCCCCGACATGACACGCTTCTAGGAGAAGGTCACTATGTCAAAACAGGAAATGTCACAAGGTATTGATCAGTTTCTCGAAGGCGATGGAATCGATTCCGAACGTGAAAAAACTATCGGTCAGCATATCGGTTATCGATACGATGTAAATCTGGTGCCCGATATGGAGCGTTGTACGCCTTTTCTCCGCAAGTATATGGCGGTGATGGGTTGGCGTGATCTAAACTGGCTGGAAGATGTTCACATGGGTTATGAAGAAGGTAACCCGGCTGTATTTGATAGGAATATCAATGGCTGGGTAACGATTCCGACCAGCATCACATTGCCAGATAATCAGCAAGATAGAGATATGATTGCGCGTGAATTGCTGGTCAAGTTTCAGATGGCAAAGGCACATCCAATGGTTGATTTGCGCAATGCTTATGCCAAGTTTGATTAGTAATATACTAAGTAAAGTACTAATATTAATTGCCTGATAAGGGGGGTGTTGTTTGAAAGCAAGACGCCTCTTTTTTGGCTTCTAAGGCCAGATTTTTTTGATTGTGTCGTATCTGTTGCTTAAAATGTCGGTATTTTTCAAAACAAATGTGTTTATGTCCTGATTAATAAAACACTCTTAATTATTTTATTGAATAGGGGTTGAAATAAAGGTATAAGAATTTTGGTTTTAATAAAGTGCACAAATGTTTCATTTAAGTAAACATAGCATTATGACTTAATTCTAAGTATAGCGGCGCTTGAGGGAGAGATCCTAGCGTATTAATAGTAACCGTAAAAGTGGGGAAGATTAAGATGGATAATGAGTTATCAGCTCTCGGGATTATATTTACCGAGTTTTATTATTGGGTCACTGTCGTGTTCATGTTTTTGATACACGTCGGATTCTGTATGTATGAGGTGGGTGCAACTCGTCATAAAAACCATATGCACACCTTAATGAAAAACACCATGATCATTCCTTTGGTTACGGTTACATTTTTCTTGTTTGGCTGGTGGATTTATTTTGCTTTCCCCAACGGCCCCTGGATTATTGGCCCATTATTAGAAGCGCCATGGGCAGTTCCTTATAGTGAAGTCATGGCCGTGCACATGGGTGCTGGTGATCTGAACGGTTGGGAGCGTATCAACGGCGTATTCTGGGCAGCGTTCTTACTGTTCTCATGGACTGCAGCGTCAATTGTTTCTGGTGCGGTCATTGAGCGTATTAAAACCAGTGGTTTCCTTATCCTTGCGATAGCGATAGGTTCATTCTTCTGGATTATCGATGCAGCCTGGGGATGGCATCCTGATGGATGGATGGTTCAAAAGCTGGGTTATCATGATGCTTATGCTTCTGGTGTTATCCATGCTATCGCGGGTGGTTTTGCGTTAGGTGTATTGATTCCATTGGGCGCGCGTATCGGTAAGTTTTCTTCAGATGGCACGCCAAATAACATTAATCCTCGTAATCCATGGTTGGTAACAGTTGGACTGTTCCTAATCTATACTGGTTTCTGGGGTTTCTACGTTGCCTGTAATATTCCGATGTGGGATGTACAAGCGGGTGATGGCGTTTTTTACTCTGCGACTAACATTTACCTGCAGCCAACGACTTTGTCTGGTATCACGCTGAACTTCCTGATGTCACTGTCTGGTGGTTTGATGGCTGCCTACGTTGTCTCTAAAGGCGATGCTTTCTGGACTTACTCTGGTGGACTTGCTGGTGTTATCGCTGCTTCAGCGGGTAACGACCTTTACCATCCGATCCAGGCTATGCTAATTGCTGCTGCAGTCGTACCGGTTATTTACAAGATGCATTACTGGGTTGAACGTAAGTTCAAAATCGACGATGCGGTTGGTGCGGTTGCTGTCCATGGTTACGCCGGTTTCATTGGTGTGGTTGTTGCTGGTTTCATGCTTTGGGGCTATCCATCGTCTCCAAATCCTGATTATGCGATGATCAATCCATTAGGTAACTTTATCGGTGCAATCATCATGTTTGGTGTGCTTGGTTTCCTTCCCGGCTTTGTTATTGCATCCATACTAAAGAAGTTCGATATGTTGAGAATTCCGCCAGAGATCGAAATTATGGGTCTTGATATCAGTGCGGTTACAACTGATATACATGACGAGCAGGCGATAATCGATGCAGAAAGAGCATTTGTTAACAAGTTATAGTATCTGATCTAACTAGTGCCCGGGGTGTTGACCTTGGGCAAATAAACTTTTAGGAGGACATAATATGTCTACTGGAAATATAGAAACTTGGGCAGGTGAAATTGCTGAAATAGGGCCTGCGTATCCATTCGTTGGAACTGAGGTTTTCTTGGTCATTGCTTGTGTTATCTTTGTTTTATGGTTTTTAGTAAAACAGTCACGCATTGAAAGTGCAGGAATTGCTGATGAGTTACGTCAGCATGGTGGAAAAGAATCACTGGCAAAGTTAGTGGATCAGGAAGACCCTAAAAACCCATAAGCTTGATGTCTGGTCAGATAGTTAAGCTATCTAACCAGACTTGATTAAGGGTTCGCAGTAATTAGA
>Ga0307492_10000619_pt1 | contig 15006 bp, 10 predicted proteins | sample SI3LmetaG_FD_202365 | JGI IMG/M metagenome (GOLD analysis project Ga0307492, IMG submission 202365) | Sea-ice brine microbial communities from Beaufort Sea near Barrow, Alaska, United States - SI3L | ecosystem: Environmental > Aquatic > Marine > Coastal | place: USA: Alaska | collected 2017-05-06 | reverse complement strand
TTTATCAAACAAATTCATACAGATAATATCACAGGAGCCTCCAAAACGATATTTGATTCCAATTGGCTAGGGAATGCCTGTGGAGTAGTCTGTCCGACTGCCGTTTTATGTGAAGGAGCTTGTGTATACAACCATCAAGATGTACCGCCAATTAAAATTGGACGATTACAGAATTATGCAACTAATAAAACGATAGATGCAGGTAAAGTAATTTTTAAAGTAGGGAAACCTAATGGGAAAAAGATTGCTATTATTGGTGCAGGTCCTGCAGGAATTGCTTGTGCTTGTGAAGCACGAACTTTAGGGTATGAAGTTGATATATTTGAAGCCAAAGAAAAGCCTTCTGGTTTAACTGTATATGGTATTGCTCCCTATAAAATCACAAATGGAGAGGTTTTAAAAGAAGTAGAATATCTTCAAAATCAATTAGGTTTTAAGATTACATATAATAATGCTATCAATTCTAAAGCAGCATTGAAAAGCCTAGAAAACAAATATGATGCCATATTTATTGGTGTTGGGCTAGGAGAAACTAGAAATTTGGAACTGGAAGGAGAAGAGAAAGAGAATGTGATTGGTGCAGTTGAATTTGTAGAAGAATTGAGAATGAAACATCACAAGTTGGCTGTTCCAAAAAAAGTAGTCGTTCTTGGAGGAGGAAATACAGCGATGGATGCAGCTTCTGAAGCAGCAAGAATGGGCGCAAAAAAAACGGTGTTGGCATATCGAAATTCTAAAGAAAAAATGGGTGCTTATAGTTTTGAATATGATTTAGCGATAAGTGCAGGAGTTGATAGTTTATTCAATGTAACTCCGATTGCAATCACAGGAAACGGAAAAGTGGAAGGAGTGAAATTTGCTAAAACAGAAATGGTAGATGGGGAACTAAAAACCAACATGAATAACACATTCATTGTAAGATGTGATATGGTAATTAAAGCAACAGGACAAGCTAAGCAAGGCCACTTATACGGTTTAATAGATGATTTAGAAATTGACATAAAAACAAAAATTAAGACAAATCATGAATTTCAAACCTCAAACCCAAAGTATTTTGCTGGAGGTGATGCAATAAATGGAGGTGCAGAAGTTGTAAATGCAGCTTATGATGGGAAAATGGCAGCGCAAGGAATTCATAATTGGTTAAAAAAATAAAACAAAAACATGATAGATTTATCAGTAAATTTCGGAGGAATAAAAGCACCAAACCCTTTTTGGCTAGCATCAGCACCACCAACAAATTCAGGGTATCAAATTATGAAGGCTTTTGAAGCTGGCTGGGGAGGAGCTGTATGGAAAACGCTTGGAGTTCCTGTAGTTAATGTTTCAAGCAGGTATGGTTCTGTAAATTACAGAAACACCAAAATGATGGGTTTCAGTAATATTGAATTGATAACGGATAGAACTTTGGCAGATAATCTTCGTGAAATCGAAGAGGTGAAAAAATATTTCCCAGATCATGCTGTAATTGCATCATTAATGGTGGAAAGCAGAGCTGAATGGGAACAAATTATTAAAGATGTTGAAAATGCTGGTGCAGACGGAATTGAACTCAATTTTGGATGTCCTCACGGAATGTGTGAACGCGGAATGGGATCTGCAGTTGGGCAAGAACCAGAGGTTTTAAAAACGATTGTAAGTTGGGTTAAAGAAGCAGCAAATATCCCTGTAATAACAAAATTAACTCCCAATATTTCTGATATTATTCCTCCCGGATTAGCAGCTCTTCAAGGTGGAACGGATTCGATTTCATTAATTAATACTATAAAAAGTATTGTTGGAATAGATTTAGACACGTATGCTCCATATCCAATTGTTGATGGAAAAGGCACAAATGGAGGGTATTGTGGGCCAGCAGTGAAACCTATTGCCATGAATATGTTGAAAGATTTGGCACAACACCCCGAAATTGGAAAAATCCCTTTATCTGGAATTGGTGGTATTGAAACTTGGCGTGATGTAGTAGAGTTTATTCTTTTAGGTGCTACTTCTGTGCAAGTGTGTACTGCTGTGATGCATTATGGATTTGGTATCGTTAGAGAAATGGAAGCTGGTCTACGTCAGTTTATGGAAGAAAGAAATTATAATACCATTTATGATTTTGCAGGAAAAGCCTTGCCAAATGTTACGGAATGGAAGCATCTAAACTTAAAACATAAAGTAGTCGCTGAAATTAATCAAGATAAATGTATAGGTTGTGAACTCTGTTATATCTCTTGTGATGATGGAGCACATCAAGCAATTTCCTTGTCAGACGACCCTTTAAATAGAATACCAAGTATCATTGAAGAAAACTGCGTTGGTTGCAACTTATGTTCTCTAGTGTGTCCTGTTGAAGATTGTATTACGATGGTAAAAAGAGATGATGGCACGGAACATAGTACTTGGAATGAACGTACGTTGAATGATGATATTCCTACAACTTTTGATGATGATAGAGCTGGAGGAAATGGGCATTTTGTTCCCAAACCATCTGATGCATTAAAGAAATAAGAACTAGTGCAAGTATCATTGATTTTATCTTTGTCTTTTTTTCTTAAACCAAGTCCATATTAAAAGACAAAAAACAGCTATTTTTTTTTTCATACCTTAGTAACGAAAAAGAAAAAAAATGCTAGTTAAAGTTTATGGTAGTGCCGTTTTCGGCATAGAAGCCACTACGATTGTTGTTGAGGTTAATATTGATAAAGGAATTGGATATCATTTGGTTGGGTTACCAGACAATGCGGTTCGAGAAAGTTCCTATCGGATATCTGCAGCCTTAAACAACAACAATTACAAGCTTCCTGGAAAAAAAATCATTATCAATATGGCTCCCGCCGATATTAGAAAAGAAGGTGCTGCGTACGATTTAACGCTAGCCATCGGGATTTTAGCCGCATCAAAACAAATTCAGTCAGAGAATATTAAGGAGTATATTATTATGGGCGAACTCTCTTTAGATGGAAGTTTACAGCCTATAAAAGGAGCATTGCCAATTGCTATTAAAGCCAGAGAAGAAGGTTTTAAGTATTTTATTGTACCCAAAGGAAACGCGAAAGAAGCAGCAATTGTTGATGACCTAGAAGTATTAGGCGTTGACACTATTCAAGAAGTAATTGATCATTTCAATGGTAAAAAAATAATTGAACCAACAGTTGTTGATACTCGAGCAGAGTTTTATAAAAACATCGATTTCCCGGAATTTGACTTTTCTGATGTAAAAGGGCAAGAATCTATCAAACGTTGTATGGAAATTGCCGCAGCTGGCGGACATAACATCATTCTAATTGGTCCACCAGGGTCAGGAAAAACCATGCTAGCTAAAAGATTGCCTTCTATTTTACCACCGATGACCTTACATGAAGCATTGGAAACGACAAAAATTCATTCTGTGGTTGGTAAAACAAAAAATAATGGCTTGTTATTTCAACGACCATTTAGATCGCCACATCATACAATTTCTGACGTTGCTTTGGTTGGCGGCGGACAATATCCACAACCAGGAGAAATCTCATTATCTCATAATGGTGTGTTGTTTTTAGACGAACTCCCTGAGTTCAAACGATCTGTTTTAGAAGTAATGAGACAACCTCTAGAGGATAGAGATGTTACCATTTCTAGAGCAAAGTTTACGGTTACCTATCCGTGTAGTTTTATGTTGGTAGCAAGCATGAACCCCAGTCCTTCTGGATATTTTAACAACCCTAGTTCGCCAATGACCTCTTCACCACAAGAAATGCAACGGTATTTGAGTAAGGTTTCTGGTCCGCTATTAGATAGAATTGACATACATATAGAAGTAACTCCTGTTCCTTTTGAGAAACTTTCAGATGAAACAAAAGGCGAATCTAGCGTTGACATTAGAAAACGAGTTACTGCATCAAGAGAAATTCAATCTGAACGATTTACTGCTTTTGAAAATGTGCATTACAATGCGCAGATGAATGTAAAACAGATTCGAAAGTATTGTAAACTATCTGATGAAAGCATGTCTTTATTAAAAGCTGCTATGGAAAAACTCAATCTATCTGCCAGAGCTTATGATCGAATTTTAAAAGTTGCTAGAACCATTGCTGACTTAGAGGCTACAGAAAACATCTCTCCTACTCATATTGCAGAAGCTATTCAATACAGAAGTTTAGATAGAGATGGTTGGTTGGGGTAATCTATAAAAACATCGGCAATACAAACATGTAATATAAAATCAATAAGGCAACAGCAAACACGTTTAATATAACTCCTGCTTTTACCATTTCTTTTACTTTTACATAACCACTCGCAAAAACAATTGCATTTGGTGGCGTTGCCATTGGCAACATAAAAGCACAACTTGACGCCATTGTAACCGGAATTAACACGTTTAAAATCGGAATGTTTAATCCTATTGCGATTCCTGCAACAACTGGTGCTAATACAGAAATCAAGGCAACATTACTCATCAATTCGGTCATAAATAGCATTAATATTATTAGTAAGGAAACCGTTATTATTGGATTGAAATTCCCTTCTGCAATGGTATTTGTAATTACATCTACCAAACCACTTGCAGCCATTCCTTTTGCCAGCGCTAAACCTCCTCCAAAGAGGATTAAAATTCCCCAAGCCAATCTTTGCGTATCATCCCACTTTAAAATATAGCTTCCTTTTTTTAGACTCAACGGAATAGAAAATAACGAGACTGCTGCAATCAAACTAATAATTGTATCCGATAATTTTAATCCCGGAAAGATCTTATTAATCAATGTTCTTGTAACCCATAAAAAAACAGTGACTGCAAAAATGATCAATACTCTTTTCTCTTCTTTAGATATTTTTCCTAACTTTTTTAATTCCTCTGAAATTAAATTTGAAGAAGAAGTAAACTGAATATCATTGCATGGAAACATCCATTTTACCAAAACCAAATAAACTAGCGCTACCATCACAATAGAAAAAGGGAGTCCAAAACTCATCCATTTTAAAAATGAGATTTCAATGTTGTATTGATTTTCTAACAAACCAATTAAAACCGAATTTGGTGGGGTTCCAATAACGGTTGCTATTCCACCAGCATTTGCAGAAAAAGCGATTCCTAACATAATGCTCAATGCAAAATTCTTGTCTCCTTTGGTAAACCCATCTGCATCATCAATCAATAATTTAATTACTGATATGGCAATTGGTAACATTACTACTGTTGAAGCTGTATTGCTAATCCACATACTCATAAAAGCAGTGGCAATCATAAAACCAAGAATCACTTTATTAGGTGTTGTTCCTGTATATTTTATAATGGTTAGCGCTATTCTTTTGTGAAGGTTTACTTTTTCTAATGCCAACGCCAATACAAATCCTCCAAAAAACAGAAAGATAATTGGGCTTCCATAATTGGCACCAACATCTGCAATTTCCATTACTTTTAAGAGTGGAAAAAGAATCAATGGCAACAATGCGGTTACCGCAATATGTACCGTTTCTGTAATCCACCAAGTAACCATCCAAAGTGCAACTGCAATTACAGCATCCCCTTTTTCTGAAACTAAAAAAGAAGGAAGGTTCACAATGATTAAAAATAATAATGGCCCTAATAATAGTCCTATTTTTCTGGAAAATGTCATGCTTTAATTTTTTTCCTAAAGTAGAGAAATCACTTCACACTAAAAAATTCTTTCAAAGAAATTGGTTTCCCTTCTTTGGTAAATCCCTCTAAGGTAATTTCAAAATCTCCAACTACATCAGATGTGTAAAAATCAATGGTCTTTTTTGTTGAGTAAAGGTCTAATTCTGGCAACCATGCTAGTTGTCTTCTATAATCAGGAACTCTATCAAAAGTGCCGTCTCTATATGGCTGCGTATAAAATTCTCTCTTGTTTAAAGACACATCAAATTGAATATTTTTTATGTAATTAGAGATCTCACTATTTTTATAATCTTTTGTAAATGTCTCAATAAAAATAATTCCCTGAAAAATATACGAATCATACACGTATTTTTCTCTTACAATACTTATTGACTTTATTTTACTTGCGTTAAAATCAATAATTTCATCATGGTTTTGAATAAAAACACCATCTACAATAACCAAAGGACGTTCTTTAATTTCGTCAAACCCATCACTGTTTCTCACAAAAAATGTATGTGTATTGTTCTTTTTTATAATCCGTACGTTTTTAACAATTTCTATGACTGTTTCTTTTACGCTAGCAAACCGATTGTAATCATTTAAGAGGTAGGTAACACTTTTATTAAATTGATTCTCTGTCGCAAACTTATTAACACTTGTGTTTTGTTTTGCAGCTCCATAAGCATTCTCTATTTGATTTTGAATACTGTATGCTAATAACTCTTCTTTTACCTTGGGTGACATTTCAATTTCATTAAAAGTCAATCCTTTATATGTTAGTGGTTTTTGAACAGCCAGAACCAATTTATACATTTCCTTTTTTGCATCTAATATTTGGATTACTGCTTTAGGGTCTTGATGTACTGTTTTAAACACAAACTCAAAAATTCCATTTTCATCTGTGATTGCAAACCTAAATCTAAACTTTTTGTTAGGTACAGAAAGCACTATTTTAACATTTGAAATAGGAGCTCCTGTTTCTTTATGTAACACGCTACCTTTTAAAACATCTCCTTTAAATTCTGGAAGAAAATGTGCAACAGATTTTTGATCAACGTTATTTTTTGGGTATATAGAAGTGTAAGTTTTTGAGGTTGGATTTATTGCTTTTTTAAACGTATTTACTTTTCGAGCAGAAACAGAATAACTTCCTAAAATTGCATTATTATCAAGACCTTCTAACTTTAATTGTATTTTTTGTCGTTTAGCATATACCTGCTGACTTAAAACAAGTTTAAAATTATCTTTCTCTTTTTTAACAGGTTTCGTTTTTAAACCTGTAGAAGAATTAGCAACCGTTATTTTGGTTTCTACACCTGATTTTACTTGTAAATTTTGGTTATTCTGGGAAGTGTTTATAATGGTAACATCTCCTTTAAAAAAGTAGTGTTCTCCTTCGTTTCTCATCCATTCTGTATATGCAATAAGCTTATAATTCCCTGAAGGAATTGTATTTGGAATGAAAAAAGAACCATTGCCTGTTCCATTATTTAACCTCAACTTATTTTTAAATACAACTTGCTCTTTTGCGTCTATCAGCTCTACATAAGCAACTTTGCTTAAACCGCTTAATTGGTTATTTCTATCTCTAATACAATATACTTTATACAGTAAATGCTCTCCTGTTAAGGCAAAAGAAGTATTGTAGTGTACAAATACTCTTTCTTTTAATGCCTTTTGATAATAAAGAGTTTTTGATTTCTGACCAAATACAGTTGTTTGACTGCTAATAAGAATCAATAAAAATGTAACAATAAATTTTTTCATACGTAATCGTTTTATCAGTCTATCCAGAAACTTGGCTTAACATTAGAACCCAGAGCTGTACAGTCTCCACACTCTCTTCGCACTATAAAATAAGGGTTGTTTGGATTGTTTTTAGGGTCATTAAAATCTACAAATTTAAAATTATAGAAAAAAAGCTGATTTATCAATGGTGAAAAATCGGGACTTCCAAATTGAGAACGATCATCTAAATCTGGAGCTATAATATTACATTCTGTAATGTATGGTGGTTTGTCCGCAGTTGGAAAAAAATCTTCAAAATTAAAAAATATTCTTTCTGATGCCACTGCCGAAACCTCAAAATACCCTAATACATTTTCATCAGGATTATCAACAGCATGGACATTCCCAGGAACAAACCCTTGTTGTTTTTGAGAAAATACATTCTCAGAATCAGAAAACTTATCTAATGTTTTATAAAAAGAATAGACTTCTGGGGATTCTATAAGTTGATGTACTAAAATACTATACCTATGAGTGATTTTAAATTCATCAATTGGCAAAAACAACACAAGAAAATTATCAACTCTATCTTCTGTTAACAAATTAGTGTCTATTTGTAAAATGGTATTTGATTTTGAAGTACCATAACACACTCTTTCTTCTTGTGCTTTTGGTAGTGTATATACCTCATGGTATGGCGGTGGGTTTGGCACTGTTGGAAGGTAGCTCTCTCCAAAAGCATCTAAAGGAGACCAATTAGGTGCAATTATTTTATATGTTTCTTCATAGGTATATCTATAATATTTTGAAGAATTTGTAGGGTCAAAGCTATTGGCGTAAATAGAAATTCCTTCTATACCCTTTGCATTTGTTTCTTTTGTTGCGGTAATATTAAACGCAGCGTTAGCACTTGTTAACTCTTTAGCTGTAGATCCATATTTTTTACCATCTGACGTGGTAATTGCCAACTTGTAAGTTCTATTAGGTAATACTGCAAATTTAGCAATAGACTTATAAGTACCAGAGTCTATTTCTTGAAAATTGTATGTATTATTAGCCGCATCTACCACCGTAACCTGCGCGTTTATTTCATACGGTTTTTTATTATCTTCTAGACGATAGGTTCTACTTAAACTAATCTCTTGATATTTCAACTCGTTAGTAATTGTTGCTTCTATAACCAGCGTATTTTCAAAATGAAGGGTTCCTTTTTCAAAGGGCTCTACACAACTGTGTAAAAAAAACAGTGAAGACATTCCTAAAATAATATATGTATATATTTTTTTCATCGCAAACAATTAAAATTTAATATTATACGTTATTGTGGGAATTGGCACAGAAAATATGGTGCTCTTATACGCTTTAATTTCATTGTTCTCTGTTACAAAGAAAACAGAATAAGGGTTGTTTCTACCCAACACATTATATATAGATATGTTCCAAAAACTATGTGCTAGTTTTTTTATTTTATGATTTCCTTCAATATTAAACCCGATGTCCAATCGATAATAATCAGGAATTCTAAATTCATTTCTATTACTATAAGAAACATACTCTGTTCCGTTAAAAATGTATTTTCCAACTGGGTAGGTTACGGGTCTTCCTGTTTGATATGCAAAATTCGCAGAAAAACTATATCGTTTTGTTAGTTTATAATTTGCCACTAAACTTATATCATGAGGCTTGTCAAAGTTTGACGGAAAAAGATTTCCATTATTTACACGTTCTTCATTAAACTTACTATCCAACTTAATCAATGATCTAGAATAGCTATATCCAAGCCAACCGTTTAACTTTCCTTTGGTTTTACGTATTAAAAACTCCAATCCATAAGCAACGCCTTCTCCTTGAATCACCTCTGTTTCTATTGCTGTATTTAACAACAATTCTGCTCCAACTTTATAATCTAGCATATTGTCTAATTTCTTATAATATCCTTCCATACTAAATTCGTAAAGATTGTCTTCAGAGTTTTTAAAATACCCTAAAGAAAACTGTACAGAGTGTTGTGGTTCAATATTCAAATCACTTAATTTCCAAGTATCTGTTGGAGATAGTGTAGTATTGTTTGACAAGGTATGAATGTATTGGTATGCATTATTAACTCCGGCTTTTATTGAAGCTGTGGGAGACAATAAATACCTTCCAGAAACCCTAAATTCTGGCCCACCATAGGTTTTATATACTTCATTGTTTCCATATTGTAGAGTATTGATTAAGGTCGATTCATTTTTTGGGGTGTCATTTGCATACTCTCTTTGAGCGCCTGCACCCAATCCTAAAAATAGCGAGTATCTTACACCTGCATTTAAAGAAATTTTATCATTTATTTTATAGTTGTCTGACAAAAACAAGGCAGACTCTAATCCTTTTTCTTCTGGAATCGTTAATGGAGAAATCAAGGAGCCACTTCCTTTAGGCAATAAAGAGCCTGGATTTGCCGTATACATTTTACTAGAAAGTCCGTAAGTAAATGAGTGCTTATTATCATAAAAATAATGCATTCTCAATTTTAAATGATTTTCATTCACTTTGTAGTTTAAAGCAAAATTTTTATTCGACTTTCCGTTATAATCAATCGCAAACTCATATTGGCTATTTGCAAAAATCAAATCCATTTTGTGTTTCTCGTTTATTCTTTTATTCCATTCTAAAGACAAAACACGATTGCTATAATTAAACAACGAATCTGAAGTAATACTATAAGAATCTTTGCTATAATATGCCGATGCAGAAACCTCATCTTTTTCACTCAATTTGTGTTTATATTTCAAAATCACATCATAAAAAGAAGCATTACTTTTACTTAAAGAAGCGTTGTTTAACGATTTTAAAATCCAATCTGAATACGTTCCTCTTACACCTGCTATTATCGATGATTTTCCTTTAATCACAGGAGCTTCTATTGTTAAGTTACTTGTGACAGGGCCAAAAGAACCTTCTAATGAAAATTTTTCTAGATTACCTTCTTTTGTTTTGATATCAAACACAGAAGATAAACGCCCTCCAAATTCTGTGGGTATGCTTCCTTTATAAATAGTTACATCTCCTGTTGTAAATGGATTTATTGCAGAAAATATTCCGAAAAAGTGAGAAGGATTATACAATACACCATTGTCTAACAATATTAAATTTTGATCTGTTTTACCTCCTCTAACATTATAACCTGATGCGCCTTCTCCTGCTGTTGAAATACCAGGTAAAGTAGTGGCTACTTTTAAAATATCTCGTTCCCCTAACACCAAGGGGATATTTTTAATTTTAGCAACTTCTATTTTAGTAACTCCTGTTACAGCGCTTTTTATATCATTAATTTTACTTGCCGAAATCACAACTTCATCTAACATCTCAGAACCTTCTTCTAATGCAAAACTTAAAGTTCCATGGTTATACATGATAATTTTTTTACGAATATCAATTACTCCTATCGATTTTAATTCGACTAAATTTTCACCTGATTTTAACGTAATCGTGTAAAACCCTTCATTATTTGTAACAGCATTTACATTCTTATCTAAACTTCTTATCACTAAATTAACAAGAGGTTTACCTGTCAATGTGTTTTTAATATAGCCTGATAATTGATACGATTTATTGCTTTGATTTTTAGATTCTTTTCCTACCCGAATTGTTTCAACACCTTTGTTAGCCACAGCGGTTTTCTTTATAAAAGTGATTGGCTTGGGTGTCTCTACTGTTTTAACAATTGGAATAGAGGTGTCTTTTTCTACTTTAACAACCCCTGTTTTAATTGTTTTAAAAAAACCTATTGGAAGTGAATTGTGAATTAAACGATTACGTGTTAAAACAATCTTATTGTCTGAAGTAATATAATAATTAAGAACTGTTTTCTTTAAAATATGACCCAACACTTCTGTAACCAGTGCGTTTTTGTATTTTCCTGAAACCTTTGTTTCACCTAGCCATTCTTTTAAGTAAAAAAATTTAAAAGGTACCTTTTTTTCAATTTTATTAAAAGCGTCTACTAAAGACACATTTCTGAAGTTTATTGAAATTCTCTGTTCTTTCACCTGAGAATTAAGCGCAAAAACAGTTAGTAAGAATATTAGAATTATACCCTTTTTCATTAGTAAAATGATTTATTTTCAACTAATGTAGTTTTTTTTTAATCAAAAAACACAAGTATTATTTAATAACTATCTCGATACCGATTTAAATAAAATTGATTTTACGTGGTAATTTATGCTCAAAAAAAAGGCTTACTATTCTAAAATTTGATGCCTTGCGTTAAGGATAGCAGCGGTATCCTTTTTTGTAAACCTTATAAATTATCGTCATTACGAGAGAAACGAAGTAATCTCTTACTTCAAAGGAGATTGCCACAGTTTACAAAAAAGTAAACTTCGCAATGACAACATGAAAAAAGATATAGCGGATAGCCTGTTAAAACGCCCAACTTCTCGATACAATTTTTCTACAAAAAATTACTCGAAATAAAAAACCCTCACAACTTAATGCAAGGGTTTTTTATTTCTATCATGAGATTCCTGCCTACGCAAGAATGACAGATAGTTTAGTATCTATAGTGTTCTGGCTTATAAGGTCCAGCAACGGTTACACCAATATAAGATGCTTGGTCTTCACGCAACTCTGTTAACTCAACACCAATTTTTGCTAAGTGTAATTTTGCTACTTTTTCGTCCAATTCTTTTGGCAACATGTATACTTCGTTTTTATACGCTTCTACATTTGTCCATAATTCGATTTGAGCCAAAGTTTGGTTTGTAAATGAGTTAGACATTACAAAACTAGGGTGTCCAGTTGCACATCCTAAGTTTACCAAACGTCCTTCAGCTAAAAGGATAATATCTTTTCCAGCAATGTTGTATTTATCAACTTGTGGTTTGATAGTATCTTTTGTATTTCCGTGGTTTTTATTTAACCAAGCCATGTCAATTTCATTATCAAAGTGACCAATATTACAAACAATAACTTTGTCTTTCATTGCTTCAAAATGACGTCCTTGAATGATGTCTTTGTTTCCTGTAGTTGTAATAATGATATCAGAATTTGCAACAACAGTTTCTAATTTCTTTACTTCAAAACCATCCATTGCAGCTTGTAGCGCACAAATAGGATCAATTTCTGTAACAGTAACAATAGAACCAGCTCCTTTAAAAGAGGCAGCAGTTCCTTTACCAACATCTCCATAACCACAAACAGTTACACGTTTACCTGCTAACATAATATCTGTAGCTCTTCTAATTGCATCTACAGCAGATTCTTTACATCCGTATTTGTTATCAAATTTAGATTTTGTAACAGAATCATTTACGTTGATTGCTGGCATTGGTAATGTTCCGTTCTTTACTCTTTCGTAAAGTCTATGAACACCTGTAGTAGTTTCTTCTGATAATCCGTTGATTCCAGCAGCTAACTCAGGATATCTATCTAATACCATGTTTGTTAAATCTCCACCATCATCTAAAATCATGTTTAATGGTTGCTTGTCTTCTCCAAAGAATAATGTTTGCTCAATACACCAGTCAAACTCTTCTTCTGTCATATCTTTCCATGCGTACACAGCCGTTCCAGCACCAGCAATTGCAGCTGCTGCTTGATCTTGTGTAGAAAAAATATTACAAGAACTCCAAGTAACCTCAGCTCCTAAAGCTTGTAGCGTTTCAATTAAAACAGCCGTCTGAATTGTCATGTGTAAACATCCTGCAATTCTTGCTCCTTTTAATGGTTGTGTATTTTTGTACTCTTCTCTTAAAGACATTAATCCTGGCATTTCTGCTTCTGCCAAGTCCATTTCTTTTCTTCCCCAGTCAGCTAAAGAAATATCTTTAACTTTAAACGGAACGTATGTTGCTGTATTTGTACTCATATTTAATTGTATATTTGTTATCTACCTTAATTTCTAGCTGCAAAGTTACGGAATAACTTTTAAAAAATATGCCACTTTACAAGACGATAACTGTTAATAAAACTACTAAAGTATTGATTTGGAAGATTTCAGAATCTTTTGAAGCACTTTCTTTTGGGATTGATTTAACAGAAAGCAATCAAAACAGGGTTGATAGCATGAAATCTGAATTGCATCAACGTGGCTTTATGAGTGTTAGACACTTATTAAAAGAAGCTGGTTTGGTTGATAGTGACTTAATATATGATGAATATGGCAAGCCGCATTTAAAAAACGGAAAACATATTTCTATTACGCATTCGTTTACTTTTTCTGGAGTCATTGTTTCTGATGATATTCCGGTTGGAATTGATATTGAAATGCAGCGTGATAAGATTTTAAAGATTGCACATAAATTCACACCTTTTCAAGAATACAAAACCATTGCAAATCATTCTGCGTTAGTTAGTAAACTAACCATTGTTTGGGGCGCAAAAGAGTCGTTGTATAAAATTTACGGAAAGAAAAAATTGCTTTTCTTAGAAAATATTTACATTGAAGATTTTCGCTTTGCGGATGAAAAAACGACTGGTGATATTAATTATGACGGAATTAGAACTTCATACCAAGTACACTTTTTAGAGTTTGATGGTTTTACCTGTGTCTATGCGTATTAGTATGATAAGTCTCAGAGATACAAAGGGGCAAAGTTGCAAAGTGAAAAAATAACTAATTTATGTCCGTTCGAGCCTTTCGACTAAGCTCAAGATAAACTAAAGTCGAGAACTTATTGATCTTTCTTAATGAACATTTACCAAAATATTTTACTAGCAAAACAACAAAACAAAAAGCTTTTAGCAGTTTTGATTGATCCCGAAAAAATAGCGCTTCAAAACATTCCTTTATTTTTTGAGAAAGTACATAAATCTATTGCTACACATATTTTTGTTGGTGGAAGTACTGATAAAAACAACCTCACTGAACCTGTTGTAATTGCAATAAAAGAGGTAACGAAGTTACCAATTGTACTTTTTCCGGGTGATGTAACTCAAATTACAGACAAAGCAGATGGAATTCTTTTTTTAAGCTTGATTTCTGGTAGAAACCCAACCTATTTAATTGAACAGCAAATAAAGGCTGTTCCCTTTCTTAAAGATTCGAACTTAGAGGTTATTCCGACTGGTTACATTTTAATTGATGGAAACAAAGAAACTGCTGTGCAACTTGTGAGTAATACAAAACCAATTCCACAAAACAATATTGATTTGATTCTACATACTGCGTTGGCTGGTGAATTTTCTGGTAAAAAACTCATCTACCTTGAAGCCGGCTCCGGAGCTGTAGTGCCTGCAGATGCAATTATTATTGAATCATTAAAAGCTAATCTTACTATTCCACTCATTGTTGGTGGCGGAATTAAAACCAAACAACAATTAAACATTGCTTTTGAATCTGGTGCAGACCTAGTTGTAATTGGTACCGCTTTTGAAAATGACGAATCATTTTTTGAAAATTTGAAAAAACAATAAGTACTTTTGCTTTTCAATTCTACCCTATGAAAATATCAATTGAACTTACATTATTACCTCTTCAAAATGATTTTGAAGAACACATCATTGCATTCATTCAAAAACTAAGAGCTTCTGATTTTACGGTATTAGAAAACCCGATGAGTACTCAAATCTATGGAGATTATGATGCACTAATGCCTTTCTTAACCAAAGAGATTAAAACGTCTTTCGAAAACCAAGATAATACAGTTATCAACTTAAAAATAGTCAAGTCTGACCGTAGCAACTATGAACCAAATTTTTGATTTTTTTAT
>Ga0307492_10000618_pt1 | contig 15018 bp, 10 predicted proteins | sample SI3LmetaG_FD_202365 | JGI IMG/M metagenome (GOLD analysis project Ga0307492, IMG submission 202365) | Sea-ice brine microbial communities from Beaufort Sea near Barrow, Alaska, United States - SI3L | ecosystem: Environmental > Aquatic > Marine > Coastal | place: USA: Alaska | collected 2017-05-06 | reverse complement strand
ACCATGACTAGCGTCAAATAATAAAGCCTTAATTATCAATTTGCTAATATATTAAAAGGAAAAAATTAAATACAATTTTGGAACTCAGTACTATTTAATAATTTTCAGCATAGGGTAGAATTGCCCTGAGCTAATTAGTTTACGTATTCGCTAGGTAATTTACCATACCTATTTTTAAATATTTTTGAAAAGTAACCACCATTGGCTATTCAGACTCGAGTACAAACTTCAGCAATATTTAAATCTGTAATATTAAAAAGATGTTTGGTAAGGCCCATACGAAGGTTTAAAATATAATGCCCTACAGAATCTCCATAGAGATACCTTACGCCCACTTGAAGTTTTTTTGGACTTAATCCTAAGTGTTTACTCAAGATAAGAATTCTTAAATCTTTTTCCAGGTTGTTGATCACATAAGTCCCTAAACTAGTTGTTCTGGCAAGTTCAGATTTACTAAGGGTTGTATGATTTTCTGCAAGATCATCTCTATACTCTTTAATCTGAGACGCCAGCATATTCATAACGGCACCCTGTTAGTAGGCCTCCTACTAGATCGACATTTCTATTCTCACACACTATGGAAGCATACTTTTCTGTTTGTACGTTTATTCTGCCAAGAAGTCTAAAATGGTGCTGTGCAGGAAACTTCTGAAACAGCTCTTCAATTTTTGTAAATATCCTTTTTGCATTTCTTATTTGTAGATTCCCTAATAGCTTTTGATCCACCTTTATAACGGCTATTTTAAGATCAATATGTGCAGGAAACACTATTTGCACAGAAGTCTCATTACTCCCTCTCACAATTACATTTTGATTCTGAAAGAATTTTGTAAATTCTTCTTTATCACTAGACCGATGTAAAAAATGTCCTTGGACATTATAAGAAAAGTAAGAAGGTCTATCTTAAAATCTGTGTGGAATTTAATATTATAGACCCAAACCTCTAAGCCACTAAATATGCGATACGAACTGATGAACCCCTTTGCCTGTTTGTTATCCATGGTAATGGTAGTGGCACCATCTCCCTCATCAAGCTCTGCGTTAAAGAACGCAGACATCTCCCGCACATGGTTTTCACCCGGGTCTTCTATAAGGTTAAGTATTTTTTGTTTTTTGGATTGAATGTTTTCTATGGTTTATGTGAAATTATCTCAATGTTAACATATCAAATAGTTCAAAACTTGCTTAGAGGAATTATGTAGATTTTGACTAGTAATATCCTATCTTTAATTTGGATAAAACCTCATATATGGATTATTTTCTCTTAAAATATTATTTTCGGGTAAAAAAATGAGCACAATATAGATACTTACACTCTTTTGGTGAATAATTCAGCCTGCGATTACTTAGTAAAACGTATAAGACACACTAAATAAGCCGATACGACAATTATCTTGTATAATGACTAGGTAATTTTCCGTACCTTTCTTTGAATACTTTTGAGAAGTACCCTCCGTTTGCTAACCCAACGCGAGCGCATACTTCTGCTACGTTAAAATCTGTTGTGTTAAATAAATGTATTGCATGCCCCATACGAAGGCTCAAAATATAGCGCCCTACAGAGTCTCCATAGAGATACTTTACACCTGCTTGAAGTTTCTTTGGACTCATCCCAAAGTGCCTACTTAGAGTACGAAGCGTTAAACTTGTCTCAAAGTTATTGTTTGCGTAATTTGCTAAAGAGGTTATTTTAGATAATTCAGATGTGCTTAGGAGAGATTGTTCTGAGGGACTATTCTCGCTAAATACATGAACCTGAGACGCTAGCATATTAAAAACGGCACCTTCAGTAAGCAACGCTCCTACAATATCATGATCATTATTCTCGCAAACAATAGAAGCGAACTTTTTTGTTTGAACATCAATTCCGCCAAGATATCTATAATATTTTTCTGAAGGGATCTTATCAAATACCTCGTGCATTTTTGTAGCGATTTTTTTCGCGTTTCTTACCTCTATATTCTCTAAAAGACTTAAGTCTAAAATGATAACGGCTATTTTAAGATCAACCCCTGCTGGAAAGACTATTTGCACAGAACTTTCTGGATTGCCTCTTACGATCATGTTTTGGTTCTGTAGTATCTCAGTAAATTTTTCATAATCCCCGAACCTATGCAGAAAATGACCTTCTACATTATAGGAAAAATAGTAAGGTCTATGCTCAGTTAGCCCCAGGTTCACCTTAAAATCTGAGTGAAATTTAATGTTATAAACCCAGACGCTTAAGCCATTGAAAATTCTATATGAACTTATAAACCCTTTGGCTATTGCATTATCCATGGTGATGGTAGAAGCATCGTTGCTCTCGTCCAGCTCTGCGTTAAAGAATTTGGCCATCTCTCGCATATGGTTTGCCTCTGGATCTTCAACCAGATTTAATGATTTTTCGTTTTTTGAGCTATCTAATGCGATACACCAAATTTAAAGAAAAAAACTCTAAAGTTCAGATTTAAGTTCATAATTTACTTTAATGAGTTAGTTTTTTTAAATTTAAATTTTTTCTACTGAAATAATAGCACTTAAAGTAACTTATTAAATTTTTGACTTAGAGATATTCAATCACTATAAATAAGTACTTATTTTATCTCAAACTATTAAGAAGTAGCGGCAACGTGACGATAGCAAGAACATCGATATCCCGTGAGTCGCAACAATACTTATTTTAAGTCACGGAATCCCAAGAGCCTCTAATCTCTATAGAATTAATTATTTTCTCATACTCCTCTTATTTTAAGCGCTTTGCACTAGTAATTTGATTAGTTTTCAGAATTGGCATCACTATTGGCTCTTGTTTAATAAGATTAAAATTATGTGATCCCCAAACATAAAAACTTATGGAATATTTAGATATATTAACATTAAATCCTCCAAATAGCTGGATAGATCTCTCTGAAGAAAACCCGCAAGGACCTATCACATTTGTCAGAAAAGAATGGGATGAAAATCCTGGAGTCTTGCAGATATCTGTGGCGCAATACTTATCTGAAGAGCAACCTAATCCAAATCACAAGGATTTAATAAACCTTTCAAAAGAATTTGATTCTGAAAATGAATTTGATTTAATGACCACTGAATCGGGACAATGCGAATACGGATTGTATGGTTACGCAGAATTTAAGAATGAAGAATTCCCATTTGTTTCTGTTTGGCACATGACAAATATGAAGAACATTGTTTTTCTCACGTACATTTCCACAGAATACCAAACAGAATCTGATATCGATGAAGTGTATGATATTCTTAAAAACATAAATTATTTAAACTAGCATTATTAAAAAATTAGAATGGAGTGTAATGAAGCTCCTGTGGAAGTCTTGACCCGAGTTAAACATTAGTAAGACACAAACCTAACTAGCAACTCTTGAGATTTTCCATTCTATTCTTTCTACTGTAACACTTTCATTGTTTTGTTTAGTTTTTTTGACGGTCTGATATAACTCAAATAGTATTGATTACCTATCCCCTTATTTGGGTTAGACTCAGCCGTATTTTTTATGGGATTGGTTATCCTATTTAAAAACTAACAATGTGCGAATACAACATAGCAGAAGATACACTAGCTACTGTTACTACTCGCATATATAAACAATGGAGGAGCCAGTAGCTAGAATATATAGCGCCGCCAATTAAAAAATATCGCGGCAACTATAGATGTATAGGCCAATTAGAGGCCAATAATCATCTTCTTATTTTAAAGTAATTAATTTTGAGAGAGCGCATGAATCAGCGTTAAAGTTCTCAGACTAAGATGCGCTTGTCCGTCATCCAGCTTCCACATTATTTCTATAGGCTCTCCTGGGGCTACAGTCACCATTGCCTGAAGAGACACAATACCACTCTCTACTCCTACAGACCTAATACCATTTGTTACCTCAACCGCATTTTGAAAAATACTGAGCGTAGTAATTGTTTGAATGCTCTGGGTTCCTGCAGGAAATTGATCTCCAGAATGGAAACCAGACATCGTTAAAAGTCCGAATGCCGTGCCTACATCTCCATAAGTAGTAGTATCTGCTAAATCTGAAACCGCACCAGAAGAGCTCCACATTGCAAATGTAGAAAGGGCTCCCAGATCTACTGGAGAAGCAGCCGTTGGAATATGAACTTCAGCGGCAGCCCCTAGGGTGATTTCGCCTAATTTTGTAAACATTCTTCCTTCAAGCACAGATCCAGCACCCAGTGTCACAGCCCCAGCACCATTACCTCCACCTAGCATGGTCCCTTTCATTTGAGTACCAGCCGCCGTAGACATCGCTGCACCAGACACCCAAAATATATTTTCCGGTTTTGCGCCACCCGTTAATAATACGGTGGTACCCGCTCCTGTTGTAAATGCACCAGGACCTCTTATTATAAACACAGCCTCTTGGTTTCCACCACCGTCCATGGTAAGGGTTCCTGCAATAGATGGTGTTCCAGTCAGGTCATATACACCTGGCGCTAATACCTCTCCACTACCAAAAGTGAGACCGTGAAATTGTCCGCCAGGATAAGCCATTAACTCGTCATATAAATTTGCCAAATCAATAACACCTTCGTTAGAACTAAATGTATGTGCGCTCGATAATTGTGCATTAAACAATGCTAAATAAGTACCTGGAGGAGGAGTCAATGACATCCCCGGCACCAATGAATAGGTATCGAAGGTGGTATTAGTATCTTCACTTTCAGTTATAGAATTAATAAAAGAACCGCCATGTGGCTTGAGACCTTCCCATACTGGACTTGTTGGGATCCCAGTATTTATTTGACCATCATCTAAGGTCGTATTATAAATCATTAAGCCCTCTGCTGGAAGTACTATTGCATTTCTTTCTGTAGTGGTTAATCGCGGCATTAATAGTCCTTTAGTATTTGAAGAAACATCGAGGATGGATGAAGCATCAGGTACTGTGGTACCAATTCCAACTTGCGCATTAAGACTGATTGAAGCCAATAGTAAAAGTTGCATAAAAAAACTTGTAAAGATAATTTTCATAATTTGTTTTTAAATAATTAATAATCTGTTAGGGTAAAATAAATTAATAGAATGAAGAGATCTGCAGAGAGGCGTTACCACCCCTTTTCACAAGCTTCTTTTATTATATCTAATGCCTTCGTAATGCGCTAAAATTTCTTTTTTAAGACAGTGACCCTACTCCAAAAACTGTGCACTATTGTTTTGTAGTGCAACTTTCTATTTTAAGTTTTTGTGGTCGTTAATTTCAGTCTTGACTAATTCATTATTAAATAAACCGTTGAAATTTATATTTTGAAATGCCATAGAATTTAGTACGCGTCACATTATATAGATATTGCAAATAACTGATATAGAGAATCCTGTATTCTAAAATAATTTTTGCAATCTACCGTTTAATCACGCTATCCCGTACAATTAAATTATTTCTTTTTTTTATACTGAAATACCACCCACATCAGTCAATATTTCATAAGAAGTAACATAACTTAATGGCTTAAAACTAAGAAGCGCTTCACCTCTATCAGTACTATATCTTTAATTCTTGGTACTATTTAGGATTTATAAATAGGAGTGTTACAGCGCTTTATCCGTGGCATAAAATTTTTATTACTAGCTCGTGTTACTCTCATACTCATATAGATGAGAACAATATGGGTTAAACAATAAAACGGAATCCCGTGAGTAGAGACTAGATATCATTATAGTCACGGAATCGCACGAGTCGTTAATGGCTCCAAAACAAATCGCTCTTCTGTAAACGCCTCACCGCTAGCGCCTTGTATAGTTTGTTTCTATTTTTTTCTTATTGGCACTACTATTGAATTTGTTTAATCGATTACAATATTATTTAGCCAAATAAATATAATCTTATGGAACTCTTAAACACATTCAAAGTGAATGCGCCAAAAACTTGGATAGACCTCACAGAGGAAGATCCTAATGGCTCCACTACTTATATAAGAAAACAATGGAACCAAAACCCAGGTATTTTACAAATATCTGCTGCGCAACATATACCAGCAGAACTTACGCAACCAAATTTTAAAGACTTAATAAATCTTTCTAAAGAATTTGATGCCGAAAAAGAATTTGACCTAATGAACACAAATTCGGGTCATTGTAAATACGGTAAGTACGGCTATGCTGAGTTTAAAAATTCAGAATTCCCATTTGTTTCTGTTTGGCACTTATCAAGTAAGACTGACATTGTCTATCTCACTTATATTTCCATAGAACACCAAACGGAATCTGATATCGATGAAGTGTATACTATTCTTAAAAACATTAGTCATCAAAACGAAACGAGTCCCGCCTTGGCATCTTAGTATGATAAGTACTTTCTACCATTTGCCTTACTAAGAGTTTTCGTGCGTCCATTAATTTTTCTTCCTATTGCAATTGGCAGTCTGCTACAACTTCTAGCGAATCTTCATTCTTATGTTAAGCTCTCGACATTATTTGAGGTAAATACGCTGTGCATTATGCAGATGTACTAGCTCTGTGTTTTCATCCTTTAATTTTACTCTAATCCTTATAGCCCAAAACCACAAAGCTATTATTTCTGAAATATTAAAAATGGCGTACACGATACAAGAAAACCCTGTATCGCATACGCCATTAATGTGCAATCAAATCACGATCTACTTTTGTAAATGCGTGAAACATATTTTAGAAAAACCAAAGAACTCACAGCTAAAACAAAACGTCGAAATCAAGCGACTAATTTATAATTCTTTGGTTTTAATAAAATCATAAGCAGGAGAAGAATATTATTTAGTACTACTATTTATATAGGAATAGCTGAAACAATAGCCCTTATTACACGGTGCTCTTTTAGATCTAATTGTCACATTTATTCGAGTACTTTAAAAGCTACTAATATTGAGATTGAGATTGAAGCAACGTTAAGGTCCTTCGATCAAGTACTGCCTGGCCATCATCAATCTTCCACATAACTTCAATAGGTTGTCCTCCGGTTATAGTCGCCATAGTCTGGAGTGATACAATAGCACTAGAGACATTTGTAGTTCTACTAGAGCTTGCTACTTCAACACTATTTTGATAGATACTGAAGGTGGTTGTCGTTTGTGTACTTGTTGTTCCTGCAGGATATTCTAATCCTACGTGGGTTCCAGTCATTGTCAAAGCACCAGATCCCAAACCGACATCGCCTGTGGTTACAGAAGATGCTGCATCTGACACCGCACCCGAAGAACTCCACATTGCTAAAGTAGAAAGGTCTCCTAAAGTAACAGGAGCTGTACCTGTGGGAGCAGTAAGAATCACGTTTGCGCCGAGTGTTACTGCACCTAACTTTGTAAACAGTCTCCCATCTAGGTCTGAATCTGCACCTAAAGATACTGCTCCAGCACCGGTGCCGCCACCGAGCATGGTTCCCTTCATAGTGGTGCTTGCACCTGTGGACATGGCTGCATTAGACACCCAAAAAATATTTTCAGAGCTTGCGCCTCCTGTTAATATTACATTCGTACTTATTCCAGTTGTAAATGCTCCGAGACCTCTTATGATAAAAACAGCATCTGGGTCACCTCCCCCATCCATTGTAAGTGTTCCGGCAATTGATGGAGCACCAGCGACGTCATAGACTCCCGCTAATAAAGTTTCGCCACTTCCAAAAGTGAGGCCATGGGGCACTCCACCTGGGAAGGCTATTAATTCGTCATATAAATTTGCCGCGTCGATCACACCTTGGCTTGAACTAAATGTATGTGCACTGGCCAACTGGGCATTAAACAAAATTAAGTAGGTGCCCGCAGAAGGCGAAAGCGTCATTCCAGAAACCAGCATATAGCTAGTAGATGTTGTACTCACCGCATCACTTTCTGTAACCGAATTAATCATGGGACCAGAGGGTGGGTTAATAGCGATCCAATCTGGAGTCACAGGAGCTCCTGTATTAATTTGACCATCATTTAATGTAGTGTTGAAAATCATTAAACCAGTCGCTGGGAGTGTCACTGCATCTCTTTCTATCGTGGTTAAACGTGGCATTAAAAATCCTTGGGTAGTAGAATTAATATCGAGCATAGAAGAAGCATCTGGTGCTGTGGTTCCTATTCCGACCTGCGCGTACAGAATGTTTGAAGTCCATAGAAAAAATAACATCAATAGATGTGTTAAGATAGTTTTCATATTTGGTTATTTAAAATTAATAATAGAATCACGGTAGCTTGCAACAGCATAAAAAAGGGTTCTAACAGATAAACTGCAAGTGCCTTTTACATGATTCTCCTCTTGCACGGTATTGTAGGAGTCTTAGATATTTGATCACTCATTTGTCAAGAGAAGGTTTTTGCTTGCGTCGCACAATTCTTTTTATTTAAGCAGGTACAATCGTGATGCCACTTCAAATATTTTACTCTTTATTAATCGTAATCACCTAAACCTCATTATTATATGTTTTATTATTGCTGCTGAAAGCAAAAAGAGCATCACGACATATTGTGTAAAAAACTTGCTCCTTTTAGCACTATTGAAATACCGTGTTTATTTTTTAGGTCTTGCAATTCCAAATTTCTTCATTCTGTCTCTTAATGTACTTGGTTTAATATCTAAATATTCTGCAGCCCCTCCGTTTCCGCTTATTTTCCATTGCGTATGATTTAGTGTTTTGATTATATGATTACTCTGTATTTCTTCTAGTGACGTATAATTTCTTTTTACAGATTCGCCTTTAGTAGTCTCATCAAATTCATTGAGTACTAAAATGTCTTGGTTTGAAGTAATCACAGCTCGCTCCACTACATTTTCAAGTTCGCGTACGTTGCCGGGCCATTGGTACACCTTCATTTGTTGTAAAGAGGTCTTTGATATTGATTCTATATTTTTATTATATTTTTTGCAAAATTTATCTATAAAGTGATCTACTAAAACGGGGATGTCTTCTATTCTCTCCCGCAGCGGTGGGATGGTAATTGGGAATACATTCAGTCTAAAAAATAAATCTTGTCTAAAACTTTTTGCCTCCACTTCTTTTTCAATATCCTTATTGGTAGCCGCTATGATTCTTAAATTTAATTTAACGACTTCAGAGCTTCCTATAGGTTCAATTTCTTCTTCTTGAATCGCCCTTAATAATTTAGGCTGCAAGGCTAGCGGCATTTCTCCTATTTCGTCTAAGAAAAGGGTACCACCATCGGCTAATTGAAACTTGCCTATTCTATCTTTAATAGCGCCAGTAAAGGATCCTTTTTTATGACCAAATAATTCGCTCTCTAATAGCTCTGCAGGTATGGCTGCGCAATTAACGCGTATTAACGATCCATTTTTATTACTACTTGTATTATGAATAGCTTTTGCAACAAGCTCTTTCCCTGTGCCTGTTTCACCCAGTAATAATACCGTAGCGTTTGTTCTTGAGACTTGCTCGACTTGAGTTAGCACATCACTAATCTCTTTGCTACTATACACTAAGTCTTCATAATTAAAGGAAAGTGCTATTTCTTCTTTTAATGATATATTCTCTTGTTCTACTTGTCTTTTTAATTGCTTTACATTTTCATAAGCTATAGACAGCTCTGCTGTACGTTCTAGCACTTTTACTTCCAGCCCTTTATTCACTGCTCTTAACTCCTCTTTAATAATTTTTAATTCTAAGTGCGTATTCACTCTGGTCAATAACTCCTCACTATTATATGGTTTGCTTATGTAATCCAGGCCGCCAAACTTAAATGCTCTTTTAATGCTTTCCACATCTGTTCTAGCCGTAAGAAAAATGATAGGAATCTCGTTATAGGCTTCCACTTCATTAATACGTTTACACACTTCAAAACCATCCATATCTGGCATCATAATATCTAAAAGGATTAAATCAAACTTTCCTGTACTTAATAAATCTAAAGCGTCTAACCCACTTAACGCGTAGTCTACGTTGTAATGGTTGTCAGACAATAAGTTTGCTAATACCTGAATATTACTGTTATTGTCATCTATTATTAGAATGGTATGTTTATTATTTTTCATAATGTGATGCTATTATAGGGGAATACAAATGTTTACATAAGCGCCTTTGTCTGTGTTATTACCATTTTCTAAATATCCATCATGAGCTTTTACAATTTGATTTGATAAGTAAAGACCAAGCCCTGGGTTTTCATCAAAATGCTCCTTGTTGTTAAATGTTTTAATATCACTAATCGTAAAGCCTTTATCAAAACCGAAACCCTCATCTTTTACTGTGATGATTAGGTGCGCGTCTTTATCCATTGTAGATATTGTTATTCGGCCTTCAATAGGTGAGAACTTAACCGCATTATGGATAATATTGTAAACACATTTTTTAATATATTTAGGATCCAGATTAAGTACCGTGCTACTTGAATTAAATGTTTTTACAAAATTAATTTTCTTGCCAGCATCAATCCATTCTTTACTCTTTATCAGATCTGATAACACTTTATTAATATTTGTTTTTTCTGGCTTCAACACCTCTTTATCATAAGAGTTAAAGAGACTAATATCTAAGGCTTTTTCAGAAAAATCCTCTAGTCTTTTTGCAGACACGTCTAGGATGTCAAATAGAGAGGCCGCTTCTTCTGTTAGCCCAAGATCTTTAAGAAGTGATAACCCTCCTATGATGCCATTTAAAGGTGTTCTTATTTCGTGGCTAATTATATTTATAAACTGTGACTTTGCCTTATCGATCGCTACTAGTTTTTTATTAGCTTGGTCGAGCTCAGCCGTTCGCGCTAGCACCTTTTTTTCTAGCCCTCTATTCAATTCTCTTAGCTCCTCCTTAACATTTTTTAATTCTATGTGAGTTTTCACCCGAGCCAATAACTCGTCATTACTAAATGGTTTACTAATGTAATCTAGGGCGCCATATTCAAAGGCCTTTTTTATGCTTTGAACATCAGTTCTAGCGGTGAGAAAAATGATCGGGATTTCGCTATGTGCATTATCTTCTTTAATTTTATTGCATACTTCATACCCATCCATTTTGGGCATCATTATATCTAACAGAATAAGATCAAAATTTTCTGAGCTCAGCAGAGCTAGAGCATCAAGACCATTTACTGCATACTCTACATTGTAATGATTTTCAGCAAGCAAACTCGCTATAACCTGTATGTTTTTGTCATTATCGTCTACGACAAGAATTCTATTATTTTTCATTGTGCAGGGTATTTAAATTATTAATGTAAAAGGGAAGTTGTTTTATTAATTTCCGCTCTTTAGGGATGTTAAACGACTCACAAGCCGCTTGCAACTCTTCTCCATAGTGTATCACATAAGTTGATTTATATTTTTCACCAATTTCTATAAGTTGATCAGCTAAAAATAAAACTGTTCTCTTTTGTCTAATCTTTTTAATGTCTTCATAAATCGGCATTACTTTATTCTCAATAGCTAAGATGAGTTCATCCAGTTGATCTATAGGTTCATTGACCACCTCGTCAATACTCTCTATTCCCGTACTCACAGTCGTATGCTTTAAGTGTTTTATAAGTATGTCAAGTATCATTTTGCGACTTACTGGTTTTTCTAAGTAACTCGTAAAACCCATGGAGAGTGCTTTCGCTTTATCACTGCCGTAAACAGAAGCCGTAACCGCAATCACAGGTATATGAGACCAATCTGGGTTTTTCTTGATCGCTTCATTTGCTTCAAAGCCATCCATGACAGGCATTCTTAAATCTAAAAATATTAAATCTGGCATATGCTTATTCAGGCTTTCAAGCGCTTCTTCACCGTCCTTAGCTCCAATAATATTTATATTGTGGTGCTTCACAAATTCTTTTAATAAATCGAGGTTATTTTTGTTATCATCAACTATGAGCACTGTAGATTTTTCAAATTGAACTGAAACCGCATCAAACTCAATTTCTTTTTCAAAAGTGACTTCGTCCCCACTTATTTGAACCTTTTCTAAAACAACTGTAAAAAGACTGCCTCGCCCTTTTGTACTTTTTAATGCGATGGTTCCATTCATTAATTTCACCAATTGCCTTGTAATCGCAAGACCCAAACCTGTTCCTTCATATTTTTTATTATCCAGCATGTCAACCTGGCTAAATGCTTTAAATATGTTCGCTTGATTTTTTTTAGAAATACCAATCCCGCTATCTTTAATTTTCAGTATTAAATCGAGATGATCTGAAGACGTGTTTTTGGCAGTAACTTCAATTTCTACAAATCCTTGTTCTGTAAATTTTATGGCATTACTCAACAGGTTTATTAGTACCTGCGTGATTCTTAACTCATCAATAACTAGTACATCTGGAAAGTCATCTGAAATGACCAGATTGACGGCTAAACCCTTATCTAACGCCTTAATCGTAAGCATATTAACCACCTCTTGAGCAAGTAGCTTAATGTGTGTTGGCTTATTATTAATGCTAAACTCTCCAGATTCAATCTTACTTAAATCTAAAATATCATTGATTAGTGTTAACAAGGTTTTTCCGCTAGACTGAATAGAATCAATGTATTCAAGATGAGATGGTTCTTTAATTCGTCTTGACAAAATATCTGAAAAACCTAATATGGCATTCATAGGTGTTCGTATTTCATGACTCATATTTGCAAGGAAATTACTCTTGGCTCGGTTTGCTCGGTCTGCCTTATTTTTAGATTTTATGAGCTTATCTTCCATCTTCTTTCTTCTAGTAATATCTTCTTTCACCGCAACAAAATGCGTGATTTCGCCAGTATCGTTATGAATAGGAGAAATAGATACGCTCTCCCAATATTCTTCTCCCGTTTTTTTTCTATGAATTATATCGCCCCTCCAAGTCTTTCCAGCTAAAATGGACTGCCATATATTCTCATAAAATGTACTCGTATGTATGTTATACTTTAAGAGGTAAAGCGTTTTACCCATTACCTCATCTAGTCCGTATCCTGTAGCGGTTGTGAATGCTTTATTAGCATACTCAATCTTACCTAGCCTATCTGTAATAACAATAGTTGCAAAACTCTGTTCTATCGCATGATTTAATATTTTTAATTCTTCACTAGACACTTTAAGCTGCGCGAGTATATTTTCTGTTTGTTCTTTTTGTAGTCTAGCATCTTGCATAATACTTAATGCAGCACTCTTATATTTTCCTAAGGTGACGTTAGACCGCTCTAATTCTTTTGTTCTCTTTCCTAGACTTTCTTCCACTTCTTTTTGCGCTGATATATCTTCTATCATAATGGTATACCCTTTTTCGTTTCCAGAAGTATCCTTAAGTTTTGCTATCTTAATCTTTCCCCAAATGAGTTCGCCATTTTTTTTCAAATAGCGTTTTTCTAGTATCAAGCCTTCCCCATTTAGTTCCCTAATTTTTTTTATAAACTCTGTTGATTTACCTATATCATCTGGGTGAGTGATCGCTTTAAAAGTTAATGATTGTAATTCTGTTTCACTGTAGCCAAACAAATCTTGGAACGATTGGTTTATTTTACTAAACGTAAGGTCTGGATTAATAATAGATATCGCAATGGGAGCCTGATTAAAGGACCAGCGCAATTTTTCTTCCAGGTCATACAATGCTATACTTGCCTCTTTCTGCTCTGTCAAGTCTGCAACAATACACATAAACACCGCCCGTTCTTTAAGCTTTATTTCGCTTACACCAAAACTTAAAGGAAATGAAGAACCATCTTTTCTAAGCCCTTCCATTTCGCTTTTGAAACTTACTATTTTAGAATTTCTTGTTTCTACAAGATTCTTTAAAAATTCATCTTGATGTTTACTTTTAAAGCCTTCAATAAGCATTGTTACATTTTTTCCAAAAACCTCATCTTCTTTAAAACCGAAAATATCCTGTGCCTTCTTATTAAATATTTCGATGCTCCCGTTTTCATTAATTATTATAGTTCCGTTGACAGCATTGTTAAGTACGGTATGAAAATAGCGCTCCTTCTCTTTGATAATTTCGGAATCCCTATGTTCATGTTTCCAACTTAAAAAAACGATAAACAACATTATAAGAATCGGTATGATGACTAATGAGATAGTAGCAAAGCGACTTTGATTAAAAAATATCAAAGCTTCATTTTCATCCATTTCAGCAATAAAACCTAAATCTAATTCTTCATCCCAAAGCCAAGTACCGTATACAAACACCCCTCTATAATCGCGATATGCTTTTTTGCTAAAACCCGATGTACCTTTTAGCACCTGTTCTAGGGCGAAGGTATACGGGAGCTCCTTATTTGTTTGCTCTGGATTAAAGCTTGTTAATAAATTTAGTCCAGGATCTCTTATCTCCACATGGAGCATACTATGCCTTTCATTATCAAGAATACCAGCGCCGTTTAACTGGTCAAGAAATCGGCTGTCGCTAATAAGTATCCCTGCTTTATTAACCAAATAGGTTTCGCCAGAAACTCCTATACGTGAGGCACGCATTATTGCTGAAAAGTCATCAAAAGGATCCAATCGTAAACTCAATGCAGCAATGATTTTTCCGTGAGCATCTTTTATTGGGATCACAATAAACATGATGGGGTAGTCATTCACTAAGTTGCCATTTTTATCTAGCAATACGACTTTAGAAATAAAAGGATGAATAAATTGATTATAACCATTAAACACTTTCTCTAAAGGGTTTGTATCCCCTTCTACCATTAAGTGAACCATCCCTACATCTTCATCACGTGAAGAAACTAGGTTTATAAAATCTGGAGAAATGACAAAAAAACTCAAGTTACCAAGATGCGTGAGTCTATCACCAAAATAAGCCCTTATCTCTTCTCTCGCTGTGACCTGAGCAAGTGCATTAGGTGTTTCTGGTGCTTGTAGTAGTACCGCGGTGTTTTTTAAAAATTCTGGATCTGATGCCCAGATTTTTGCATCTTCAAAAGAACCTTGTAACCAAATATCTTTTATAGAGTTGTGCGAATTGTTAAGCGTGGCCTTGAGTGAATTTATGGTACTATTCACATTGCTTTTTTTGCCATTTTCTAGCACGGCTACTGAAATAAAATAAAGTGTTATTACAATTACGAGCAAAGAAAAAACCCGTATTAATAAAGTGTTCCTTTGTGTAAAATAATTTACCTTATACAAGCGCGTACTCCAAGTCTTAATTACTGAGAAAATATTC
>Ga0307492_10000617_pt1 | contig 15030 bp, 14 predicted proteins | sample SI3LmetaG_FD_202365 | JGI IMG/M metagenome (GOLD analysis project Ga0307492, IMG submission 202365) | Sea-ice brine microbial communities from Beaufort Sea near Barrow, Alaska, United States - SI3L | ecosystem: Environmental > Aquatic > Marine > Coastal | place: USA: Alaska | collected 2017-05-06 | reverse complement strand
CCGAAAATGCTGATACGATTGTTTTATTATCGGGTGACGGAGATTTTGATTTGTTGCTCAAAAAAGTGAGTCAAAAATATGGCTGTAAAACTCAAGTCTATGGTGTACCTCAACTTACAGCCACATCATTGGTGAATGCAACGGATGAGTTTTTCAAAATAGAAGCCGATTTATTACTGTAATACTATTCCATTTTAAAGTGTGATCTAATGACGCTCGCAGCGAATTTACTCAGAACAATATTAGAAGTTAAAAAAGCTTTCTACCACAGAGTTCACAGAGAGCTGCGCTACACAGAGGTTAAGATGAATTGATATACGCTAGATAAAATTAACCGCAATCCATGCGATGAAATAGGCCAGTAATCCGTAACTCACAAATAAGCCCCAGGCTATTTTGCCACTGCCTGTATCACCTTTAATCGTGGCGACCGTAGCGACACATTGCAGTGCCACCACATAAAATAACATCAAACCATGAAAATAATCGGTGCAGCCCGTCGGATAAACTGCTTAGCACTCGTTAAAACTCGGTGGATAAGTGGTTTCCAGTGGGGAAAACGATAGGTCGGCACTCTAATATAAATGACATCTCTGCTTTATCTTTATCTAAATCTGTCAGTTTAGTTAATAATGTACTGACCAATAATGCTGTTGCGATACCAATAAAATACAGAATGAAGAAGGTAATGCCCTGCAAGTTAATTAGCCCACCTAAATATTGAGTGTCGGGGATTAACACCGCAATTAACAAAGCATACAGCGGCAAAACCCATTTCATTAAGACGATCAAATACTGCGGGCATCAGATTAGGATCAAGGCTGTCAATTAATACAGACTGTTTATCTCTAATTTTCCAGAGGGTCATACAACTACCTGACTAAACAATACAAATGCAAACGATTATCATTTATAGCATTTTCATCAACCGCTGTGCAATCAAACACATCACAAAGCGGCATGTTTTTAGTTTTTATGCGTCACGCAAATGATCAGCCACAAGAAATGCCATTTCTAATACTTGATCAGCATTTAATCGTGGGTCACATTGGGTTTTATAGGCTTGAGCCAAATCGTCATCACTTATTTTATAAGCGCCACCGGTGCACTCAGTCACATGTTGTCCGGTCATCTCTAAGTGAATACCACCAGCATGTGTGCCTTCAGATTTGTGTGCAGCAAAAAACTGTTGGATTTCACGCAAAATAGCATCGAAGTTACGTGTTTTATAACCGCTTGAAGCTTTAAAGGTGTTTCCATGCATAGGATCAGAGCTCCATACCACTTTACGCCCTTCTTGTTTAACTCGGCGCAATAGTTTAGGCAAGTTGTGCTCAAGCTTGTCTGCGCCCATACGGGTGATCAAGGTCAGTCGACCGGCATCATTATTGGGGTTAAGTGCATCAATCAGCTGAATTAATTCATCTTCCTGCATAGTTGGCCCTACTTTTACACCAATAGGATTATGAATGCCGCGGAAAAACTCTAAGTGTGCATGATCAAGTTGACGAGTTCGCTCACCAATCCACAACATATGTGCCGAACAGTTGTACCAATTACCCGTTAGTGTATCGACTCGGGTCAAAGCTTGCTCATAGTTAAGTAACAAAGCCTCATGGGAAGTATACAAACTGGTTTCATGCAAAGTAGGCGTATTAGTAGAATTAATACCCATGACGTTCATAAACTCTAATGAGTCTTGAATACGCGTAGCTAAATCATGATAACGATCTTTTAAAGGATTATTTTCTACAAAAGCCATATTCCAGCGATTCACTTCATGCAAATCAGCTAATCCGCCTTGAGCAAAAGCACGCAATAAATTTAAAGTAGACGCACCACGATGATAGGCTTCAATCATCCTTTGGGGATCAGGCCTACGTGAAGCTTCAGTAAATTCAAAGCTGTTAATAATATCGCCACGATAGCTGGGTAAAGACACACCATCAATTGTTTCAAAATCACCCGAACGCGGCTTAGCATACTGCCCAGCCATACGAGCCACTTTGATTACCGGGCATCGACCCGCATAAGTCAGTACGATGGCCATTTGCAAAATGACTTTAAAAGTATCACGAATTTTTGGGGCGTTAAATTCATCAAAAGATTCAGCGCAATCGCCGCCCTGCAACAAGAAACCTTTGCCTTCTGCTACATCACCTAACTGCTTATATAGAGCACGAGTTTCAGCTGCAAACACCAAAGGAGGATAACCGCCAAGGGTATCTTCAACCTGTTTGAGGTGTTGTTTATCTTCATAAGTAGGTTGTTGCAAAATGGGCTTTGAGCGCCAACTATCTGGTTGCCAATGACTCACGATTTTTCCTTGTTAGATATATATAATGTAGCCGATTAAGAAATGAAACGACAAACTGGGACGAGAATTTAGAGGGTATAAGCGTAAACATCAATCACAAACGCACTTATTCTTGAAATATAAATTGATAACTTATGACGTACTGGATTTAAGATGCTTAATAAAGCCATCAGAACCTTGCTCAATCAGATCTAAAACATATTCAAAGCCGCCTTTACCACCGTAGTAAGGGTCGGGCACCTCTCGCTCTTCAGCATCACTAAAACTTAAAAGTAACGACACCTTATGTTGAAATTCTTCAGGGCAAGCTTCTAATAAATTTGCGATATTTTGGTTATCCATACCCAAAATATAATCAAATTTTTCAAAGTCTTGCTGCACCACTTTTCGACACTTCAAACCTTTAAAACTATAACCTCTTTCTATACCCACGGCTTGTGAACGTTTGTCAGGCGCAGCTCCTTTGTGGTAACCAGCAGTACCAGCTGAGTCGATTTCAATAATAAAACCATTATCAGCTGCTTTTTTTTTAAAAACAGCTTCAGCACTGGGTGACCGACAAATATTCCCCAAACAAACAAAAAGTACTGAAGGTGTGTTGGCTGCCATTGTTTTTCCTAATATTTTCCCTATGCAAAGTATTCTAGCTGTCTATAATTGTGCGTCTAGTGGTAAAACGGATTAATTTGAAATGAATGTACTGATCGAGGAATTTTGTATTTTAAATCCTGAGATGCCAGTGATTGGAATTCGTGAAGGGTGTGCTTTGTTGTTGCAAGGAAAGTGGTTAGTTTTAAAAGGTGAATTCGATGGAGTGGTGTTTGAAGGTATTTCGAAGAGTGTGCTCCACCCAAATCAGGATTTGAGTGGGTATTTGTAAGAGGAACTGGAAGGCGAGCAGCAAGAGCATCGCCTTTGCAGACTAAGAGTTTTGAATGGCTTTACCATGGATTAATTTTATTACGACCCCAATTAATTTCTAATTCTGTTCTTGAACTTAAAACGTTTTGACAGTAATCAAGTAGCAATTATCAAAAATAAATAACCAAGAGTTGAACTTATGCTGTAACTACCCCTCTGAATATTTAGTGTTTATGTGTGTTCCTATTTTAAGCCTGATTTTTATCAGGCTTTTTTTTGACCATTATTTGCCTTCACCGTTACCCCAGCAATTAATAGTTCCTTCAAGTAAAGTAAATTCAATTATTCGTCGGCAGAGTGATCGCTGAGAAACCGATGCTATTATCCTTCCCTCGCCTCAAAGCGCCAATTAGCCGGACACCCATCGTAATTTTCTTTAATTGAAAATAGTAGGATCATGCAAAGACATGTTCCCAGCCTTCATATTTTGTTGGGCGTATCGCCAAGCCACTTACTTATAAACCATGCGTAACTAGTTGGCATGAGTCGCTGTATTAAATCTACGAATTTTGCATCTGCACCAATCAACAGACGGCGTTTGTTGTTGTTCACAGCTTTTAAAATTTGTGCTGCTGCTGATTCAGGACTGGTGCGTGCCAGTTTATCAAAATCAGCCAAGGCGCTTGAGCGTTGTTCAGCTGCTTTTGATTCGCCGCTATCTACCCAACGAGCAAAGTTTGCTATGTTAGTTTTGATGCCGCCGGGGTGAACACTGGTGCAGCTAACCGCACTACCCGCGATTTTAAGCTCTTGTCTTAATGCCTCAGTTAAACCGCGCACCGCAAACTTACTAGCATTGTAGGCTGTTTGATTAGGCACTGCGATAATACCAAAGATGCTGGATACGTTGACAATATGCCCCCACGAGGCTTTCTCAAGGATAGGTAAAAATGCTTTAGTACCGTATAACACGCCATAGAAATTTATATCCATCAACCATTTAAAATCCTCTATTGACGTGGTCCACAGTGGACCTGAGCTGAGTGCCACTCCGGCATTATTTATGACTAAGTTGATTTTACCAAATTGCTGTTCCACCGTTGTTGCATAATTAAAAACAGCAGCCTGATCAGCAACGTCCAGCACGGTGGCTTCAACCCTTGCACCGCGTCGTGTGACTTCCTGAAGCGTTTCCTGAAGGCTGTTAGCAACAATATCTGAAATCGCTAATTGCGCACCGGCATCGGCTAATTGGTAAGCTAATTGCCTACCAATTCCTGAGCCTGCGCCAGTCACGACCGCCACACAGTCTTTAAATTTATGCATTATTTCTCCTCTATTAGCCTGAATGAATCAACATTGAATTAACATAATAGCCATATTACCCCTTCTGCTGAACTTAATAATGAATTACAAGAATTCAAATATTAATTCCGCAGCTAAAGTTAAAACATACTGTTTTTAATTAAGCAGAGCTTATGAAAAAATAATTAACCTAAGATTGAACTTATACTGTTACTACCACTCTGAATATATAGTTTTTATGTGTGTTCTCTTTTTAAGCCTGATTTCCCATCAGGCTTTTTTTTTGCGCTTTTTTAACGGCTAATAGTCATTAATGGAGCCATCAGGGTAATTTAACGCTTTGTCAGTATCGAAAACACAACAATGATGGCGATAAGCGTTAGCGCATTGTTATAACACGATACTAGAATATCGAGCCTGAATGATGTAAATGCTTCAAATAGTTACTTGTAAGCTAGTTGCCACTCAGTTACTGCGTTACAACCTCGGTATCCCTTTCAAACGTAGCGACTAGACCATGCAGAGCTTGAATTGAATCCTTTCACGCTAATCAATTCACTTAATAACTGGATAAGGGATGAATTAACAAGACACTCATGTTAATTTTATTTTGATTGATTCAAGCAGTATCAATTCATTATTTTATTCACCGGAGAATGTTGTGGCCTCTAAAGCTAACTACTCACAAGGGCTATTACTATTTCGCCTAAAAAATGGTCGACAGTTTGCTTTGGGAACTTTAAAAATCCAAGAGCTTGTGCCATATAAATCTGTAACAAAGATGATTAAGTCAGAACCAGGGGTTAAAGGTGTTTTAACAATTCGTAATCAAACTATCGCGGTCATCGATATGGCTGAAGTGATAGGGCTTGGCCCAATTTCAGAAAGTAAACTCAGCCAGTCTTTTATTGTTGTGACTGATTGCCAACGAAAAGTAGTTGGCTTTCTTGTTAGCCAAATTGAAAAAATTGTTGAGACCAATTGGCGAGAAATCAAGCAGCCTGATAAAAAACTAGGGGCCGGTGTTTTCATTACTGGGACGGTAGAAGTTGAAGGCGAGTTTATTCAACTAATAGATGTAGAGTTACTTCTAAATAAAATTTTCCCACCAGATCCGCGGGCGGCATTAGCGGTGGTTACCGATTTTCAGCGGGAACAACTTAAACCAATGAATATATTAGTGGTTGATGATTCATTGACCGCTAGGCGGCAATTAACTGATGTTTTAGATCTGCTGAATGTACCATTTCATGTCACAGATGATGGTCATAAAGCTCTGGTGTATATGCGTGAGCAAGCCTCCAATGGGTATCCAGTTAACCTATTAGTTTCTGATATTGAGATGCCAGGTTTAGACGGTTATGAACTGACCTTTGAAGTGCGTAATTCCCCCCTTCTGGCAGCTGCCTATATCATTCTTCACACCTCTTTATCGAGTGCGATAAGCGTAGGCCAAGCTCACCAAGTAGGTGCAAATGAAGCCTTAACAAAATTCGACGCAAAAGAATTAGTGCTTTCTATGCTGCGTGGTGTTGAGTTTATCAATAATCCGTCTAAAGAATGAAAACGTTGAGTCATAGGTTAAGTTAAATATGATTTTCATTTGTGCTTATCATTGTTAGTTAAGGACGGCTTGACTAGCTTAGTTCTTTTGTTGGAGAGGATGCTCTTAGGATTTTACAGAACATCTAGCATTTACTCTGTTACTGAGCACAAAACGCTCAGACTACAACGGTGCAATGCTTATTGAAAAATAATTAATTACAAGTTGAACTTATGCTGTTAGCACACCTCTGATTAAACAGTGTTTATGTGTGTTCCCTTTTTAAGCCTGATCTTCCATCAGGCTTTTTTTTGGCCTTTTTTTACTTTTTTATATTCAAGTATAACAATTTTGCTCTTAGTCGAAAAAGTGGGCATTGCTTTACACTAACGATTAAACAATGTCTTATCGAAACGAGTGATGTCCACAACAAAGTTGGACCTTCTAAAATGAACTGATAAGATACTTATTACACAACCTTTAATACCTGACTTTTTGGTTAGAGAAAAAAAGCTTAGAAAAAGGAGGGCGCTTGTTAAAAGTGATGCTGACAACGCCCGCTCTGGCATCACTTGACAGAGCATATAAGTTTAAAAAGTATGCCCTAGCGGACATACTGACAAACATGAATCTACCGACAATTTAAACTTAGGGATTTTAATTGCTGCTCTTTTCAGTTTTATAAGGCCCATCGAGTAAACCTCTTTTAGCTGAATTAAAAGCCATATTATTGGCCATACGTGCAACCTGTGGTGTGTTATCTGAAATTTCACCAGCAATTTGCGAAACGACGGCCACAACTAAAGCACCCAATAGACCACCACCGCTATTATCACTGGGATTATATTGCGCGTTAATAGGTGCTTCCCACAATAACTCACCCGTTTTAACTGAAACAAGTTTTACACTACCCTGCACCACAGAAACAGATGACAATACTAGGAATTTTTGTCCCCAATCCTGTATGTGCACATACAAAACAGCGTCAGCACCGATAATTTCATCAATTTTATCTAATCCAATACCATTCATTTCGAGAGGAGTCGGCAAACCGTTTTCTTTTAAGAAATTGTCCACAACCGAAACCGGAAAAACATAGTACCCCTTCTCTGCAAGAGGTTTTGTTACCGTCGATAAATAGGTATAAGGTGCACTCACTTCAACAGAACTGTTCATTGGTGGTAACACCAAAATAGAGCGAGGTGCGGCTTGCTTTAAAGGGCCATAATTATAAGGTTCAATCGAGGCACAACCAGATAAAAGCACGATAGACAGCAACGCAACGTTAAAAATATGGTGGGTCATTTTTACTTCCTTAACTTTTTGTAATCGAACGTTGAATGATGCCGTCAATGAAAATTGCTGATTCTGGAAATAATTCTTTTTCTTTTATCAGAGATTGCAGTGCAAGTTCTTTATTGCCATCAACGGCATACATAAAACCTAGATGGGCATAAACGCCAGGAGCGACCCGCTTACCGGATGCTTGAGCCTTATCAATATCTGCAAGTAATGTCTCAATTTGTACACTAGGAGGGACTTCGCCTGGAGTATGATGAATTTTATAAACTAGATCTTCATATTCCCCCCAATAATATTGGTTTTTGTTCGATGCACAGCCCGCAAGCAACAACACCGTAATACATAAAATGACTTTATTAGGTTCCATTTACATCTCAGATTACAAGGTCAGTTGCAGGGTATTGTTTTCAAGATCACGTGTCATATTATTAACGCTTTCTTTAATCGCAAAATCTAACACTTTGCCATTAAGAGTAGAGTCGTATCCAGCTTTGGAACCGAAACCGACGACTTGTCGTTCACTGAGTTGATATTCGCCCGCACCTTGAGTTGTGTATATGATTTCAGAAGTCACAACGTCAATGATAGTTAAGGAAACCTTTGCATAGGCTATTTGGCTTTTACCAGAACCCAAAATACCAAACAATTGTTTGTCACCAATCACTTTTCTACCAAATTCAGTCACCCCACCACTAATCACGTAACGGGCACCCTGAATTTCTTGTTTGATGCCTAGAAGCTCAGCTTCTTGTTGTAAGTTGGCTAAGTTTTCTCTGTCGACCACCTTAAAACGATTAGTTTGTTGCAGATGAGTTTTTAGAATGGTTTTACCTTGATTACCTAATCTATCTACATTGGATGAAAATAAACCCTGCATATAATTAGAACGATTATTAAAATCACCTAAAACAAGTGTAGATTTGGGAACCGCATACGCTGTTTTATTGGATTCTACGGGGGTAATCGCGACTTTTTGGTAGGTTTCAGTGGCACATCCGCTAATACCGGTAATCAATGCACCTAACATTAAAAATAAACTAAATTTCTTAAATCGACAATATTCCATAAACCACTGCTCCTTAATTAAAAAAACATTGTCTAATAATATTACCCTCGCGTAAACGAAATATGTGGAACATCCCTGATAATTCTGTTTTTTGACAGCAGCGCCAATTCTTTTTGATTTATCTTGGATATCCTTTTTTACTGACTCGTTTGGTTCTTGAAAAAATTAGCTTTGAGAAAACTGATTTCAATTGAACAACGCCATGTGAACTTTGCCCAAGGCGGCTGAGCTCGATAGAGCAACACAGTTTAAAAAATCCATTAAGAAAAAATTGCTCCGCCCTAATTCGAACACAATCAATGTAATGTCCGGTTTTACTTCCAACCTTGTTTAAACATTGGATACATAATAAAATTTAAATATCTGTTTTCCGAACTCTTTAAGCTCAAGTTATTATATGCCAGTGTCACTCAAAGAAAGTTGCTCAATCAATCTTGGTTTTCCTTACCATCAACATAAAACACCTGCAGAATCGTTGTCGAGGTTGTCTTCTTTTTTGAATAAACAAAAGAAAGTTGACGCTGAATTTGGCAACGACCAGGGTGCGCATCTTCTGGAAGATAAAGTAGCTAAACTATTTGGAATGCAGGCCGCGTTATGGCTACCCACAGGCACATTGGCACAAGGTATTGCCGCCAGAATACACGGACAGCAAACTAGCAATGAACGATTATTGCTACACCCTTCTTCGCATTTGTTGTTACATGAAGAACAAGGCTATCAATATGCCCATGGATGTTCAGCAAAAGTAATCGGCAAGTGGCGAGAAACGCTTACTTCAGACGATATTAGTGGTGAGTCTGGTAGTCTTTTTGTCGAGCTTCCGCAACGTCATAGCGGCGGCAAACTCCCCACCTGGAATGAATTGCAAGGGATTAAAGATCACTGTAAAGCTTTAGGTATGCCGTTGCACATGGATGGAGCCAGATTATGGTCTTGCCGCCCTTTTTACGAGAATAGATCTTATGCCGATATTGCTGCAGGTTTTGATTCAGTTTATGTATCACTGTACAAGGATATTGGCTCAATGGGCGGCGCTATATTAGCTGGCTCAGATACGTTTATTGATGATGCACGAAAATGGCGAACCCGTTTGGGCGGATTCTCAGTAGGTTCTTGGCCACTTATATATGATGCATTACATTTAATTGATAACAGAATTGCACAGATGCCAGCATTTATCGAAAAAGCGAAACAGCTAGCAACCGCGATTCAACATATTGATAGTTTTCGAATCGATCCAGTTGTTCCCCATACTAACCTGTTTCATATCTTGCTTAACGTTTCTGCTGACAAAGCAATATCAGCCAGAGATCAAGTTGCAAGAGACTCGGGGGTTTGGCTATCCGACCGATTCTGGGATTACGAATATCCCAACACCTGCGCCATGGAATTTGTGGTGGGTGAAAAGGCACTTGCGACGTCGGATCAAACGTTTGCCAATGCCATGCTTCAATTTAATGAATTCTTAAATACTAACGAGAGCGACGAATCTCCCCACTAGTAAAGTAGATTACAGATACACTCATGTAAGTTCAGTTCTTTATCTACAAAGCCGGCGTCACGGGCCGATGATCTTGATTTTCCCTAAACCGAATACTCGCCAAATCTAAGCTTAATTCTGCTGTTGAGCTTAAAATATTTTGTTTGATTTTGACCAATACTAGTTGAAAAAAAATTAAAAATATTGAACTTATACTGTTCATCCCCCTCTGAATATTCAGTGTTTATGTGTGTTCCCTTTTTTAAGCCTGACTTTTTGTCAGGCTTTTTTTTGAGCATTTTTCGCTTACACCCAGTAATGAATAGGTCATTTATGTTCATTCAATTCTTCGTAGGCAAAGAGGACGCTGCGAGGACGATGTATCTGATTTCCCGCGACTGAGTGCTCACCAGAGCATACAAATTATTAGAAAGGGATGCGGTAATCTAAAGCAGCGGGGATCGAGGAACTTTTCTACACCCAGAGGCGAAGGATAATTGCCAGATAGATCTCAAAGCGTGGGCAACATCTCAGTTTATAGCGTTTATTTTAGTCATGAGAGAAGCTGGTGTCACTGACTCTGAGATGCGCATTACTTTCAGTAATGTGCTAAATGATAAATAAATTAACTTTTTTACTAAGCTTATTTAATCAAATACTTTTATGTATTAGAGGAATCAGCTTTGAAACAGTTTAAGCTAATCCGTAACCAAAATTCAGAAACTAAACGCCATACAGAGCTTAATCCCAGGAGCCTGTTTAATTATGTATCACCCGTTCGAAATTTCGGCATCATTATCAATGATACTCGGTGCTATGCTTAGGACGACCGGGAACCTTTATTTAATAGCCTTTATTGGCAAATCTGATGCTACTTTGCACTGGGGCTGCGCATAAATCAACCAATCTAGAGAATGTTAATTATGAGGGTTATAGGTCAACTCCAACTAGAACCTGAATTATGTGTGAAAAGACTCTGAGCGTTATAAATCTAAAACAGATAAATTCAGATACTCACCAGCATCCACTGGTGTTTTTAATCTAGGTATTGTGCCAATAAATGGTGCGTCTAAAAGCGTTTTTAAACTATCGATGTTCTTTTCTAAAAATGGCATATTCGGCTCAACTTGATTAGCCACCCAACCTGCTATTTTTAAGCCGTCGTTCCTAATACATTCAGCGGTTAATACAGCATGGTTTAAACAACCTAAACGCATGCCCACTACTATAATCACGGCTAGGTTTCGTTCAACTACAAACTCTGACAAGTATCTGGGCTGGCCATCAAAATCGATACCAAGAGGTAAACGCCAGCCTCCAGCGCCTTCTACAATCAACACATCAGGCTTTTTTTGTAACAAAGCAATAAAGCCTTCGCGCACTGTATCGATTGAAATAGGTTGAGCAGTCGTGTCTTCGTTTAAATCTTGCGCCGCTAAATGTGGTGCAATAGCGGCTTCAAATGCAATGGGATTAACTTCGTCATAACTTAAACCAATATTTGCATGCTTTTGCAAGGCTAAGGCATCTTCATTGCGTAAACCTTGAGGGGTGAGCTCGCAGCCAGCAGCAATAGGTTTGTAAGCAGCAGTCAGCAAGCCCTTATTATTGAGTGCAATAAGCAGCGCTTCTGTAATGAATGTTTTGCCAACTTCGGTATCTGTGCCGGTTACAAAAAACGCGCGGCGTTTTACCGATAAATGTCCCATGAAAATCCTATTTAACAGCGAGTTGGCGTGATTAGTGGGTTATAAAATCAGACCTGATGTATCAGTGGAAGTTGAATGTTTTGGATACTTCGGTTGATTAAAGATTTCAATATAGTGTAAAGCATGTCGATTAAAAGCGCCCTTGCTTTTACACTTAGATTTTTTAGGAGCTTGCCCCACCAGCATCCTGTAATACGATTTGCAAACCATCAACTAACGCTTCGATATCACGAATTTCATGCCCTGCGGTTAGTGTAATACGTAACCTGTCGGTATGTTTAGGTACAGTGGGGTATCGAATTGCTGTCACCCATAAGCCTAATGCTTTTAGTTTTTCACTGGCAGCTAAGGCTTTTTCTGCCTCGCCTATTAATACAGGTTGAATAGCAGTATTAGAAGGCATTAAAGCTATCCCTGCGGTGTTTGCTAACAATTTGAACTGTTCAATTCGCTCGGCAAGAATGGTTCTACGCTCGGCAGTTTGTTTAGCCTGTAAACTGGCTAAGGTGGCATGGGCCTGCGCAGCAGGCATTGCAGTGCTGTAAATATAATGCTTAGCAAAGTTTATTAGATAGTCAATTAAGTCATGACTTCCAGCCACAAAAGCACCCGCTGTCCCTATCGCTTTGCCAAAAGTAGCCATTAGAATGGGCACTTGTTGTTGTGACAATTTATGGGTCTCTATCACTCCCAAGCCGTTTTTGCCTAAAGCGCCAAAACCATGGGCATCATCAACCATTAACCAAGCTTTTGCATGCTTGGTTAATGAAACCATTTCAGATAAAGGCGCTTGATCGCCATCCATACTAAAAACGCCTTCAGTGGCGACTAAAGTATTTTGACTTTTTTGTGTATCTGCAGAATTTAATACCAATTGAAGGTGTTCAAGATCATTATGATTAAAGCGAGTTAACTTGGCTTTTGAGGCTTGTGCTCCTTCAATAAAAGAAGCATGCATTAATTTATCAGCAATGATTGCGTCTTTGTGGATTAGATCGGCCTGACTATTTATTCGACTATGGCTAAAAGCAGCTTGGCTGAAAAGAGTTTGGCAAACGGCTTGGTTAGCAGCAAAGCCAGAATTAAACAGCAACACTTTGTCGCGTTTAAGTGCAGATGCTAGGTATTCTTCCAAAGCCTGATGAGCTTTAGTATACCCAGTGACCAATGGTGATGCACCACTGCCGCCGCCATACTCACTAATGCCATCAACCCAAGCTTGCACTACAACACTTGAGCGACGCATAGCTAAATAGTCATTACTGGAAAAATTGATATAGTGCTGACCACCGATTTCAATTAGTGGCCCTGCAGCTGAATCTAGCGTATTTCGCGAACGAAAAAGCCCTTCATTACGGCGCTTATCTAGGGCAGAAGCGATAAAATCAAATGCCATTATTAATCAGCCGTTTCAGCTTGTTGACTAGTGGCATCGTAAAATAAATGCTGGCTGGTCTTGTCTTCGATTTCTTCTAAAAGTGCGGCTTCATGTGCTGCATCTGAATAGTCACGAGTTTGCGCAGAATTAATCCCTAATTTTTTAAATAATGTCACATCCTCATGGGTTTCAGGATTAGAGGTGGTTAACAACTTACAACCGTAAAAGATAGAATTAGCGCCAGCCAAAAAACACATGGCTTGCATTTGTTCATTCATCGCCTCGCGGCCCGCAGATAAACGCACATAAGACTTCGGCATCATGATCCTAGCAATGGCGATAGTGCGAATAAATTCAAAATAATCTAAGTCTTCGACATTTTCCATAGGCGTGCCTTTCACTTTAACCAACATATTGATTGGCACACTTTCTGGTTGATATTCTAGGTTGGCGAGTTGCACCAATAAACTAGAACGGTCAGAGGTCGTTTCTCCCATACCCACTATGCCACCAGAACAAACATTCATGCCTGAGCTTCTTACGTTTGCTAAGGTATCTAACCTGTCCTGATAAGTACGAGTAGTTATAATATCACCGTAAAACTCAGGAGAGGTATCTAAGTTATGATTATAATAATCAAGCCCTGCTTGCTTGAGAGTCACAGCTTGGTCACCCGTTAACATGCCTAAAGTCATACAGGTTTCTAAGCCCAATTTTTTGACTTCTTTGACCATCTCGGTCACGTAAGGCATATCTCTATCACGGGGATTGCGCCACGCGGCTCCCATACAAAAACGTGTAGAGCCAGCTTGTTTTGCCTCTTGGGCACGCAGAATGACTTTATCAATTTCCATTAAGCGTTCTTTTTCCAAACCGGTATCATAACGTGCACTTTGTGGGCAATACTTGCAATCTTCTGGACAAGCGCCGGTTTTAATGGATAACAAAGTGCTGACTTGCACTTGGTTAGGATCAAAATTTTGCCTATGTACCGTTTGCGCTTGAAACATCAAGTCGTTAAACGGCATGTCAAAAAGGGCGTTTACCTCTTCAATTGTCCAGTCATGGCGAATACTCCCTTGATTGAGTGGTGAGGAAGTGTGGGAGGACGAATTGTTTAAAGACGAATGATTTAAAGACATTGTGCAACCTTGGGTTTTCAGACTTTACTAAATGATTTAAGGCGCTTAGTCTATGGCGCGCGGCAACATTGTCAACTTAATTTAAAACAAAAACTTTACAAGTGATTATATTTTGACCAATAATAATTTACTCTTCGATCTACAACATATTTGGCATCCTTATACGTCTGCCATTGATCCTCTTCCCTGTTATGAGGTGACAAAAGCCCAAGGGGTATATATCCTTCTAGCGTCAGGTGAAAAACTGGTGGATGGCGTGTCATCTTGGTGGACCGCCATTCATGGTTATAACCACCCAGAGCTAAATCACGCTGTTAAAAGCCAAGTCGATGATTTTGCCCATGTGATGTTTGGTGGGTTAACCCATAAGCCTGCCATTGACTTATGCCGTACTTTGGTGGATATCACCCCTCAGGGACTAGACCGGGTATTTCTAGCTGATTCAGGTTCAGTCTCCGTTGAAGTAGCGATGAAAATGGCCTTGCAATACTGGGCTTGTCAGGGCAACAAACATAAACATAGGTTTATTACGCCTCGTAATGGTTATCATGGCGATACCTTTGCTGCTATGTCGGTCTGTGACCCCATTAATGGCATGCACAGTTTATTTACTGATGCCTTAGCCCAACAGATTTTTGCACCCGCACCACAAACTCGCTTTGATAAACAGTGGAATGAAGATGATATCAAACCACTAGAGCAGCTTATTCGAACCCATCATAATCAACTAGCGGCACTCATCATCGAGCCCATAGTGCAAAATGCCGGCGGTATGCGGATTTATCACCCCGAATACCTAAAGCGCTGCAGGCAGCTTTGCGACGATTACAACATACTGTTAATTTGTGACGAAATTGCTACAGGATTTGGGCGCACAGGCAAGCTATTTGCTTGTGAACATGCTGATATCAGTCCAGATATTAT
>Ga0307492_10000616_pt1 | contig 15031 bp, 15 predicted proteins | sample SI3LmetaG_FD_202365 | JGI IMG/M metagenome (GOLD analysis project Ga0307492, IMG submission 202365) | Sea-ice brine microbial communities from Beaufort Sea near Barrow, Alaska, United States - SI3L | ecosystem: Environmental > Aquatic > Marine > Coastal | place: USA: Alaska | collected 2017-05-06 | reverse complement strand
CTTAGCGTCCCTTGCGCGTGAGCATTGATTTTTACCGCGGACTCAATCGCTGTTTTCATATTTCTGACGTCATTCATGGCATCAAATATTCTAAAAATATCGACGCCGTTAATATGAGCACGTTCCACAAACTTTTTGACTAAATCATCTGCGTAATGACGGTAACCTAGAATATTTTGACCGCGAAATAACATTTGCTGTTTAGTTTTTGGCATGGCCTTTTTTAACGCGCGAATACGTTCCCAAGGATCTTCACCTAAATAACGTATGCAGGAGTCGAAAGTGGCTCCGCCCCAAGATTCGATTGACCAAAAACCGACTTCGTCGAGCAATGGCGCAATCGGTAGCATATCTTCTAAACGGAGCCTTGTTGCAAACAAAGACTGATGTGCGTCACGTAAGACTAGTTCTGTGATGCCGAGTTTATTGGTGTTTTCTTGAGACATTTCGGATTCCATTTAATTTGAAGTAGTCATTACTTTAAACGGTAGCGCTTTATGGCTGCAGTAATGGCGGCAATCACTTGAGGGGATGTTTCATCCCTAGTTTGATTGATAGAAATAGGCTTCTGGACATCGATCTTCTGGCCATATTTAATGCCAATGGGAGTTATGATGTAATTGATTACAAATATCATTAGCATTAAAAAAGCGTAAACAAATGCCATACCTACTAGCATTAAAGTAGCGGCTTGATAAAACAGTTCATTCAATTGTGACGGGTCAGTCATGTGCGTTTTAATTTTTTCGCTAAGTGATTAGTATGCTTTAAGCATACTAGATACTACCGAGTTTTATCAAATAACTCTTTTAAATATAGATAGAAAAATCCCCTCCCCCTTCCCTCATGGGACCTACTTGGTGACGGGAGAGGGGGGAGAGTAGGCTTTTAATTTAAACGACAGATTGATAAAGCGTTCGTATAGAATAAAGTAATCATACAAATTATCTATTGGCGGGTATAATAAGCTACATCAATCACCCTCTCCCGCCAAGGGAGAGAGTTAAAGGATTATATATGCAATCAATCACTATTCAAGCACCAGATGACTGGCATTTACATCTTAGAGATGGCAGTTTTTTAATAGAAACGGTGGCTGCAACCGCTAGGTGTTTCAAAAGAGCGATTGTTATGCCTAACATAACCCCGCCAATTACCACAGCTGAAATGGCGACTGAATACAAAAATAGAATATTGCAAGCGGTACCCGATAACGCAAACTTTGATCCTTTGATGACTTTATATTTAACCAATGCAACCACTTCTCAAACTATTATTGAAGCTAAAGCTGCTGGAATCAAAGCGGTAAAATATTATCCAGCAGGCGCGACCACCAATTCTGACTCTGCGGTTAATCAAATTGAAGCCTTATACCCGGTACTGCAAACCATGAGTGATGAAGCGACCCTTTTATTGATACATGGCGAGGTAACTGATCATGATGTGGACATCTTTGATAGAGAATCAATATTTATAGAAACCATTTTAAAGAAAATTGTGCAAAGTTTTCCCGATTTAAAAATTGTTTTAGAACACATTACCACCAAAGAAGCGGTTGATTTTGTGAGTGGAACGGGAGCAAATATAGCTGCAACCATTACCCCTCAACATTTGTTACTGAATAGAAATGATTTGTTAGTGGGCGGAATAAGACCTCATAATTATTGTTTACCGGTACTCAAACGAAATACTCACCAAATAGCATTACAACAAGCCGTTGCAAGCGGCTCTAATAAATTCTTTTTAGGAACCGATTCAGCGCCGCATGAGCAATATAAAAAGGAATCAAGTTGTGGGTGCGCTGGTTGCTATAGCGCGTGGAGTGCGTTGGAATTATATGCGCAAATTTTTGAAGATTTAGATGCGCTCGATAAGCTAGAAGGTTTTGCTAGCTTTTATGGCGCGGACTTTTACGGTTTGAAAAGGAATGAAGGTAAAGTGACATTAATCAAAGAAGATTGGCAAGTGCCTAAGTCGATTACTTTACCTAATGGAAATCCGATTACGCCATTTTTTGCAGGTGAGACTTTAAAGTGGAAAGTAAGAATGGAATAAAAATTTATTAATACTCTATTATTCCATTCTTAGTAGCCAAAATTAAATGATCAGCTGGACGTTGTGCAAATAAACCATTGGTGACAACGCCGGTAATTTGATTAATTTGGTTCTCAAGAGCTTTTGCCTGAGTAATTTCCATATTATGTAAATCAAGGATGATATTACCATTATCAGTTACAAAACCATGACGATATACAGGGTCACCGCCTAATTTAACGAGCTCTCGGGCAACATAGCTTCTTGCCATTGACAAAACTTCTATAGGTAAAGGGAAATCACCAAGAACTTTTACATACTTAGATTCATCAGCAATACAAATAAATTTACCAGCAACCGCCGCAATAACTTTTTCACGACTAAGCGCGCCGCCGCCACCTTTAATTAATTCAAGTGAGTGATTTGATTCATCGGCACCATCAACATAAATCGGAATTTCATACGCGTCGTTTAAGTCAATAACTTCAATGCCAATTGCCTGAAGGTGTTTTGTAGATACAATTGAACTAGAAACCGCTGCTTTAATTCGATGTTTTTCATTTTCTAACAGGTTAATAAAACAATTAACCGTCGAGCCTGTGCCGATACCGATAATTTCATCATCTTGAATATATTTTAGTGCTGCTTTGGCTGCTTCAATCTTGAGTTCTTCCTGAGTTGCCATTTTTAGTATCTCGACTGTTATCTTGCTTTGAATTTAAAGTTATTATAATCAATTTGAAAATTAATCCAAATAAGAAAAATTAATATTGTCTATAAGAATCTGTTAGGCATGTTTTGCTGAACTATGTGTAAGCCTGTGGAAAAGTTATGTAACAAGTTGAATAAAAGCAAATAAAGACAATAATAAGGTATCAATACAAATATATGTCAAAAATTCGACATAAGATGTTGATCCGTATGTAAAAGAGGAGTACCTTTATTAGTTCTGTCAAGCAGACCATCGGCTTAACGCTAAAGAATGTAGGCAGATATTAATAAATATGCACAAGGGAAGAAAGTAAGTAATGGACTCCACCAAAAATAAGAACTGGAGCACCAAAATGAAACGTAAACCAGATATATTATTAGTACTGGCTGCCTTGTTAGGTCTTGGTATCATTTTTTCTAGCTTAAGTAGTGTTAACGCTGTGGATGCTGAATATCAGGTTTTAAAAGTACAATCAGATAATCAATAAATATTCACACCCTAGTTTATTGATAAGAACCTTCAATTGGAGTTGATCTGTTGGAGGTTTTTTATGCCCAGCATAAAATTTTAGTTTAGGGTAAAACCCTAGTAATTATCCTAAATAAGCACAAAATCTAAAGCGCCGTTAACCGACTCTTTAAGTACACCCATAGCCGCATTAATAGCTTGCTCTTCAGTGATTTTTTCCGAGCGTTTCAATTTTTCTATCATGATGAAGTTTTCGGCTAGTTTCTTTGATTTGGTTTCAGCATAATCTTTTATATCAGGCTATTTATCCGATAACTCTCCTTGAGCGCGTTTTTTTGCAAGTTCTAGCTTTAAAATAGCAGTGAAACTAGAGTTAAAACTGCTTCTTAGGTTTTCGATTTGCTCCGTTGAAAAACGGCCTAATTTATGCTGTTTTTCTAGTGAGCTTAAACTATCTGATAGAAGACTGAGTTGTTCAATCGTTTTCTCATTTTTAGATAACGCTTTTGCTCTTACTTTAACAGAACTGATATCAATCTTTGTGCCTTTATAAAAGCTAACGTGATTAATATGTTCGCATTTAGTGACCATTCAAATCCATTAGCAATCATAGCGTATACAAGAAAACTACTTGTAAAAAAAGCTCGTTATTGCTGTGAATATTCTGATCTTGTTCATTCTAAACTCTTTAAAAGTTAATAAAATGAGTTGGCGTACAAACCCCATCCAAAGGTAAATCCCAAGTCTCATTTGGAATGCTATCAACTTGTTGAAAATCATGAGCCAAACCGATAAATTTTGGTCGGTTTATAGTCTTCCTTACGGATTGAAAAGTCGCATCATAAAAACCGCCCCCCATTCCTAGCCGGTTTCCATTTAAATCAAATGCCACTAGTGGGAGCAAAACCAAATCCAGTTTTTCAATATTAATTGAATGCTCTTCCTTTAAATCAACTTCAGGGATTCCATAATGATTATTTATCATTTTGCTCGATTGACTATAGGGCATAAATAGGAGCTGATTGGGTGTACTCGTTGTTTTTAAAACAAGCTTAGGTAAATAACAAGATTTTTTAGATTTAAGGATATATTGGATGACAAACTCAGTTGATATTTCGCCATCAAATGACAAAAAACAAGCGATATGTTGATAATTATTAATTAGGTTCTGATTGTTCAACTGTTGGTTTAATAAAGAGCCATATTTTAAATTTTCTGATGGGGTAACCGCATTTCTTTTAGTTCGAATTTGTTTTCTTATTTCAGACTTTAATTGTTTATTATTCATAATATGGCTCTAAAAAGAGAAAACTACCCACCGTGCCGTTAGCTATACTCGCCCAAGAACCCGAAGGTTCAGGTGGGAATTCCGTAATTTAATTTAGGCTCTCCGCTCCAGACCTAACGGTTAGGCTAGAAATGCACGGATATGCACACCAAAAATTAACAAGAATACCCTGGGATGAGATTATCGGCTCAAGGGCTACAACAGCTTGACGAACAAAGCAGGCAGAAAAATAATTATAGGTAAGAAGTCTTGAGAGATCCAATCATTTAGAGTGGTAATGCTAATTAAATCGATACAAATTATTTCTAACCAAAAAAACATGAATCAATAATTAAATCAGTTCAGTTTGTGCGGTGGATGCTAGGGCTGCGTCAACTTTTTCTTGGATCTTGCTAATTTTTAGATTAATTGCGTCTGTTTCCTCTGAACTAGTAGAATCGCCATACATCAACTCATAGGATAAATTAAGTGCGGCCATAACGGCTATTCGTTCGAGGCCAACTATTTTACCACCTTGCTTAATCTCTTTCATGCGCTTATCTAATGCTTTTGCGGCAGTTTCAAGATTATCAACTTCATTCGCGGGGCTTGTTACATGGTACTCATTGCCCATGATTCGAACACTAATGGAAGTGCTATTTTCTGCATGGTTAGTGTTATCATGTGCCATTAATTGATTTCCTTCAATTTCTTTATCATGGCTTCTATTTTACCGCTGGCGAGTTTGTTTTTGTCTAACAAATTTTGACGATCTGCTCTCAATTGACGATTTTCTTGTTGTAAAGACTCACTGCTTTCTAATAGCTTAGAAATACTGGATTCAAGTTGCGAAAGATTTGAGGTTGTCATGGCAAACTGTTGTTTTTTAGAATGATTTTAATATAGAGCGCAACAGCTCATGGGTCAATGGTATAATCACTAAAATGATGAATTTTCCACATTTAGTCTAGATTTTAACCGAAAAAAGTTAAAAAAGGGTTAAATTAACCGTTTAACTAAAATTATAGAGTTTAGTAATGAGTGTATTTGAAGAAAATATTAACGATCTTTATGATCAATTTGAAGAGATATTAGCGGAGGCCGATTGCGAAGTAACCGCCGCCGAATTCCAAGGTATTCTTACTGGAATGATTTCAGCAGGTCTGGAGAGCTCTAACTCACAATGGTTGAGCCAGATTGGTGACTTAACTAGTGAGAATAACATTTTATCGCAAGAACTAAGAAAATTTGCAACCATGCTTTTTGAGGAAAGTAATAAGGCTATTAGCGACGATGATTTATTAGCACCGATATTGATCCCTGACGATAGTTATCCAATGGTTGATCGATTAGAATCATTATCTTTATGGAGCCAAGGTTACCTTTTAGGGTTCGGACTACAATTTGGTGATAAAAAAGCACTGCAGAAAGAAATACAAGAATCACTAACGGATATTGCTGAGATTTCTCAAGTCAGCATTGAAAATGATGACACTGAGGAAGCAAATACTGCGCTAGAGACTTTGATAGAGCATATCAAAGTAGCGGTAAAGATGATTTATATGGAATTGGTTAAAAAGCCAAAATCAGGGTCAAATGTATCAACACAAACAACTGAAAATAAAACGATTCACTAGTTTTGTAATCGTTATATTAACTTTTTTCACAAGTAATTGAATTGGATTTTGTATGGTTAAGAAAGTAGAGCGCCTTGATAATTCAGTCTTAATAAGTAAGGCTGAATTTGCAAGACGCCGTCGAAAACTGATGAATTTTACTGGTAATAATTCGATTTCAATTATTCACTCTGCCGAAGAAAAGGTACGTAGTCGCGATACTGATTATATATTTAGACAAAACAGTGATTTCCAATATTTATCTAATTTTCCTGAACCTGAGTCTGTCATCGTTTTATTGCCTGGTAGAGAGCAAGGCGAATACATTTTATTTTGTCGTGAAAAAAATGAAAAAATGGAGACCTGGCACGGTCGTCGTTACGGACCAGAGGGAGCAATAAAATATTTTGGCTGTGACGATTGTTTTCCAATTGATGATATTGATGAGATATTGCCGGGGTTAATGGAAGGCAGAGATCGAATTTATTATGAGTTTGGCAATCATACGGATTTTGATAACAGCGTGATGACATGGATCAATATATTGAAGGAGCAAGTAAAAAGTGTCGCTCATCCACCGGGTGAGTTAATTGATTTAAGTCACGTATTACACGATATGCGCTTATTCAAAAGTAAGGCCGAGCTTGATGTTATGCGTAAAGTGACAGAAGTTTCTGCTCAAGCTCATATTCAAGCAATGAAGGTTTGTCAACCGGGTTTAAATGAGCTTGATATTGAAGCGGAAATTAAATATCATTTTGCCAAAGGCGGCGCTCGCACTGAGGCATATAACTCTATAGTAGCCGGTGGCGAAAATGCTTGTATTTTGCACTACGTAGAAAACAATGCTGAGCTAAAAGATGGCGAACTATTACTGATAGATGCAGGCGGAGAAATAAATGGCTACGCGGCAGATATTACTCGAACTTTTCCTATCAATGGAAAATTTAGCAAAGAACAAAAAGAAGCTTATTCATGGGTGTTAAAAGCGAATAAAGAGGCAATTAAAGAAGCTATTAAAGGGAATCCATGGACGGCACCTCATGACAAAGCGGTTGAAATATTAACCCAAGGTTTAGTTAAAATGGGCATACTAAAAGGCAACGTCGAGCATCTAGTCGATGAAGAGGCCTACAAGCCATTTTATATGCACAAAACCGGGCACTGGATAGGGTTAGATGTTCATGATGTTGGTGATTACCTAATTGAAAAAGAACCTCGAACTTTAGAAGAGAATATGGTGTTAACAGTAGAGCCAGGATTGTACTTCACACCTAATACCGAAGGGCTCGATGAAAAATGGTGGGGGATCGGAATTCGGATAGAGGATGATGTGGCGATCACTAAAAAAGGCAATGAAGTATTGTCGAAGTTGGTGACCAAAGAAATAGCGGGTATCGAGAAGTTGATGGCTTAGCTATCAATGCACTTAGGATCATAGAGTGAAAGAATTTGATGTCATAATTGCAGGTGGAGGAATAGTTGGTGCAACAACCGCTTTAGCATTATCAAAAATAACTCATCAGCGAAAATATTTAAATATAGCATTAGTCGAAGCGGTCGAAGTAGATTCAAATGCTAGTCCAAGTTTTGATGAGCGGGCAGTTGCATTATCTGCGTCATCCGTTGCTATTTATAAATCATTAAATCTATGGGCTGAACTTGAAGCATTAGCAGAACCTATTTCTGATATACATATTTCCGAGCAAAATCATTTTGGTTTCACTCGCTTATCCGCAAAAGATCATCATGTTAATGTCTTAGGTCAAGTAATTCCTCTGAGCGAAACAGGGCCCATTTTATGGCGCTCAATTCAGGCTCAAGAAAATATTACCTCTTTTTGTCCGAACGTAATTACTAGTGTAGATTCATTGGATGATCAATTAAAAAATGAAAAAATTATAGTTGAATTGAAACAATCGAAAGACCCAGAAAATAATTCTAAACAAATAATTTCTGCTAAACTTTTAATCGCATCAGACGGAACCTTTTCTAATTTAGCCAAAATGGCAAAAATTAAAACTGAAAGAGCTAGTTATAATCAACAGGCAATTATCGCTAATATATCAACACAAAAACCACATCAAAATAAAGCCTATGAGCGTTTTACTAAAGAAGGTCCAATAGCACTATTACCGCTCAGTCGAAATAGAATGTCTTTGGTTTGGTGCCAAAACGAAGCGCAATCAGAAGCAACATTAAAACTCAGTGATGTAGATTTTATACTTTCACTGCAAAAAAGTTTTGGCTTTCGGTTAGGAAAAATTACTCGAGTTGGAGAACGAAGCAGTTATCCTTTATCGTTACATTTACCTCAAAAAAATCATAATGGGCGTACTTTGCTATTAGGCAATTCGGCTCATACTTTACACCCAATTGCAGGTCAAGGTTTTAATCTTGGACTACGTGATATTGCGGCTTTAGTTGACGCAGTGAGGGAATCCTTAAAGTTGGATAAAAAAACTGACATTGGAACAGATATTTTTTTAGAAGAATACCAAGTACAAAGGGAGCCTGATTGGCAGCAAACAATCGGCGCAACGGATTCATTAGTTAGGCTTTTTAGTAATGAGTTTGTTGGATTAAATTCCGCTCGGTCAAAGGGGCTTTGGTTAATAGACAAAGTGCCTTTTATAAAAAATAAAATTGCGAATGCCGCGATGGGTTTTAACGGTGAATCCGCTAAATTAACTCGTGGCCTGAATTAGATTTGTAGCTGGATAACAGAATAAATAAGGTCAAAAATAGTGTCTAATAAATACGATATAATTATTATTGGTGGGGGAATGGTCGGTTTGGCTATGGTTGCTTCACTTGCTGAAACTCAACTCAAAATTTTGCTATTAGAAAAACAAGTTCTGAATTCAGATTTGATTCCAGATTTACTTAAAAATAAAGTCGTGAGTGATCAGGACTTTGATACAAGAGTCAGTGCGATCAGTCCGGGAAATAGAAAGTTCCTTAGTGGTTTAAAAGCATGGCAAAATATCCCGAAAAATCGTCAATCAAATTATGATCAAATGAAAGTTTGGGACGCTGATGGACATGGCAAAATAGAGTTTTCAGCGGCGAAAATAGCAGAACCTGATTTAGGAGTCATTATTGAAAATAAAGTCATTCAAGCGGCCTTGTTAAAAGTGATCAAATCCTTTGGTAATGTAGAAAGCTGTTTGGGTGTTGAATTAAAAGAATTAGAAAACCTTGATGATTCAAATTATGCGCTAGTGAGAACTTTGGATGGAATGGAGTATCAAAGTAAATTAATTATTGGCGCCGATGGAGCAAACTCCCTGGTAAGAAAAAAATCAAAAATTGATTTAAAAGAATCAGACTATGACCAAATAGCCTTTGTAGCCAATGTGAAAACAGAAAAATCGCATCAAAATACGGCATGGCAAAGGTTTACACCCTATGGCCCCGTCGCTTTTTTGCCATTAGCTAATGAAAACCTTTGTTCGGTCGTTTGGTCTCTCGATTTAGAACAAGCGAAATCAATTAAAAATATTACCAAAGATAAATTCGCTAAAAAGCTTCAATATGCATTTGAATCAAGACTTGGTGAGGTGACTGCAATCTCCGATCATTTTGGATTCCCATTAACAAAAAGACATTCTCAGAGCTATTTATCCAATCGAGTCGCTTTAGTTGGCGATGCTGCACACACCATTCATCCGTTAGCTGGGCAAGGCGTGAATCTAGGATTTCAGGATGTAGCATGTTTATCATCATTGATTATTAAGTTAACCTCGCAACAAAGGGATATTGGAAAAATTGCAAATTTAAGATCTTATGAAAGAGAGAGAAAAACAGAAAATTTGATCATGCAAAACGCAATGAGCGGTTTCAAAAATTTGTTTGCAAATCAGAGTATGCCTGTTACGTTATTTAGAAATTTTGCTATGACAGCATTGGATAAAATTCCAATGGCAAAAGAATTAATTATTAAAAAAGCGATGGGGCTGTAAGGATAATAAAAGTAAAAATAGTTTTTCAGGTCTTACTTCGATTGCCTAGATGAAGTTGGTGCACTATATTTTTATGTTAAATCGCAAATACTTTCCAATTTGGGAGTAATAAAGGCTATTGGTATTTAAAGAGATAAGGTATACCATGCTCCAGAGGTTGAGATACCTACACCGGACAATGAATTAGGAATGCAAATGGCAAAAGCATTTGTTTGTATCTAAGCCGTTGAGTACGGTAAATAAAATAATAAATACCCTCCTAGAATCTGATTATCCGGAGCTAAGTCCGTAGCTAGCTTTCAAGCTAGAACAAGGGGTAAGTATTGATGAATTAATTGCATCTGGTGATTAAGAGTCAAAACAGTGGACTTCACTTTTAACTACGTCATCCGAAATTAGAAATGCTGGTAAAAAGAGAATTGATAAAAATAAAATAGAAGAAATCATCTTAGAGCAATGTGAAGCTCACTATATTGCCTTGTTGAGCTTGGCTTTATTATTAGCCATAAAACCTGATACATTGAGAAAAAATTACTTAAATTCTCTCGTTAAAGCTGACAAGTTACAATTAGCTTATCCAACAAAGAAAAATCATCCCAAACAAGCTTATACAACGGTTCAAAATTTAGATTAAAGTCAATATTCACAAAAGGAACAACCAATGAAAACAGTCGATCAATTTTACATAAACGGCCAATGGGTAGAACCATCAAACAAAAAATTAATGGACGTTATTAATCCATCAGATGAAAGCGTTTGCGCGCAAATCTCAATAGGAAATACCAATGATGTTGATAAAGCTGCTATTGTAGCAACTAAGGCATTTTTAACTTATGGATTTTCAAGTATTGATGAGCGTAAAGAGATTTTTCAGTCTATTATCCAATCTTATAAAAATCGTTATAACGATATTGCCGATGCCATTTCAATGGAAATGGGCGCTCCAACTCAATTGGCAGTTAAGTCACAAACAGGCGCTGGATTAGGACACTTTAAAACGGCATTGGCGTTATTGGATTCTTATCCGTTTACAGAAAAACTCAGTGCGAGTACTGTGGTTAAAGAGCCGATTGGTGTTTGCGGGTTAATCACTCCTTGGAATTGGCCAATCAATCAAATCGCTTGCAAAGTAGCACCTGCTTTAGCTGTTGGCTGCACGGTTATATTAAAGCCTTCAGAATTGGCACCTTTATCCGCTTTAGTTTTTGCCGAAGTAATGCACGAAGCTGGTTTGCCCGCAGGTGTTTTTAATATGATCAATGGTGACGGTGTTGGTGTTGGAACAGCATTATCAGAGCACCCACTTGTTGATATGATTTCGTTCACCGGATCAACGCGAGCCGGCGCACTAGTGGCAAAAAATGCTGCGCCTACAATAAAAAGAGTGGCACAAGAACTTGGCGGTAAATCTGCTAATATTATTTTACCGGACGCGGACTTTGAAAAGGCCGTAAAGCAAGGGGCTAGGTCAGTATTTGTTAATAGTGGGCAATCTTGCAACGCGCCAACCAGAATGTTGGTTCCACTGGAAAAAATGAAGCAAGCTGAGGAAGTTGCGGCAAAAGTCGCGGCTCAAGTGGTTGTCGGCCCGGCCAAAGATGAAAAAACTACAATGGGTCCCGTTGTTAGTGAAGTACAATTTAAGAAGATACGGGGCTTAATTAAAAAAGGTATTGATGAAGGTGCAACATTGATCTGTGGCGGTGTGGAAAAGCCAGAAGGTCTAGAAAAAGGTTATTACATTGTCCCAACCGTGTTCTCAAACGTCAGTAATGAAATGTCGATTGCTAAAGAAGAGATCTTTGGGCCTGTATTTGCGATTATGCCTTATGAAAATATTGACCAAGCAATCGAAATAGCAAACGATACACCCTATGGCCTTGCGGGTTATGTACAGGGACAAGATAAAGACACACTTAGCTACGTTGCTTCAAGAATTAGAGCTGGTAATATTAATATTAATGGCAAAAGTGGCGATATGCTAACGCCATTTGGTGGATATAAACAGTCAGGAAATGGCAGAGAGTGGGGCGCTCATGGCTTTGGTGATTTTCTTGAAGTTAAAGCGATTTCAGGGTTAGATTAGTGACTGGATTTGTCAAAAGTCTGTTTTATTTTTGCCTTCTAACAACGGTTTGTCAATTAGTTGCTAAAGAAGTTGTTACGCAGCGTGGTATGCTGATACAGCCGGAAAATTTATTCCCGCGTGTTCAATTTGATACGACTGCGGGAAAAATCATTGTAGAATTAGACCGTTTGCGGGCGCCCATTACCAGTAATAATTTTATATATTACGTCACTAATGGCTCTTACGATGGTACTATTTTTCATCGAGTGGTCAAAGCCTTTGTAGTTCAAGGTGGCGGTTATGATGAGCAATTTACAGAGCGAAAGAGTGAAAGTTCTATTTATAATGAATCGGGAAATGGATTAAAAAATGAAATGTTCACTATTGCCATGGCGCGAGAGCATGACCCCCATTCTGCGATGCGCCAATTTTACTTTAATATGGCGGATAATGATAATCTTGATCCCGGAAGAGCTTGGGGTTATACCGTATTTGGCACTGTTACCGAAGGTGAAGATGCTTTAGAGTTAATTGCAAACACCAAGGTGCATCGGCATGAACAACTAGATTGGGAAAATGTACCAATAAAAGCTATTTTTCTTAAGAAAGCGACTTTATTAAAACCTTAATTATGAGCAATTCTGTAACCCCTTAAAAAAACTAATAATAATTATTTTATTATTCACATAATTCTTGTTACACTAATTGGCTTATTATAATAATTATTTGTTAACTAACGGATCAATCTATGATCAACAGACCCTTAGCCTATAAAGGTCCCGTAGATCACTTAACTCATTTTTTTGATGAACAGACATTAATGTCAGGTTTAGATATTTTGCTGTCTGAAAACCTAGTCAACTGGCAGAATATTCGCGATGAAGAATATATTAAAGGCACTTGCTTGATCGATGGTAAGTTTTTTAAACAAGTTTTATATTGGCCTTTATCTGAGAGTTTAGGTAGTTGCAGTTGTAAGGATAAATTAAATGATGAATCTAGCATAGACAAGGATTTATCTTGTGAACATCTAGCTGCCTTAGCGATAGAATCAAAAACTCGTTTGCAAAGATTACCTCCCGCAATAAAACAACAAAAAAAAATGGCCACAGGAAAGTACTATATTCAGCACTGGCTTAAATCGCAAGACTATGACCCTTTCTCAAAAATGGCTAGGCACAGAGTTATTTATTTGTTGGACAAAGTTGATGACGGTTGGTCGGTGAGCCTACATAAGTCTTACTTGACCAAGCAAGGCGATTACCAAGTAAAAGCAGAAATATGTATCAATACAGCCACTGATGCTGAGTTAGATAGAGAAAAGAATACAAAGTATTTTAGTTTGTTGGATAAACAAATACTATTTTTGATAAGAAAAAAATTAGATAACAGTAATATTGTTAATAACAAATTCGTTTTTGTTCCCGACTTAAAATCTAATCGGCTAGTTAAATCATTAGTTAAAACTAATCGGTTTTTTTGGCAATCACCCCATAGAAACCCTCTAACTTTATCTTCTAGGAATAAAAATTTCTGGCGTGGTGTAGATAAAAAACAAGTTGAAGAAATTCAACAGGAAAGTGGATTTGAACATTTATCGGAAAACTATCTTCTAGATCTAAAACATAACGTTATTTTAGAATATTTCAAAGAAGCTTCAGATAAAAGTAAAAAATTATTTTATCAATTGTCTAAGACGAATGATTTCAAGGTACAACCCAGTTTAGAAATCACTAGTCAAGAAGTGAGTCTCGGATGGGAAAAGCATCAAGTGTATCAAGTTGATGTGGCAAAATTGGTTTTTTATATTAATGGAAAAAAAATATCGCTTAAAAATATCTTACCATTAATCTTAGAGCGAGAGGTTAATACTCGATTTACTACAGTCTTGTCTGATTTCCTTTTGCAAATAGAGAACCTTTCTGTATTAGATTCTTGTTATGAATTACCTATTGTTGAACAATTTCACTTTGGCGACAGAGTCTTTGAGTCTCATTTAAGCCACATGTTGCCAATTTTAGTTGGGCTTAAAGAGCTTGGATGGTTAATTAATGTTGATAAAGGATTTCGACTAAATAAAATTGAAAACCTTGATTGGTATGTTGATATTAGACAAGGTTATAACAATGAACAACCAACAAGAAAAATTAATCGAGCAGCTAGATTTGGTGTAAAAAATAAAATCATATCGAGTACAACGAGGCAGTTAGATTTGTTGTCTGATGAAGATGAATTACCAATTACTGAAGATCTGATGTTAAAGCACACAGATGGGGATATTGCCAATAGAAGCTTTGATTGGTTTGATTTAGAAGTTGGTGTAAAAGTTGCTGACCAACAAATCAATTTAATTCCCTACATTGTTTCCCTGATTCAACGGGGAGAACTATCTTTAGACATTTTAAGTGATTCAGATAAAAAAGCTAATCAAAAAGGACATAGTACAAGTCACATTAATATTAAGCTAGAGAGTGGAGAAACACTTGCAATAGAGCGAAATAGAATCAACCGCATATTTTCTTCTTTTGTAGAATTAAACGACCAAAAAAGTCTAACAGAAGAGCGTAAATTACGATTTACCGCAAATCAGGTGAGTCGTTTGATGCCATTGGTATCGCATCAGGAATCTTTATTATACGAAAATGATTCTGCCAAAATATCAAAGAAACAAACTGACTCAGATGGGATCGAGTTAGCCTCACTGAATATTGACTGGCTTAATGGAAAAAAATTAGCGGAAAAAGCAAAAGCAATGGACGTGGAAACAGGCGTTCAAGCGGTTAAAATTCCAAGGACGTTAAAAGCTAAATTGCGAAGTTATCAAAAAACAGGCGTTAATTGGTTACAGTTTTTAAGGCATCATAGACTCAGCGGGATACTTGCCGATGATATGGGTTTAGG
>Ga0307492_10000615_pt1 | contig 15034 bp, 6 predicted proteins | sample SI3LmetaG_FD_202365 | JGI IMG/M metagenome (GOLD analysis project Ga0307492, IMG submission 202365) | Sea-ice brine microbial communities from Beaufort Sea near Barrow, Alaska, United States - SI3L | ecosystem: Environmental > Aquatic > Marine > Coastal | place: USA: Alaska | collected 2017-05-06 | reverse complement strand
TTAGGACCGCCAGAGCATTGGCGCCGTATTCGGCGGCCACGCCATAGAGACCCGCGGTTTCCATTTCAACAGCCAAAATACCCATGCCGGCCAGGGTTGTCATGATGCCGTCGACGGGGGTATAGAACAGATCGGCAGAAAACACATTGCCGACTCGCACCGCTATATTGGCCTGGCGTGCCGCATGAACGGTGGCCTCCAGCAAGGGATAACTGGCGATGGCGGAGAAATCGTAACCCTGCAGGCGGGCCCGATTGACGCCCGAGTCGGTGCTCGCGCCCATGGCAACGATGACATCGCGCAGCTGGATGTCATCGGCCAGGGCTCCGCAGGTGCCGACGCGAATCAGGTTTTTTACGCCCAGTTCGGTGATCAATTCCTTGGCGTAAATCGAAATCGAGGGTATGCCCATGCCCGAACCCATAATCGACAGCCGCTTACCCTTGTAGTCGCCGGTAAAGGCAAACATATTGCGCACATCGTTTACCCGGACCACATTGGATAGAAAGGTTTCCGCTATATGCTGGGCCCGTAACGGGTCGCCGGGCATCAGCACCGTTTCAGCGAAGTCACCGAGCTCTGCTTTAATATGTGGAGTCGCCATAATTGCCTCTTAGTAAAACCTGACCAATTGAACAGATTAGGCACTATACCCAAGATCGGTGTAAAAGGCCAAGACGGGTTGTTGTCCGTTAGGTGGTAGAAAAAACAGCTCTTTGGTGCTTGGTAGAAAAAAAACAGCTGTCCGTTGGGTGGTAGAAAAAACCGTTGTTCGTTTGGTGCTCGCACAATCGTCGTTAGATTCGCGGCAAGATAACCGCCGCCTCGAGTCCCACGCCGACCCGATTGCGCAGCGTTAGCCGGCCACCGTGGGCATGGGCGATATTGCGCGCAATGCTCAGGCCCAAGCCCGCGCCACCGGTATTGCGATTACGGGAGCCCTCGAGCCGAACATAGGGTTCAAACACCTTGTCGATCTGGTCTTCAGGAATGCCGGGACCGTAATCGACTACATAGACCTTAATTTCGGCGCGGCTGTCGACCACATCGAGCCGCACCGTCTTGCCATAGAAGACCGCATTATTAATCAGATTGGAGATACAACGTTTGAGCGCCAGTGGCTTGCCAAAGTAAGGCCGTTTGGCGATGCCGCGAATTTCAATCTCAGCGCCCATCAGTTTGCATTCATCCTTAAAAGTGCGCATCAGTTGGTTAATATTAATGGCGTGAATCGACTCATGAATATCGGTGCTTTTACCCAAGTCGAGCGCACCCTTGACCATCGCTTCGAGCTCCTCCAGGTCGCCGATCATCTTGCGCTTGGTGTCGGAGTCGTCCATCAGCTCGGAACGTAAACGCAGCCGGGTAATGGGTGTCTTTAAATCATGGGAGATGGCCGAAAACATCCGTTCTCGGTCCTCGATAAAGCGCAGCACCCGTTCTTGCATAAAATTAAAGGCGATGGCGGTTTCGCGCACTTCCCGTGTGCCTTCGACCTGTAGCGAGCGGATATCGTACTCAATATCGGTGCCCAGGTGGCGTGCCGCATGCGACAACTTGACCAGCGGCCGGGTTAACCAACGCACCAGCAGCCAACTGATCGCTAGGAGGACGACCAGCATAATGGATAAAAACAGCAGTTGATCGGCGCTTAGATAGCGGCTCTCGCTGAGATAGTAGAGATCGGGCAGCAGACCGGCCAGATAGAGCCATTCACCTTCACCGATCAAGACCTGCGCCACCAGCACCGGCGCGGGTTCGGGCTGGCGGATCAGGGTGTTTTGGGCCCAGCGCGGCGGTAAATCGACCAGTCGAATATCGTTTTTGTAGACCCGCAACTCCGTCGGATCGGCAAACTCGACACTCAGACCTTCCAAGCGCTGACCCAGTTTTTCTTCAATGGCGGCGAGAAAATCGCCGACAAATTCACGCTTCAAGTCAGTATCGATAAAGGGTTCGATCTTGATGAACTCCTTGTTAATCGAGACCAGATAACGGGAGCCGCCCATATCGCGAAACTGATTGAGAATAATATGCCGATACTCGGTTGGGTAGGCGCGAATAAACTCCATCGTCGAGCCCACTGAAAAGGCCATATCGCGGGCCATTTCGTGGCCCTGTTCGAGTCGTTTCGACTCCAGCACGGTATACCACAGATAGTTACTGATCAGAAAGGACGACACCAGGCCCGTCACCATCAATACCAGGAAACGCGCGTAGAGCGATGAGACCATAAACACGGCGCGCCTAGCGATCTGTTTCGACGGGGGTGGTCAGTATATAGCCGGCACCCCGTACGGTTTTGATCATCTGGGGGGATTTGCCGTCGTCACGCAGCCGACTGCGCAGCCGACTGATCTGCACATCAATGGAGCGATCGAAGGGCGATGAATCGCGCCCGCGCAGATGCAGGGAGAGGTCGTCGCGGCTCAAGACCTCACCCGGTCGGGACAGGAATAGCCGCAATAGATTAAAGTCGGCACCATTCAGAGACTCCGGGGGCTCATCGGCGTAGTGCAGCTCACGATTGGTGATATGCAGGCTAAAGGCACCAAAACGCAAGGTTTCAACTGGCTGAAGCTTGCTTTTGGTTTCGTCAAAACGGCGCAGTACCGCCTTAATCCGCGCCAATAACTCCCGCGGGTTAAAGGGCTTACCGACATAGTCATCGGCACCGAGTTCCAGCCCGATGATGCGATCGGTCTCGTCGGAACCGGCGGTCAACATGATGATCGGGATATTGGACTGGGCGCGAACTTCCTGACAGAGGACGAAGCCGTCATCACCGGGCAACATGATATCGAGTACGATCAAATCAAACTGCTGGGCCGCCATCAAGCCACGCATAGCGTTGCCATCTGCGGCCACGGTCACGGAAAAACCGTGTTTTTGCAGGTAGACGGCAAGTAACTCGCGAATTTCCTGGTCGTCATCGACCACCAGTAATTTCTTGTGATGTTCTGAAGTCATGTCACCCTCTTTATCAACCCCATATTAGGGCCGAAATCGCATCCCACCTAACTATTTTCTTCCGTTACAAAGGATTAGCAGCCAGCGCGGAAATTCTAAACTAAACTTGCAGCTAAATGAACCCACTTGAGGCACCCTAAGCGGCACGTCCCTAACCATAACCAAAGGCCCCTGATGCATGACTGATAATCGGCCGCTGCCGGACAACAGCGGATTCATCCAAACGGGCGAGGCCTCCGCCGCGCACATCGAACAGGCATTGGCCCGATTCAAACAGGTTAATGAGGGCCGCATCGCGCGCGTCCGCGACGGCTTGCAGCCCAGGCAACAGCAGTGCTTCGACTTGCTGCCGCTGTTGTTTCACGTCAACCATGACAGTCTGCCCGGCTACTCGAACCAGACCGACATGCCCACCGGTATTGCCCAATACCATCCCTCGGAGCAACAGCTCAAGACCGCCCAGACGGTCGCCCGGGGCCGAATGCCTAGAAGTTTGGCGCTAATTAAACCCCAGTTATCGGCCTTGTACCTGATGGGTTCCAGTGGCAGTGTCGGCCAAGCGCCTGGCTCCGATCTGGATGTGTGGCTTTGTTACGACAGCCATCTGTCGGTCCCGCAGATTGCGCTATTACAAGACAAGAGCGACCAGATCAGCCAGTGGGCCAGCGACTTTAATCTGGAGGTGCATTTTTTTCTGATGAATGCGCACCGTTTTCAGGGCGGCGAACAGCAGTCGTTGACCGGCGAAAATTGCGGTTCCAGTGCTCACGTGATGTTGCTCGATGAATTCTACCGCACGGCACAGGTTTTGGCCGGCAATGTCCCGGCCTGGTGGCTGGTGCCGACAGCCTACGAGGACGAGTACCCCGCCACCCTGCAGGCGCTGTACCGGGTAGGTCCGATCACTGAAAACAGCTGTACCGATTTTGGCGGTATCTCGGCCCTACAAGCCGGAGAATTTATTGGTGCCGGCATGTGGCAAATCTACAAAGCCATCGACTCGCCTTATAAATCGGTGCTAAAGCTGATGTTGCTGGAAATCTATGCCCGGCAGTTTCCAAAAATACACAGTCTGGCACACAGCTTTAAAGACAAGATCTATCGGAGTCAGCTGGCACTCGACGATCTCGATCCCTATGTCATGCTGTACCAGAGGATTGAGTCGTATCTGTTGGCGCGTGACGAACATCAGCGGCTGGATTTGATTCGCCGCTGTTTCTACTTCAAGGTCGGGCTAAACCTGTCCAAGCCGACTCGCGCCGCCAATTGGCGCCGGGAACTGATGAACAGTCTGGTGCGTTCGTGGGGCTGGCAACCTGACCGGGTCAAACATCTGGATAACTTCCGCTCGTGGACGATTGAAGAGGTGATCAGCGAACGTCGTTTGCTGATCAGTGAGCTGACCCACAGCTATCGTTTCCTGACCGAGTTCGCCGCAGAACACCACAGCAGTCATGTTATGAGCCAGCAGGACCTGCTCATCCTCAGTCGTAAGCTGCATGCCGCGTTTGACCGGCGCCAGGGCAAAATCGACTTTATTCGCATCGGTTTGGATGTCGACCTCAGTCACGAACAGATCCGCCTCTATGAACGGGCCAGCAAGCAGGAGCCCGGTGTCTATCTGTGGGCCGCCTATAATCGGGCGATTGATGATGGTGCCAGCCCCACACCGCTGAAATACGCCAAGGGGCTGCTGGAAACACTGCTCTGGTGTCACTTGAATGGTCTCATTGCGGCCCACCTGCAGATCCCTGTCTTCCCGGCGCGAAAAGCCGTTGATGAATACGAGATCCGCATGACCCTGGCCTCGATGCGCCAGTTCCTGCCCATCCCCATGCCGCGGATCGGGGGCAGCAGTTTTTATCACCCCGCCATCCTGACTCAGGTCTTGGTCTTTATCAATCTCGACCGTGATCCACTCCATTCGCTCTCGGCCAAAGGCCTGCAAAAAATCTCGGCACGCAATAACAGTCTGGATTTCAGTAACCTGCGCGAAAACCTGATATTGAGTCTGGATATGGTCCTAGTCAATACCTGGGGCGAGGTGGTCGTCGAACGCTTTGTCGATCAGGATGCCCTTAGCAAGGCGCTCAAATCACTGCTCAACCGCATCAGCAAACAGGCCCGCAGCGGTCTGCCGGAAATCACCACCGTATGCCACAATCAAACCCGGCCAGCCGCCATTGCGCAACGCGTTAAGGCGCTCTTGCGCGATGCGCTAGAGGCTCTGTGCACAGCCCATCATCCCAAAAACAGCCGTTTTGTCTTCAGCATCAGTAACCAGCACCTGCTGTTCCAGGCCAACAATAGGGTAATGGGCTATCTGGCGACCGACAGTTTGGACGAGCTCCAACACCATTTGGCGCAAGAACAGGCGGAATACAGCCCGCTTATCTTTGATCGGCAATTTGCCCAAGAGCAACCCCTGTGGGCTAAGCTCTTCGGTTTACACAACCAGAATTCAGTCAGTCTGGCCTTTGAGATCGACCGGCAAGAGGCGAGCTTTTATCTGGTCGATGAACAGGGCTCGATGCTGGCTTTTAAACAGACTTTCCTCAACCTGGCCACCCTATTGACGCCCTTGGTGCGGTATTTGAAAGTCACCGAACATCGCCAGCGGCGCAATACTGAAGCGCAGCAAATGCCACCTCGACAGATCCAATGTTTCCAGATTGTGCGCACCCAGCAGAGGGTTGAACTAAAGAAAACCCAGCTCAGCGGCCTGATCAATCAGGGTCGCTATATCAGTATTCAGGTCAATCTCGAATTGTCCGACCAGGGCGGTTATGAGTATCAGGTGGTCTGTAATGATAAGGAATTTCACAGCAGCATCTTAGGCGACCGGCTCTACAGCGCCATTGCCTCCTTTGTGCTCGGTTTACGTGCCTCCGGCCAGCGCTACCCAGCCTATATCACCGATCTGGTATTGAGCGAGACGATCATTGCCGGTCTGCCCTTTGCTCAGGATCAGACCCTGCACTATGTCCAGCTGAAGTTAAAACTGGAAAGCCGCATCAATGAGGCCATGGCGCGACTCTAGTCTCGGCGCATGCGGCTAGACCGGCGCGCCAGGTCGAACTCCTTGTTTGGTGAATTAACAGTTTGGTGAATTAACAGTTTGGCGAATTAACAGTTTGCCGAACTCTCTGTTTGCCGAACTCAGAGTTTGCCCAGCAGAGCTTCCAGATAATCCAGATCCGGGATCATAGCCTTGCCGAGCTGGGTGATCACGGCCATCTTTTCGCCGTGGCCCACTGGTACCTGTTTGTCCTCTCGCACATCCCCCTCGGTTAACTTGATCATGCGCGGAATGCCCTGCACCAGGATGGCAAAATACTTAAATCGAGACTGGCCACTGACGGCGTTGATGACTGCCAGGCGGGCCTGTTCGGAGTCGCGGCCATGCACCTGACTGTTAGCAATTTCGAAACTCATCACCGGGACTTGCTCACCGCGCCAGAGAATTGAGCCCAGTGCCCAGGACGGCGAATCGGCCAACGGGGTAATGGTCTGCAGCGACACCACCTCGGCAACGACGATGTTGGGTACCAGCAGACTTTTATTTTGCACCGGAATCAACAGGCTGGCGACCAGATTGCTGACCGACTGAGCCTTGAGCCGTGATGGAGTTTTCATAGAGTCATTTCCTTAATCTAGGCCGCTTGCGTATGGCGCTGCGCCAGCCAGAGTATTAATTTTTCGGCCATTTCAGCCGGTGAACCGCGCCAGTCAACGGTGCCGGCATCAACGGCGGCATCGGGCATGGAACTCTGCACACAGCTGTCCGCGGTTTGCGCCCAGACGGTACCGCCCGATTCCTTGACCAGGGCCGAACCTAAACTACCGTCACTGCCCATGCCGCTGAAGATAATGGCGTTGCACTGTTTACCGAAATGCTCGGCAACATTTTTCAACAATTGATCGTGGCTGGGGCCATAGGGGCCGCTCCAATCGCGCTCCTGCCAGAGCACTGCCTGGTTGTCGGAGAACTGGATTTCATGGTCCACCGGCACCACCGCGACCTGGGCATTAGCCAATTGCCTGCCGTGTTCGGCGTAGCTCATGGGCACGGCTGCGTGCCGACCTACCGATTGCACCAGGGCCGCCAAGCAACCGGCGTCTATATGCTGGGCATAGAGGAAGGTTGCGGGTATATCGAGCGGCAATAGATCGAGAAAGTCCTTCACCGCTTGCGGCCCACCGAGTGAGGCACAGAGCACCCAGATCGGCCCGAGGCACGGACTGGGTGCGTCCTTTAAGGCGTCAGGCAATTCAAAGCGCGGTTTTTCCAGGTGCCGCGTCAGCACCTCAAGATCGAATTGGGGCGCACTGACAGCGGCTTCCACGACGGGTGCAAAGGACTGCAGCTTCTGATGCATGCGTTTGCGCCAGCGCAGATAGTCCTCATCATTTTTGCCAGGCAGGTGACCATCGCCGAACAGGATCGGTGCACTGGTCAGTTCCAAAATCTCCTGTACCAGATCGTTCCACTGCCCCTCATCGGTCAATTCAACAACCCATAAGCGGATAGTTTCATTGGCCAAAAAAGTCTTATTCAGACGCTCTGGCGAGGTATTCACCGCCACCTCATAACCGGCATCGGCGATGACCAACTCCAACTTGTGCTGAGCCAGCGGGGTCGCGGCAATAATGCCGACTCGGTTATGCTTACCCTTCATCACGTTAGATACATTACCCTTTTAGCAGCCGTTCAATAGTGTCCAGCAGCGGGCCTTCCTGGAAGGGTTTGCCCATGTAGTCATTGACCCCGATCGACAGTGCCCGTTCGCGGTGTTTATTGCCGGTTCGGGAGGTGATCATGATAATCGGGATATGGCGTAGACGGTCATCATGGCGCACCCGTGAGGCCACCTCAAAACCATCCATATAGGGCATTTCGATATCGAGTAAGATCAGATCCGGTATCTCATCGATCATTTGGCTGATCGCGTCGGCACCGTGTTTAGCGAGCATCACCTCCATGCCGTTGCGTTCCAGCAAGCGACTGGTCACCTTACGTACGGTGACCGAATCGTCGCACACCATGATGCGCGACGGGCCTTCTTTCTTGCGGTCGAGTTCGGCGCTCATCTGCATTAACGACATGGCGTTCTGATGTTCGATCACCAATTCGGAGCGGATCAGGGCTGACAGATCGAGAATGATGACCACCGACCCGTCACCGAGAATGGTCGCACCGGAAACACCCTGGAGCTTGCTAAACTGCGCGCCCAGGGTTTTCACCACGATCTCCCGTGAACCCATCAGTTGGTCAACGTGCAAGGCCATAGAATGGCGTTCATCGCTGCCCTTGACTAGGACCAGCGGCACCGAGCTTTCGAGCGCGGCGACATTGGGCCGAGCCCCGGTATGCAAGAGCGAGCCCATGTATTCCAGACGATAGCGTTTGCTATTGTATTCGAACAGGGGGGCATTAGGCTGATAGTATTCCGCCAACTGCTTGGGCGTCACCCGCACGATACCCTCGATAGAGGTCAGCGGCAGGGCGTAGAGATCGTCGAGCGTATTGACCATTAGGGCCCGGTTGACCGATACGGTAAAGGGCAGTCGTATGGTAAAGGCGCTGCCCTGGCCAAACTGGGAGTCGATATAGATCGAACCTCCCAACTGTTTAACCTCCGAATTCACCACGTCCATACCGACGCCCCGACCGGATATTTGGGTAACCTTGTCGGCGGTACTGAAACCGGCTTCCAAGATAAACTGCATGATTTCGGCTTCGTTGAGATTCGACTCAGCCGTCATCATGCCGCGCTCGATCGCCTTGGCGCGAATCCGGTCGACGTCAATGCCTTTGCCATCGTCCTCGAGACTGAGGACAATATCGCTGCCTTCGCGCGACAGATCCAGACGCACCGTACCCTGGCTGTTTTTATTGGCCGCGAGCCGCGCCTCGGGGGTTTCGATACCATGGTCGACGGCATTGCGCAGCAAATGCTCCAGCGGTGCAATCATTCGTTCCAGGACCGTGCGGTCAACCTCGCCTTCGGCATTACCGACAACAAAGTCGACATTTTTCGCCAGATCACCTGCGACCTGCCGGACAATACGCCGTAGCCGGGGCACTAGGCGGTTGAAGGGCACCATGCGGGTGCGCATCAGGCCTTCCTGGAGCTCGGTATTGATCCGACTCTGTTGTAACAAAATGGTCTCGGCGTCGCGCGTCTTATCGGTCAGCGTGGTTTTAATATCGTGCAAGTCATAGGTCGCCTCCATCAGCGACCGGGACAGTTGCTGAATTTGCGAATAGCGATCCATCTCCAGCGGATCGAAATCTTCATAGTTGGTCTCTTCGGCGCGTTCCTGACGGAAAATAATCTGCGCTTCGGTTTCCATATCGAGCCGGCGGACATGGTCGCGCAACCGGTCGATGGTTTGGTCCATATCGACCAGCGTATAGGAGAAGTCACTGACTTCTTGCTCCAATCGAGCACGGGAAATCGAGGTCTCACCGGCCAGATTGACTAGCCCTTCGAGCAGGTTCGCGGCCACCTTGACGGTTTCCTGAGGCTGTACTCGACGCGCAGCGACGCTGTCCTGCCTATTTTGGGTGGCGAGCGCATCCTTGGACTTAAAGGGCAATACGGTGGCCGACGGGAGTTCATCGGCGGGTACCACGGTCAGGTCAAAGGTTGGTGCCGACTCCGACTCCAGCGTGGCTTCCTCCGCGTCATTCCATTCTGACGCCATCTGGATCACGCTGGGTCCAAAACCACCGCCACTGTCGTTGTCCTGCTGATCGAGCAGGACCTGTAACTGCTCAATGTTGCGTACCATCTGATCTTGACGCGCCAAGATAGCGTTAAAAAATCCATCATTAAGCGGTTCTTTATGCTGCTGGGTGCGGGTGATATGAGTTTCAAAATCATGACTCAGATCGCCCAATTCTTTTAATCGAGCCAGGCGCGAGCCACCCTTTAGGGTATGCAGCACCCTTTTCATTTCATCGGCATGGGCTTCGTTAGCGGTATCGGAACGCCATTCTTCAATGGCATTTTCCAGCTCATTCAACAGTTCACCGGCTTCCTCGATAAAGATTTCCAATATATCGAAATCCAGATCATCCGGCAGTTCCTCTTTGCCGGCCGACTGCTGGCCAGTCGCGGAGGGTTCGTCTACCGACTCGCCTAAATCGGCACTAGTGTCGGCCACCGGCGTTAAGGTGACCGGCTGGGCGGGCGAGCCTGGATGTTTGCGGAAATAGGTAATCGCCGCGACCAGATCCGGGGCGGACATGCAGGTCATGCTCGACTCGATATCGCCTACCATGCTGGCCAAGCGATCGTGGCACTGTTGCAATAGGCCAATCAGGCCCGCTGAACTCTGGTATTTGCCCTGTGCCAGACCCTCATAGAGAAATTCCAACTCATGGGCCAGATCGCCCAAGGGCAGAATTTCGGCCATGCGGGCGCCCCCTTTCAGGGTGTGCAAATCGCGCTGTAGGGCCTCAACTTCAATGGTATTTTGCGGATCCTGGATCCAGCCCTCTAACGACTGTTGAATACTTTCGAGGATATCATTGGCTTCTTCCAGGAAGATTTCCACCAGTTCGGCGTCTCCCTGGACGGTGTGACGCTGGGCCGGGTCATGACTGAGGCTCGGGGCTGCGCTGTCGGCGACCGGAAGCGCGTCGACCGGTTCAATTGACCGGGCGATCGGCAATGGCGCAATGACCTCGTAAGGAACACCAAAGACCGTATAAAGCTGTTGCAGCCGCTCTGAAAAGAGGGCATCGGTACGGATCGACTGACCGGCAGCAATGCGGTCCATCATCGAAATAAGCGATTCATGACCATCGTGCGCTAGGGTGAAAAACTTCTCACCCAGCATGTAGGCATTGGCCTCGGCCGCAACATAGAGTGAGCGCAGCTCATTACTCAATTGCGACAAGGGCAACAGGTCGACCGAGAGCGCAGCATGGGCCAGGGTGTCGAGCTCCCGGACCAGCGTCTCAGTGGCGTTCCCGGCTTCACCGTGCTGGCGCCAATGGTCGAGCAGACCTTCGGCATCCATGACAATGTCCATACTCTCGGACAAGAATATTGACATCAGGCTGACATCTTCGTCGTCCCCGAGGTCACTGGCCGCCAACAGGCCGCGGCGCAGATCGCGAATCCGCTCAAGATAGTCTGCTACCGCTAACGGCACCTGATCGTCCAAGCCAATGCCAGCCGACTGTTTGACTAGCACCACCATGGCCGAGAGCAAAGCCAGAAACTCCGGAGTGGCCAGATCGCCGCGCTCTTGCAGTTCCTTGACCAGCATTTCCAGCGGCATGACCACCTCGGCAATGCTGTCCATACTGGCCATATGGGCGGAACCCTTTATGGTGTGCAGCGCGCGCTGTAAGGCATCGGGCAATTTGCAGTCTAAGGGGTTGTCAGCCAGGTAGTTGTCGACAAACTCCAAATGAGAATCGAGTTCGTTTTTAAAGATCCGAATCAGGTTGCTGTCGCTGTCATCGGACGTACCGGGTTCGCGCACTGGCGCGCCATGGAGTTCATCCAGGCCTGATGGATCGTCCTGACTCAGTGCGGCCAATTCATCGAAGTCGTCAAGGTCCTCCAGTTCGGTATCCAAAATACCGAACGGGTCGCCCTCGAGTGCGGCGATTTCGGCTTCAAACTCGGCGGCCTCGTTGTCGGTCAACTCGATGACATAACGATCGTCCTCGTCCTCGTCATCGTCATCGTCATCGTCATTTTCCGCGATAACCGAGAGCGACACCGCCAATGCTGAATCATCCGCAAGGGATGGCTCAGAGTCAGGCACCAGATCACTGCCTGCCGGGTCATCGGCTTCGGTCGCATCAAGCCCTAGGTCCAGCTCGGCATCTTCCGCCGGCGCTGCGTCAGGCACATCAGCCAATTCTGCATCGGTCAGGTCATCGGGCCAGGTCACCGGTTCACCTCTGGTGATGGCGTGAGCCTGCTGCGCCAGAAAATCTGCACCGGCACTATCCGGCGCCAGCTTCATCTCAAAGGCTTTGACCAAGGCGGGTACCGCGGCGGCGACTGACTCAACAACACGCATTAGATCGGCACTGTAGGGGATGCTACCGTCGATCATCCGATTGAGCATATTTTCCACCGCCCAAGCCGTTTCACCGATCACGGTCGCCCGCACCATTCGGCCACTGCCCTTGAGGGTATGGAAGGCGCGGCGGAATTCAGTCAGCGCCGCGTTATTGGTGGTATCGGCCTTATACTGAGGCACAAACTCATTGATGGCGGCCAAGACCTCTTCCGCCTCCTCAACAAATATTTCGAGAATTTCGTCATCGATCAGGTCATCGTCATCCTCATCGGCATCGTCTGCTTGGGCGAGCTCTGGCTCAACTTCTGGCTCATCAACCAAAGGTTCGCCCGGCTCTACCGGTGCATTGTGCTCCGGTGCAGTGTCGAGCGCCGCAATCGCCGCGGCGGCCTCGGGCAGAAAATCACCCGCTTCCAGTGTTAGGTTTTGGGCAAATTCGGCCTCATCGAATTCTGTATCCGAGATATCGAGCAGGTCGTCTTCGAGCGCAAACTCGGCCCCGGCTGTTTCGTCTAACTCGATCACGGTATCCCAGGACAGTTCTTCTAAGGGGTCGGTGCCCGCAAGTAAGGGGTCCATGCCCGCGAGCTCATCGGCAGCATCATCCCACTCGTCGATAACGCTGAGGACTTCGGGTTCGGCGGCCAAATCATCGCCGTCCGGAGTGCTGTCGAGTAGCTCTGGGCCAGGCTCAACGGCTGAACTCTGATTTAGATTGATGGTGAGTCCCAAGCTGGTCAGGGAATTCGCCGCGCGCTGCAAAATCTCCAGATTGGTATCTGAACCATCGCGCGAGATGCGCTCTAGGTAGTACTCCACACCGACCAGCGCATCGGCCAGGGCATCCATTTCTTGCCAGCTCGGCTGATAGTTTTCAGCAATCAGGCGATCCTGTACATAGCTCTGCACCGATGTCAGTACCCGCGCTGCATCCGCCAGGGGCACCATATCCAAGCCGCCGCGGATTGAGCCCAAAATGGCTGGAACATCGGTTAACAGTTTTGGATTAAAGTGCGCGCCGATATATTCGACCACCGAGTCCTTAACCTGCTCGATGCCATTGCGGGCTTCACGCAGCACGGCGCGATGCGCACTGTTAACATCGACACTGGTCTGAGCCTGCGTGCTGCCCAGATCCGAGTCGAAGACCACGCCACTCAAGGTCGCTTCGACGTAGAGGAAGGCACCGGCTATATCGAGCAGCAGCGCGTCGTTGACCAGGCCTGGCTGGTGCTCGACCTGGGCAATAATATCCAGTTGTTCGGTCAAGACGCGGCGCGGGTTATCAAGACCGACCAGCGCCATGGTATCGCACAATTGCGTAATGGGGGCACTCAATTCATGCAAGCGGTGACCGTCCTTGACCTGGGTACGGACCATCAGATCGAGAGCATCTTTGAGCCGGGACAGTTCTTCCAGCAGGGCCGTCACCACACTGTCGACGGCGGCCTTATCGGGTCCGGATAAGCGTGCCCGCTGGGATTCAACCTCTTGCACCGGTGGTAAAGCATCGACCAGCCGGTACAGGCGCTGGACCTGATCGATCCGATCCAGGCTAGACGGACCCATCTTGGCAATATAGAACAGTAGGTTTTTCAGCATGCTGTCCGCTGGGAACGTCTGGGCAACCGACATGGCATCCTGAGACAGGGCTTTGAACTCTCTATCGACGTCACGCATCACCTTAACGGTGCCTGCTGAACGCTCGATGTGACCGGCCTTGATGCCCGTCACGAAGGCGTCTACGACACGCCATAGAGACCCAATAGGGGCGCGCTCGGTCAAGGTCGCAATACGACCAACGGCCTTGGCCAAAAATTCCAGACTGCTGTCCAAATCCTCGCCTTTCAGCCAGCCCAGCAGGGCCAGCTGATACATCTGGCGTAGTTTTCGGATCAGCTGGGTGGTTTGGGGTTTGCCAAAGCTGGAAATATCGGGTTGGCCGACAAAGCGCCGTGCCGCCGCCAAATCAGGCGAAAATAACGAGGTTTCCGAGAGCAGGGCTTCGCCTCGTGCAGCACGCAGATCGTTTAACAGGGGCAAAATCACGATCGGCAGATCATGCTGACCTTGCTTCAATTGATCGAGATAGTTAGGCAGCTGAATGATGGCCTGCATCAAGACCGCCAGATTGTCGCCGCTGGCGGGCACCCGCTGGTCGACCATGGCTTGATTGAGCTGCTCCATCTCGTGCGCCAGCAGTGCCGCTCCGGAGAACTCAACCATCTGCAAGGTGCCATACACCTGATGAATGTAGGACAGACTAAAATCCAGGCGATTGGTATCATCCGGAGTTTCAACGAACGCTTCCAGGGCATAGCGCGCCTGCTTTAGCGTTTCGTAAATTTCACCTTTGACCCACTCAAGGGCCACATAGTCTCGGCGATCTGCCATGCCGATTTCCCCGTATTTATTTACGTTTTAAATAAGCTAATGCACGCTCACCGGGCACTCGGGTCAGATCCGGATGGGCCCAATCGCCCATCTCTCCGAGTCCGAGTACCAACATACCTCCGGGCGCCAATCGACTGGCCAACTCAGTAACAATGTCTTTTCTACGCCATTTACGAAAGTAGATCAGAACATTTTGGCAATAGATCAGGTCCAGATTTCTCAGTGGTGAACGTGCCAGCTCCAATAGATTTAGTCGTACAAAACACACCCTATCGCGGATACTTTGTACAACCTGATATTTGTCGTCAATCTGCTCAAAATAACGCTGTTCCAGGCGATCATCGACCAATTCAAGCCGCCGTCGGCCATAGACCCCGGTCGTTGCCAATTCGAGTGCCGTGCGACTGACATCGGTTCCGGTCACTCCGAATCTCAAGCGTGGCGTATCATCAGCCCGATCGAGTATGTCCGACGTTAACATAGCCAAACTGTAGGTTTCTTCACCTGAGGAACAACCCACACTCCACAAACTTAAGGGTCGTTCACTTTCTTTGCTGCGCCGCTTAAGGTGATCACGCACCAAAGCATAGGCCGCCGGATCGCGAAAAAAACG
>Ga0307492_10000614_pt1 | contig 15035 bp, 15 predicted proteins | sample SI3LmetaG_FD_202365 | JGI IMG/M metagenome (GOLD analysis project Ga0307492, IMG submission 202365) | Sea-ice brine microbial communities from Beaufort Sea near Barrow, Alaska, United States - SI3L | ecosystem: Environmental > Aquatic > Marine > Coastal | place: USA: Alaska | collected 2017-05-06 | reverse complement strand
TACAACCGTAAGCATGGCAAAGATGCCTACTACGGTCAGAAATAGGATAGGGGCAGTTTATGTATAAGGTCTTAGCACTGGACTTGGACGGCACAGTGCTCAACTCTGACAACCGTATCAGCGACCAACTGCGCGCTACCATTCATGCGCTGGCGCAATATGTCCAGGTGGTCTTAGTCACCGGCCGTCACCATACTGCGGCCAAACCCTATTACGCTGAGCTTGAGCTAAGATCCCCAATTATCTGTTGTAACGGCACCTATGTGTTTGATTACGCCAACCAGGCTGTGATCGGGCACAATGCCATCGCTAAAGATCAGGCGCGGAAATTCATTCACGCCGCCGAGGCCAACGATCTGAAGCTGGTGATGTATGTTCAGGACGCGATGCTCTACTCCCGCAGTCAACCGGTTGCCTATATGGACCAATTATTGCGTTGGGCAGAGACCGTTCAGGTCGAGCTGCGGCCGGATATTCGCCAGGTAGATAGTTTTATCGAGGAGCTTGAGCAGACTGAGAATATTTGGAAGTTTGTGATCGAAGGTAGCGACGTAAGTCATTTTGATCAACTAGAATTCATCCGGACTCACTTTTCGGGCGAGCGCTCATGGCTAGATCGCGTCGATTATGCCAACCAGGGCAACACCAAAGGCATCGCATTGGCCCGTTATGTGGACAAACTGGGCTACAGTGCCGACCAGGTTGTGGCGATTGGCGACAACGACAACGATATCTCGATGCTCAGTTATGCCGGCCTCGGCGTCGCCATGTTGAACGCCAACGATACGGTTAAGCAATCCGCTCAACTGACCACAGTGGCCAGTAATGATGACCCAAACGTACTCGCCGATCTGCTCAAAACACTCTTTCCGGCCAAATCATAGACCCAGGGGATTCCATGTTAGTAGGACACTTACACAACACGATAGAGCACGCTTACTACCCAAAGATCATTACCGACGTGCTCGCCTATTTAACGACACTGGAACTGCACACCCTGGCCTTCGGCCGTCATGAACTGCCCTTTTGCGCGTCAGACCGAGCTTGGTTTGTTATTTTGGAATACCACACACAACCGGCAGAGAAGTTCCTGCCGGAGGTCCACAGGTACCACTCGGACTTGCAGATCATGCTGTCCGGGTCCGAAATAATGACTTGGGCACTCGATACGGGTGACAGTGAGCCGGCGCAAGACTATCTGGTCGAGCGCGACCTACAATATCTTAAGCCCGATAACCTGACGCTAAACAGCTTGATAGCAGTCGAAAATCAGTTTTATCTGTTCAGCCCCAATACCATTCACGTCAGTAATATAGTCGCCGGCACCCGCACCAAGGTGCGCAAGTTGGTGGTTAAAATTCATAACGATCTGTTGGTGGACTGAGCATGAACTACTACATAGGATTAGACTCCGGCGGCACCTTTATGAAGGCCGGCCTGTTCGATGCCAGCGGTAAACAATACGGTTTGGCTCGGGTCTCGGCAGATGTCGTCACCGAGCAAGCGGGCTGGGTTGAGCGCGATTTAGACGAACTGTGGGCCAATGCCAGCGCTGCCATTACACAACTGCTGGCCAACACCCAGGTCGCGCCTGCAGACGTCAAGGGCATCAGTATTTCAGCCCAGGGCAAGGGTGTATACTTGCTCGACAAGGCGGGCAATAACCTGCGTCACGGCATTCTGTCCTCCGATGGCCGTTCGCTATCTATTGTGAAACAGTGGCAGCAAGACCGTTTGCCGGAACAAATCTACCCACTGACCTTGCAAACCCTGTGGACTGGCCACCCGGTCTCAATTGTGCGCTGGCTGAAAGAAAACGAACCGGAAAACTATGCCAACATCGGGTCAATTATGATGGCCCACGATTACCTGCGCTATCGCCTAACCGGCGCGATTCACGCTGAGCTGACCAATATGTCGGAGAGCAACTTTTTTAATGCTCAAACCGGTGCATACGATAGCGACCTGCTTAACCTGTTTGACATCGCAGAGGTGTGGGACGCCCTTCCGCCCCTGTTAAAGCCCGATGCCCAGGCGGGCGTCATCAGCGACCAGGCCGCACAGCTGACTGGCCTGGTCGCTGGCACACCAGTCTTTGGTGGCCTATTCGATGTGGTCGCCACGGCGATCTGCTCGGGTATAAACACCTCTGAGGCAAAACTAAATTATGTAATGGGCACCTGGTCGGTGACCTCGGGCATTGCGACCGAGATTAGTCAGCTGGACCATAAGTTTGTCTATGGCCACTATGCCGTGGCCAATGAATACATTATTCATGAGGCAAGCCCCACCTCGGCGAGCAACTATGATTGGTTTGCCAGCTACCTCAGTGACAATGGCGAACTCGACCACGTCGCCATTCAGGCTGAGGTTGCCAGTCTGCCGGTCGCGGACAGCCCATTGTTCTTTGTACCCTTCTTGTTCGGCTCTAATATGGGTTTGGGCATTAAGTCGGGCTTCTATGGGTTGCAGTCGCACCATCGCAAAGCCCACCTAGTACAGGCCATCTGGGAAGGTATTCTGTTCTGTCATAATGTTCATCTAGAGCGTATGCGCACTCGTTTTCCGGCATCACAGACCCTGCGGGTCACCGGCGGTCCAACGGCCTCCAGTCATTGGATGCAGATGCTCGCTGATTTAACCGGGATGACCCTGGAAATACCGAATATTGAAGAGACCGGATCGCTTGGCGCGGCCGCCCTGGCGATGGTCGGTGCAGGAGAATACGCCAGCCTTGCCGACGCCTTGGCGGCGTTCGACACCGGCAGCCGGCAGATACAGCCAAACCCGCGATACTTCAGCGCCTACCAACAGAAATATCGCCGTTACCTAAAATTAGTCGCATTGTTTAAAGAATTTGAGGAATCCGCCCATGACTAAGCCACTGCTACAGATCGCATTAGATGCCACCGAGCTGGACATCGCCCTGCAAACGGCCGCCAAGGTAGCGAGCTTTGTCGATGTTATCGAGGTCGGCACCATCTTGGCATTCGGCGCGGGTGCTGGCAGCGTTCGGGCTATACGTGAAAATTATCCAAACCATACCATAGTGTGTGATATGAAAATCACCGATGCCAGTGCCATCCTAATGCGTCTGGCCCTGGAGAACGGCGCGGACTGGGTTACCGTCAGTGCCGCGGCCCACATCGAAACCATCCGCGCGGCCAAGCAGGTCGCCGATGAACTGGGCGGAGAGATTCAGATTGAGCTCTATGGCCACTGGACCCTAGACGATGCTCAAGCCTGGCTGGCGATGGGCATCCGCCAGGCCATTTATCACCGCTCGCGCGATGCTGAGTTGGCCGGCGTAAACTGGACCCAGGCGGACCTATCCGTTATGGCTCAATTGTCTAAAATGGGCATTGAACTCTCCATTACCGGCGGTATTGTACCGACAGATCTTCATCTATTTAAAGATCTGAGCGTAAAGTCCTTTATTGCCGGGCGCGCCTTGGCGGCGGATAACGGCGCTGATATCGCCGCACAGTTTCATCGCGCCATTGCGGAGAATTGGTCATAATCATGAGCGAACAGGTGAAGTCCTTATCTAAGGCACTCGTCGTATTGGACCTGCTTGGGCAGTATCCAAACGGCGCGTCATTACAGCTCTTGTCCGCACAGACCGGGATCAATAAAACCTCCGTGCATCGCATGTTGGCAACCTTTGAAGAGTCTGGCTATGTCACTCAAGTGGCCACCAACAAAGACTACCGACTTACCATGAAGCTACTGCACGTGGGTCAGGCGGCCATTAATGCCGACGTCACTGGCATCGTAAAACCGCATTTAGTGCAACTGTTAAAGACAGTGGACGAGACCATTAATTTCTTGTCCTTCGACAACGACAGCATCATCTTTAAAGACAAGTTCGAACCGGCCTCATCCTCCTTTCGCACCCGGACCTATGTTGGCCTGCACTCGCCGATGTATTGCTCAGCGGCGGGAAAATGCTATCTGGCATATTCCTCGGAGCAGGTACGCCAAGCCTACTGGCAACGCAACGCCAGTACAATGAGAAAGCTTACTGACAATACCATCATCGAAAAGGCGCGTTTTTTTAATGTTTTAGAAGAGATCAAACGCAATGGCTATGCCATTGATGATGAAGAAAACGAAGCTGGTATTTCCTGCGTTGCGGTGCCAATACGCGATAGAAACGGTCATCCGACATACGCTATTAGCGTCTCGACACTGACCCCAAAAATGCGTCAAAAGGGTTACGCTCGGTTCGCCAGCGAAATCCAAGCGATCACCCAAGAGCTGGAAGAAAAATTATTCTAGAGGTTTATTATGTTTAACAGCCGCACTAAATTTCGCCTGGGCATATACGAGAAGGCGATGCCAACCGAACTGAGTTGGGAACAACGCTTTATCAACGCCAAAGCGGCGGGTTTCGATTTTTTGGAAATCTCGATCGATGAGACTGAGGCGCGGCGCGCCCGTCTGGATTGGAGCGATGACGAGATTTATGCTCTGCGCCGTTTGAGCGAAAAACATGCCCTGCCGCTGCAGTCGATGTGCCTCAGTGCGCACCGTAAGTTCCCCTTTGGTTCAATGGACGATGCCATTCGGGAAGAGTCCTTGGTGATCATGGCAAAGGCGATCGCCCTGGCTTATAAACTCGGTATCCGTTGTATTCAGATGGCCGGTTACGATGTGTATTACGAAGCGCAATCGGAACAAACTCACCTGCGTTTTATCGATGGCATGCAACAAGCCACTAAGATGGCGGAGCGTGCTGGCATTATGCTCGGCGTCGAAATTATGGATACGCCTTACTTAAACTCACTGAGTAAATTTGAGATCCTGAAACGCGAAATCCCGTCGCCCTATTTTATGGCCTATCCCGATGTCGGCAATATTTCCGGTTGGAACTATGATGTCTGCACCGAACTGAAGCTGAGCCAAGATCACCTGGTGCAGATCCACCTGAAGGATACCCTGCGCGTCTCAGGGACCAGCAAAGGCCAGTTCCGCGATCTGGTCATCGGCGCAGGTCAGGTTGACTTTCATGCCATCTTTAAAACCCTGAAAGAGATTAATTACGCTGCACCTATGGTGATCGAAATGTGGGCCCAAAACGATCAGTGGTTTGAAGATATGCTTGCCGCCAAAACACAATTGCAGGAAATTGCTAACAGCGTTGGCTTTGAATTGTAAAATAGGTGAATTGTAAAATAGGTGAATTGTAAAATAGGTGAATTGTAAAACCGACACTCACGGCCTTAACGCCCAAGGAATGCAAATAATGAATCAACTCGCTCAATTACGTGAATTTACCACCGTCGTTGCCGACACCGGCGAACTCGATGCGATTAAACAGTATCAACCCCAAGACGCGACGACCAACCCCTCGCTGATCTTAAAGGCCGCCCAGATTCCGGCCTATGCCACATTAATTGATGATGCCATCGCCTGGGCAAAAGGCCAAAGTGATAGCAAAGAGCAGCAAGTAAAAGATACCTGCGACCGGTTGGCGGTGAATATCGGCAAGGAAATCCTCGCCATCGTGCCCGGCCGTATTTCAACTGAAGTCGATGCCCGCCTGTCCTACGATACCGGCGCCAGCATCGCCAAGGCGCGTCAGTTAATTGGGATGTACCATGAGGCTGGCATCACCAATGAGCGCATTCTGATTAAGCTCGCCGCCACCTGGGAAGGTATCCGTGCCGCCGAAGTGCTGGAAAAAGAAGGCATCAACTGTAACCTGACGCTGCTGTTTTCGTTTGCCCAAGCCCGTGCCTGCGCCGAAGCCGGTGTGTATTTGATATCGCCCTTCGTCGGCCGAATTATGGACTGGTATAAGGCCAAAGAAGGCCGTGACTTCGCGCCGGCTGAAGACCCGGGCGTGGTGTCCGTGACCGCCATCTATGACTATTATAAATCGCACGGTTATAACACGGTTGTAATGGGTGCCAGTTTCCGCAATACCGGTGAGATTTTGGAGCTGGCGGGCTGCGACCGCCTCACCATCAGCCCGCAATTGCTGCAGGTATTGAAAGACACCGATGGCCCGATCGAACGCAAGCTGGTGCCAACCGATGACGTCCACGCAGCGCCGGCGGCCATGACCCAGGCCGAATTCCTCTGGCAGCACAATGACGATGCCATGGCGACGGAAAAACTGGCCGAAGGCATTCGCAACTTCGCGCTTGACCAGGGCAAGCTCGAAGTGATGATCGCTGCAAAACTGTAATGCCTGGCGTCGGTCTAGTGTTATAAAAATGGACCCGCCATACGAGGCGACCCAGCTACCAAGTCTGCGGTCGCCATCCAATACTAGTTAGGAGAACCCTATGGTCTATGGCCGCACCGCCTTTTTTCACGGCAAGCTAACCGAACCTGAACAGCAAGAATTTCAGACCTATATGCTAGCGGAAGTGGTTCCAATTCTGCAGACATTCCCGGGCATGCAAACACTGCAGCTGAACTTTCCGGACATCATCGATGCGGCAGGTCCACAAGACTTGCTCTTGATGCTGCAGCACACCTATACGGATCAGGCGTCAATGGACGTGGCTCTGGCCTCAGACCGCCGCACGATGAGTATGCACGCGACCAATAAGATTCTCGACAAGTTTCCTATTAGCGTTTATCACGTCAACTTTCAGCGTGAGTCGTTAGAACCGAGCCCGGTCTAATAACCGGCCCGAGGCGTTAAACCGCGGTTTTTTAGACCGGGCATTGGCCATGGAGGGGCGGACCGGGTCTGTTCTCATACGCGGCCTCCTTTGTGCTTGGTGGCACAGCATTCGCCCTTTAGCTCAACTACTCAGCACCCGACGGCATCGGCGAACGGCTACCCAGCCGGCTTGGGCTTGGGCTTGGGCTTGGGCTGACCCTCCTGAGCGGCTATTGTCGCCCAACTTGCTGCCCCCAGAATAATGACGCCGCCGGCGATCTCTAGCAGGGTCGGGAATTCACCGAGTATCACAAAGGCCAGAGCAATCGCATAGACCGGCTGAATCATCCCCATCAGTGCCGCACGTGAGGGCCCAAGATGTTTTATCGCATAGAGGTAGGCGGTGTGCGGCAAGGCAACAAAGACCACGCCCAAGAGGGTTAACAGCAGCCAGTTTTGTTGGCTGGTATGCTGTAAGGGTTCAAGACCAAAATAGAGACCCAGCGCAACGAATGCGGTGAGCAGCTGCAACCACATCTGCATTAGAGACGGAATATGGCTTGCCAAGTACTTGCTGGCTAGATTTCGGCCGGAAAATAATAGCGCGGAAATCAAACCCAAGGCGATGGCCGTGAGGTTAAGTCCAGCGCTTAATGATTGCAAGGACACCAACCCGATGCCGATTAGGCCCGACAGGGCCAGCAAGAGTTGCTGACGGCTCGGTCTTTGGCGATGAATGAGCGCTTCTGCCAAGGTGGTAAAGACCGGGTGGGTGTAGAGCATGATCAGGCCAAGCGCAACGGATGAGGCCTGGACCGATTGATAAAAGGTGACCCAGTGCGCCACGGTGAGCAGACCAATCAGGATGCCAAAAAACAGGTCCATTGGCCGAAAATGGAACGATTTCTTGAGCACGAGTGCAAGCAGGGTTAGCACCACAAAGCCCGGTACGGAGCGCAGATAAATAATTTCGGCTGCCGGCAGATCGATGATCTTGGCAAAGAGCGCGCCACAGGCCCAGAAAAATATCGTCACATGCAATGTGATTGACGGCACGGTTAGATTAGTCGGCACGCATACCTCTGTGTTGGCTGGTTAGACCGGCCTAGCATATAGGCGGTCGGGAATGGGACCTGTTCAGCTGCTTTCGCGTGGCACGATACTAAATCCAACATCGATTTGGCTTGGGCAGGGTTTCTGATGCAGTCGATCGAGTAAGCATTGAGCGGCTCGCTGCCCCATTGCAAAACGCGGTATGGCTACACTGGTCAAGCTGGGCGACATAGCGCTGGCAATTTCCAAGTCATTAAAGCCAGCTATCGCGAGTTGCTGCGGGACCTTGATGCCTTGGCGCTGGCATTCAAAAATAGCGCCCGCGGCGAGGTCGTCGTTGCTGCAAAATAAAGCGTCGATTTGATTATGCGCAGAAAGCAACTTGACCATCAATTCAGCACCGGCGTGAAACGAGGTGTGGGCAAAGCTGGTCACAACATAGTCATCGGATGGCAAGCCATGCTCAAGCAGCGCTTCGCGGTAGCCCTGCAAACGCCGTTGCGACCGATTGTCCATGCGGGCACCGATAAAGCCTATATGCTGATGGCCTTTATTAATCAAATATTCGGTCATCGAATAGCCGGCGTTATAGTGCGAGATGCCGACGTTGATATCGATCGGATTGTCGGTCAGTTCCATCAGCTGCACGACCGGAATTCCAATATTCATCAGTCGTTGCCGGGCACTGTCCGATTGATCAATACCAGTCAGAATAATGCCATCCGGATTTTGCTCGAGCATTGTTTCGATCAGCTCTTCTTCCTGGACCGATGAATAGTGCGTATTGGTCAACAACACCTTATAGCCGGCCGGTGTCAAGGTGTCATATATCCCGTCCAATAGACTAGAGAATACCGAGTTTGACAGTGACGGGAATAGTACGCTGATAATCTTTGTTTCCGACGAGGCCAGAGATCGCGCGGCTTGATTCGGGATATAACCTAGGGTCTTCACGGCCTGGTCAATTTTTAGACGCAGTTTGTCCGTTACCATATCGGGTTTTTTTAACGCTCTGGATACAGTAATAGGGCTTACACCCGCAAGACTAGCAACATCGGCCAGCGTAACGCGCCCTGAGCTTCGCTTGGGGTTTTTGGGGTATTCGGTGTCCATACTTAAAAAGTTACATGCCGATAATTTATTCGATGAACATACTATAGGACGCTTGGTGGCAAATGTCATTAGCATTGACAACGTTATCATGGAACGACCATACAGCTTCGAAAATACACGTTTAACGAGTATTGACAGCGCTATCATTTATCCATAACCTTAATTGCTGTCCTCGGATGACCTCAACTGAGTTGATGATGTTTGTAGACATATTAGGTTTAAGGACCCTGCTAGCTGGCCGGGTATCTTGTTTCTCAATACAAATATAAAAACAAGGAACAACAATATGACTTTCAAGATTGACCGTAAACTCAACGCCCTGGCTGCTGCAGTGATCCTGACTGCCGGTATGGCAACAGTTGCCGAAGCGGCGAAGTATGAGTGGACCATTCAGACCTCCGCCCAGGCGGGTGACAACTTCTTCCCGATTGAGAAAGCATGGGCTGAACGGGTAGGCGTTATGTCCAATGGCGAGATCAGCATCAACCTGGTTCCGGTTAACTCGGTCGTGCAATATAACGAAACCCTGGAGGCCGTCGGTGCTGGAATTCTGCAAGGCCACCTGACTGACCCGTCCTACTTCAGTGGTAAAGATCCTGCCTTCGCGATGTTGGGCAACCTGGTTGGCGCTTGGAGCCACCCGTCGCAGATGATTAAATTCATGGAATACGGCGGCGGTAACGAAGTCTACAACAAGCTGGTCAACCCGTATGGCCTGCAGTTTATTGGTGCCGCCTCTACTGGTGTGGAAGCTTTTGTTTCCAGCAAACCGATCCGCTCGGTTGCCGATTTTAAAGGCATCAAGATGCGCGCCCCAGAAGGTATGGTTCAAGAAGTCTTTGCCGCCGTGGGTGCATCACCGGTAAACCTGCCCGGTTCTGAGGTCTATACGTCACTGGATAAGGGCGTCATTGACGCAGCCGACTACACCGTATTCTCAACCAACCATGCTCAAGGTCTGCACAAGTTTGCTAAATACCCGCTCTACCCTGGTTTCCACTCTATGCCAACCCTGGCTATTTCCCTCAATAAGCAAATTTGGGACTCACTGCCGGCCAACTTGCAAGAAATCATGACCGTATCGGTACGCGATTTTAGCCGTGATATCGTTCAGCAGTTGGAAATGATGGACAATATCGTTGTTGTTGAAGCTCGCGCCGATAAGAGCATTGAAATCATCAACTGGTCTGACGAAGAACGTAACAAGTTCCGCGCCATCGCTCAGGGCCAATGGTCTAAATGGGCTGATCGTTCTGACATGGCGGGTGAAGTCTTTGCTGCTGTATCGGCTTACTTGGCAAGCCAAGGCCTTCTTGATTAATGAGTCGCCGTTAATCAATTGAAGCTGCCCCTTCATTTTTATGAAGGGGCATTTATCTATAACAAGAGGTAGTTGTTATGAATCCAAACCCTGTCTCGGGCGACAACCATTCGAATACTCTCAGCACCACCATTCCTAAAATAGAAGATCTCAAGCCTACGGGCGAATACGACCACATGGCCGATGTTGTATTTAAAAATCGGCTCGATGTCTGGGTCGATAAGCTCGGCAATTTTGTCTCCTATGCCTTTATGGTCAGTGTGGCAATCAGTTTTTATGAAATTATCAGCCGCTATTTTTTCGACTCGCCCACGATTTGGGTGCATGAAACCACAATTATGATCTGTGCTCTGTGCATGGCCTACGGTGGTACCTATTGCTTGGCGCGGGACAGTCATATTCGCATTCGTATGCTCTATGATGCCGTTGGCCATAAGGGTAAACGCGTTCTGGATATCATTAACGGCGTATTGTCCTTATTTTACTGTTTATTAATTGCGTATGCGGCCTTCATTTTGGCCGAAAAGTCACTCTTCAATCCGCTCGGCGACTTCCGCCTGGAGACCACAGGTTCTGCCTGGGACCCAATATACCCCGCCGTGGTCAAAACAGGTCTGTTCTTGGTTCTAGTGACCATGACGGTACAGAGTCTGTTACATCTTATTCAAGCTATTTTTAGCAAGCCACAGGAGGCCTAGTGTATGTTTGAATTTGCCTCAATGGGTATCGAAGCGGCATCCTACCTGATTGTCGGAAGTATTCTGCTACTGTTATTGACCGGCCTACCCCTGGCCTTTATTACCGGCCTGGTTGCGCTTGTGTTTACCCTCGGATGGTTCGGGCCGATGGCGATCCCACTGGTCACCAGTCGCATTTACAGCTTTATCAACGAGTACGTGCTGATTGCCATTCCGATGTTTGTGCTCATGGCGTCCATCTTGGATCGTTCCGGGATTGCGCGCGACCTGTATAATACGATGCGTGTTTTCGCCGGCCAGTTACGCGGCGGTGTTGCGGTACAGACTCTGGTTGTGGCCGTTTTCCTGGCCGCCATGTCGGGCATTATCGGCGGTGAAATCGTTCTGCTCGGCCTGCTGGCTTTACCGCAAATGCTGCGCCTGGGCTATGACCAACGCTTGTCGATTGGCACCGTGGTCGCGGGTGGTTCATTGGGCACCATGGTTCCGCCCAGTATCGTGTTAATTATCTATGGCTTAACCGCCAACGTCTCGATTAGCGACCTGTTTGTCGCGACTATCATCCCGGCCATGCTGCTGGGTGGGCTCTACGTCTCTTACATCCTGATCCGCTGCTACATCAATCCAGCGATGGGGCCCATTGCCCCGAAAGAAGAATCGGAAATGAGCTGGGCACAGAAATTGGCCATGCTCAAAGGTATTGCCTTACCAGTCGCCGTTGCAGCCTGGGTTTTGGGTTCTATCTATGGCGGTATCGCGTCCATCACCGAGGCCGCCTGCATGGGTGTGGTGGGTGTGGTGATTTCAACCTGGGTTCGTAAAGAACTCACTTGGAAAATGATTCGAGCCAGTCTGCGCCAGACCCTCAACACCTGTGGCATGATCATCTGGATCGGTATCGGTGCCAGTGCCTTGGTGGGTGTCTATAATCTCATGGGCGGCAACCGCTTTGTTGAATCGGTTATTCTCGGCCTGGATGTCGCGCCGATTGTGGTGATCATGATTATGATGGGCATCTTACTGGTCTTGGGTCTGTTTATGGACTGGATTGGTATTGCCTTACTGACCATGCCGATCTTTGTCCCGATCGTCATTTCGCTCGGCTTTAACCCGGTTTGGTTCGGCATCCTATTCTCCATGAATATGCAGGTGTCCTATATCAGCCCACCCTTTGGTCCGGCGGCTTTCTATCTCAAAAGCGTCGCGCCACCCAATATTACCCTGCGCGAAATTTTTCTCTCAATGTGGCCCTTTATTCTCCTGCAGTTGTGCGCTTTGGGCTTGGTTCTCACCTTCCCACAGATCGCGTTGTGGTTGCCAGGCTTATAACAGAGCCACACTTAGGCGGATATCGGGAGATAACCGCCTAAGTGTGAAAAGGCTGCCAACTATTTTTAGTGAACGCTGACCGGCCTTTGAATGAATAGCAAATTATAGGAAATTGGAACATGACACAGACAACAACTACACCCCAGGTCGCCGTGATTGGTCTGGGTTCCATGGGTATGGGTGTGGCTCAATCTTTGCTTCGTGCCGGCATTACCACCCGCGGTCTGGATCTCAATCCAGCGACGCAGCAGGCCTTTGTCGATGCCGGTGGCTATGCCGCGAAAGATCTGAGTGATGCCGTAATGGGTTGCAACATCATCATCCTAATGCTGGTCAACTCTCAGCAATGCGATGCCGTGCTCTTTGGTGAGCGGGGTATGGCCGATGAATTGGCAGCGGGCACCATCGTGGTGTTATGCAGTACGACGTCGGCCAGCTATGCACGCGATCTCAACCTGCGCTTGTCAGCCCTGCACCTGACCATGATTGATGCCCCGGTCAGCGGTGGTGCTGCCAAGGCCATGACCGGTGACATGTCAATTATGGCCTCTGGTGCGCCAGCGGCATTTGCCCAGTGCCAGACGGTATTTGATGCGATCTCGGCCAAACTCTATGTGGTCGGTGATGAGGTCGGTGCCGGTGAATCGGTGAAGATGATCAACCAACTGCTCGCCGGTGTACATATTGCTGCCGCCGCTGAAGCGATGGCGCTGGGCATTAAGTCCGGTCTTGACCCAGATATGGTCTATGAAATCATCTGTAATAGTGCTGGCTGCTCATGGATGTTTGAAAATCGCGTGCCGCACATCCTAAAGGGCGACTATAGGCCCAATAGCATGGTGGATATCTTCGTTAAGGATCTCGGTATCGTTTTAGACGCCGGTCAGGAAATGAAATTTCCGCTGCCGGTTGCCGCCAGTGCGCTCCAGCAATTCTTAACGGCCAGCGCCGCCGGTTTTGGTAAGGAGGATGATTCCGCAGTCATCAAAGCCTACCCCGGTGTCGATCTACCGAAGTACCAGCAATAAGGAACATCGCTATGCCCGTCCTTTTAGGCTGTATTGCCGACGATTTCACCGGAGCAACCGACCTAGCCAGCTTCTTGGTTGCCTCCGGCATGCGCACTGTTCAGTTAATGGGTATTCCAACCGAACCCGTTGATCTGGACGGAGCCGATGCCGTAGTGATTGCCCTGAAAACCCGCACCCAGAAAACCGACCAGGCTGTGGCCGAATCGCTGCGCGCCTTACAATGGTTGCAGCAGCAGCAGTGCGAACAGTACTACTTTAAATACTGTTCCACCTTCGACTCAACGCCCGCCGGTAACATCGGACCGATCGCAGATGCTTGCCTTGATGCTCTGGGTGAGAAATTTACCATTGCTTGCCCATCATTGCCGATCAACGGCCGGTCAGTCTACAACGGCTATCTGTTCGTCAACGGGGTACTGTTAAATGAAAGCGGTATGCAGCACCATCCACTGACCCCGATGACCGACGCCAATCTGGTGCGCGTGCTGGCGGCACAGACAAAGCACAGGGTTGGCCTGGTCGATCACCGGATACTGGACCAGGGTGTCGAGGCAACAGAAGCGGCTTTCAACCAGCTAGTCGACCAGGGCGAGCGTTATGCAGTCGTCGACACGCTCAACTACGAGCACCTGGTTACAATTGGCCATGCGGCACGCAAACTCAAATTTTTGACCGGCGGCTCTGGCCTGGCGGTGGGCTTGGCGGACAATTTTGTCGCCAAGGGTCTGCTGACGAAGAAATCCGACTCCGGTACTTTGAGTAAGGTGGCCGGCGCTATCGCCATCCTGTCTGGCAGCTGCTCAGCGGCCACCCGTGAACAGGTTGCCCTCTACCGTCAGGATCATCCGTCGATAAAAATTGAGCCGCTAAAAATAAATGCAGGTTCCCAAACCGCAGAAGACATTGTGCGCTGGTTTACCGAACAACCGGTGAGCAGGCCAGCCTTGATCTATGCCACGGACTCTCCGGAGGCTATCAGCGCAGTTCAGGATCAGCTCGGCGTAGAAGCCGCAGGCCTCTTGGTTGAAGACGTTATGGCCGAAGTGGTGCGTCAACTCGCCAGTAAAGGTATACGAAAGTTCATCGTTGCCGGTGGCGAGACCTCCGGGTCGGTTGTCCAAGCCCTCAACGTCACTGCGATCAAGATCGGTAAGAGCATTGCACCCGGTGTGCCACTGACTGAATCGATAGGCGCGCAGGCGCAATTATTGGCGCTTAAGTCTGGCAACTTCGGCGATAAGAACTTCTTTGCCCAAGCCGTAGAGATGATGTTATGAGCCTAAGTGAGCAGGAACTGCGTCAGCAAATCAGTGACTTCGGTCGCTCTCTGTTTGAGCGTGGCTTGACCGTGGGCAGCTCCGGCAATATCAGTGTGCGACTCGATGATGGTTGGTTAATGACGCCAACCAATTGCTGCTTGGGGACCCTGGATCCAGCTGATATATCGCGACTCGATACTCAGGGGACCCTATTGAGTGGCCAAAAACCGTCGAAAGAGTTTTTCTTGCACGCCGCCTTTCTGGCCAAGCGACCGCAGGACAGTGCCGTCGTGCACCTGCATTCCACCTATGCCACCGCCGTGGCGTGCCTGCCGGGTCACGACCCGCACAACATGCTGCCCGCGCTAACGCCCTACTCGATTATGCGTCTAGGACCGGTGGCCTTAACGCCCTACTACCCGCCGGGCGACAAACGCCTGGGTGATGAAATCGCTCGGGTGGCCGCTAACCACCACTGTGTATTACTGGCCAACCACGGTCCGATTGTAGCGGCAAAAACACTCGAAGCCGCGGTCTTTGCGGCCGAGGAACTCGAAGAAACGGCCAAACTGTACCTGACACTCATGGCTCATAATCCTCGCCTATTAA
>Ga0307492_10000613_pt1 | contig 15038 bp, 12 predicted proteins | sample SI3LmetaG_FD_202365 | JGI IMG/M metagenome (GOLD analysis project Ga0307492, IMG submission 202365) | Sea-ice brine microbial communities from Beaufort Sea near Barrow, Alaska, United States - SI3L | ecosystem: Environmental > Aquatic > Marine > Coastal | place: USA: Alaska | collected 2017-05-06 | reverse complement strand
GCTACTTCGTGTTGTTGGAAGCCCTGATCCGTATGCTAAGCAAACCGATGGCATGGGCGGCGCGACCTCAAGCACTAGTAAAGTCGTTATTTTGTCTAAAAGCGAACAGCCTGACCATGATGTTGACTATTTATTTGGTCAGGTTTCTATCGATAAACCGGTTGTCGATTGGAGTGGAAACTGTGGCAATTTAAGTGCGGCTGTCGGGCCATTTGCGATTAGTAACGGGCTGGTTGATCCGAGCCTTGTGCCAGATAATGGCATAGCGACAGTTCGCATCTGGCAGGCCAATATTCAAAAAACTATTATTGCACAGGTGCCAATTACGGACCATGAGGTTCAGGAAACCGGTGACTTCGAACTCGATGGTGTCACTTTTCCTGCAGCTGAAATAGAAGTTGAGTTTGTCAACCCAGCAGATGCTGGGGGTGCCATGTTCCCAACTGGAAATTTGATTGACGAACTTGAAGTGCCCGACGTTGGAGCCATTAAGGTGACCTTGATTAATGCTGGCATTCCCACTATTTTTATTAAGGCGCAGGATCTCGGGTATAACGGCACCGAATTACAGGGCGATATTAATAGCGATGCCAAAGCACTCACCCTATTTGAAACCATAAGAGTACAGGGTGCGGTGGCTATGGGCTTGGTCGATACAATTGAGCAAGCATCACAACGTCAGCACATACCCAAAGTTGCCATCGTGGCTCACCCGAGTGATTATGTGGCTTCAAGTGCTAAAGCCATTTCAGCTTCAGATATCGATCTGAACGTTAGGGCGTTATCAATGGGGAAATTACACCATGCGATGATGGGCACCGCTGCAGTTGCGATTGCAACCGCAGCGGCAATTCCCGGTACTATAGTCAACCAGGCTGCCGGTGGTGACGCGTTTCAAAGCGTTTGCTTCGGCCATCCTTCTGGCACTTTACGAGTAGGCGCGCAAGTCGGTCAGCGCGACGGCGTATGGTCTGTTAATAAAGCAACAATGAGTCGTAGCGCCAGGGTTTTGATGGAAGGTTTAGTTCGCGTCCCTGGTGACACGATCTAGTCCAGCCCTTTTAAGTTCGGCCCTTTTTATGAAATCACATGTTTATCTGGCGATTTTAATGAGCGTTATACTCAATAATCATATCGGCCGCTTTTTCCGCAATCATAATCTTGGATGCATTGGTATTACCTGACACAATCTTTGGCATGATCGATCTATCGATCACTTGTAAGTTTTGAATGCCGAGTAACTTAAGTCGTTCATCGACTAGTGCCATATCATCCTGTCGGGCGCTGCCCAGCGCAAGACAGATTGAATGAGATGCACCATAATTTACCTTTCATGACTTACCCACCAGACATCACTCTGGGTAGCCAAAGTACCAGTTGTGGGAAGATAAACAGCAGGATGAGACCGATGAGTTGAATCCCCATGAACTGCATCATGCCCAGATAGATGTCCTTGAGATCCCAATCTGGCACCACCCCCTTCAGAAAATAAGCTGACAAGGCCACAGGTGGAGATAGCCAAGCGGTCTGCAGGTTCACCGCGACCAGAATGCCAAACCAGACCATCAGGTCGTAGCGATCCAGCCCGTGGATGTCCAGCGCCTCGACTGTTGGCAGCAAAATTGGCACGACGATCAGAACAATAGGCACCCACTCCAGTGGCCATCCCAGAAGGAAGATTAGTGCCATAATGACCATTAGAACGAGGTAAGGCGACATGTCGAGACCAAGTAGCATTTCAGTCATCATCTTTGGCGTGCCCAAATAACTGAATTCGGCGCCAAAGAAGTTCGATGCGGCAACCAGGAACATAATCAAAACCGTGATCTCCAGGGCTTTGATCAGGCTGTCAAAGAAACTAGGAAAGGTGAATTTGCCGTAACCGATAGCTAACAAGATAGCTCCAAAAGCGCCCATAGCTGCGGCTTCAGCGGGTGTTGCCAGGCCAAGCAGAATCGACCCCAAAGCAAAAGAAATTAGGATCGTGGGAGGCATGAGCCCAGCAAAGAACTCATCCCAGAGATCCGAGAAATAGAACCCATTGTCTGACGTTGCGTTATAAATCGGCCGCCCCAAATATCCCAGAAGCAGGGTGAATGAACAGAGGGTTATCGACCAGATCGGCAGGCTACCGTCCTCTCCCATATTCCCAAAGATCATATAGATGTGGAAGAGCAGCGTAATCGGTAGCACAATTTTGAGTAGATTCAAACGACGGTATGCGGCATAGGCGATGGCACAGGTAATGGACAATACGATTAAGCCGCCAAAAGGAATCATACCGCTAAAAGCGCCGCCCATGGCAAGGCCAAACACTCGGCAAACGGTCAAAACACCCAGACAAATCAGCGCGACCTCAGCGCCATAAAATGGCGATGTTTCAGGTTGGTCCTCTTCTGACAAAATTGGACCAAGGTCAGGATTCAGCCAGCAGCGTCCAAGGGTGTAAAGCAGGTAGAGGGTCGCTAGCATGGCGCCGGGAATAAAGGCGCCACGGAAGAGGTCAAGGGTTGAAACTTCTAGAACAGGTCCCATAACGATCAGCATAATTGAGGGTGGTATCAGAATGCCCAATGTGCCGCCTGCGGTGATGGTTCCAGCCGCAAGCTTGACGTCATAACCTGCTTTGGTCATGGTTGCACCAGCCATGATCCCAAGCAGAGTTACAGAAGCGCCGACAATACCAGTGGCTGCTGCAAAAATCGTCGATACGATTAGCACCGCGATGAACAATGCGCCGCGGACGCGTGACATCATCATCTGGATCGATGCAAACAACCGGTCCATCAAGCCTGCCGCTTCCATCACAATTCCCATCAGTACAAAAAGTGGCACGGCCATCAGCTGATCGTTCAACATGGTGGAGTTTGTATTTAGCGTCATCAACAGCGTGGTTAACTTGAAGTTGGCGCCCCAAATGCCGAACACAAAGGCAAGGAAAATCAACGTGAAGGCAATTGGAAAACCGATAAAAATCACGAACAGCATAGCTCCCAGCATGATCAATCCGATGGTAGCTTTGTCCATGTTCGATCGGGCGGACATGAGGTCAGAAAATGATTCGCCACCTGGGATCATACTCGGATGGAACACCGCCAGAATGAGCCAGGTCAGTGCGATTATATAGACAGGTAAGGCTCGTACAAACCAACGCTCTCGCTCTTTACCCATCTTGTGAAATGCACGAAAAATCTCAGGGAGGCCTTGCAGCATCAAGAGGAAGGCACCGATTGGCATCGCCAGGCGTGCGGGCCATAGAAGTGGTCCCCAGGCACTGTCAACCTGCATGGTTTCACCTCTTGAAAAGGCGAGCCACCAGAAGTCTGAGGCAATAACAGTAAAGAAGATCATCGAAGGCATAAAGAACAGGAGGTAGAGTGTTGCATCCACTGTCGCTTGTGTTTTTGCCGACCAACCTCGGTAGAGGAAGTCGGCACGGATGTGAACTCCGCGCATCAAACCATAGCCCGCGGCTGCCATGAAGAGTACCCCGGCTATCATACGGCTGGTGTCATACACCCAGAGCGTGGGCCCAAGTCCGAGAGTTCGGGCGAAGTCTTCGAACCCGGCATTTTGTAAGATCGAAAAGGAGTTTCTAGAAAGGACTTCTAGCACCACTACAACAAGGAGTGGCACCAAGAGCAGGGAAATAATCTGTCCTACCCGGTAATTGATTACGTCAATAGCTGCCGTAATAGGGCGTTGCCAGGGGGTCATATCTTCTGGCGTTTCACCCGGGGCCTCTGCACGACGCTCCGCAATTAATTCATCCGCAATCTCGAGGTCTTCTGGATTGATTTCATCTACAGCCATGCCCCTTCTCCCCTATATGTTTGTGCCCATTTTAGGCTCTTATTATTTAAACAGGGCTTAGCCCCATACAGAAACTTCGAAGCGGGGCCTTGATGAGCCTCGCAACGAAGTTTTTTTACTAAAGTGTGTTCGTATGTGTGCGCTCCAAACATGCGTTCGAAGTCTGTACGCTCATCCAGAATGGTAATAATTACAGAAACTTCGAAGCGAGGCCTATATGAACCTCGCAACGAAGTATTTTTTTACTTCAGTGTAACTGCATGTGCGCGACCCAAACTTGCGTTTGAAGTTTGTGCACCTGACCAGAATGGTACTACTGTGTCGGCGAAATCCTTTTGCGACTGCCACACTTCTGCGAAGAACTCGTTTTCATCCGCAGCGGCTTGTAGCGACTTTTTAGCGGCCGCCATGTACTCTGTGAAGTAATCCGCAGGCGTATCTTCCAAGATAACACCGTGATTATCTGTCAGATCTTTCAGCGCCTTACCGTTCTCATAGATCCTGTAAGACAAGGATTTTGACAGAGACGCGTTTGCCGCCACTTCCAGTGCTTTCTGCTCAACTGCGCTCAGCGAATTGTAGAAGTCGCCATTCACATACATGTCTGCGTTCACGACTACCTGGTGCAGACCTTGGAGGTAGTAATGCTTCAGCACTTTCTGAAAACCAAAGACGGAGTCTGGCTTGGGGCAGCACCACTCGGCTGCGTCGATCGTGCCTTTCTCAAGCGCTGGCAGAATATCACCGCCGCCCATGGCAACCGCTGGAACACCGATTTCAGCGTATGCGGCACCAACCATGCCTGGAGGTGCACGGAAGCGTAATTTACGGAAGTCATCCATCGACTTGATTGGCTTTGGGAACCAACCGAGTGCCTCAGGGCCCACTGGCTGCAGCATGAATCCTTTGACGTTCACGCCCATTTCATCCCACAGGCGGTCATACAGTTCCTTGCCACCACCGTACTGGAACCAGCTCAGGAACGCGATGTTATCGAGTCCTACACCGGCACCCGCTATAGGCGCGCCGAACAGGTTAGCCGCAATGTGTTTACCACCCCAATAATGTGTCCAGGCAAATCCACCTTCAACGAGCCCCGCGTCAACGGCATCCATGACGTCTCGTGGTCCAACAACAGCGCCTGCTGGCAGAACTTCGATGGTGAGCGAGCCACTAGTCAGCGCTGCGACATCTTTGCCGAACTCCCTCAACATAACGACTTCGTCAGCAGAGGTGGATAGCACCGACTGGATACGCAAAACCTTGTCTGCCGCCATGGCAGACGATGCCATGAGTGCAAGAACTGCTGTACTGGCAACCATAGTTTTTAGATTGATCATGTCTTCTCCTCGTATTAAGAAAGCCTTCGTTATTTTATGCGCTGCGAGGCTGAAGGCACTGCCCCGTAGCTTGTTGGGTCGGCATTCCGGCCCAGTTGAATGCCGCATATCGACAAAACTAAGTTTAAATGGGACTTCCAGTCTCAACCTTACATTTTTTTGCGGCTGAGTAACAGAACTAAATACACATAATTTTCGTATCGGCTCGGTATCCCAAAAGCCGAACTTGATGGCGCTATTAAGGATAGAACCACCTAGAAGCTGCATCAAAGAATCTTAAACGAGAATATTAGTTCCTTTTTAACATGATTTATTGAATCGTCGGATCGAAACATATAGCGACAAGGGGGCTCGTGGATCAATTCCGTTATATCATTGCTTACGTCAGGTCGGTCGCCTGCGTACTCAACGGTTTACTTTACGTGCGCGGCAACTCGAAATGGGCTGACGACAATGTGCCGCTGTACTTCAAAAAAGTGGAAGACAATTTGCGCGGTGGCGATTTTACTGATCAAACGCTTCCATCAGGGCATAGCCGAGCCACGCAGTATCACAAAAAAAATCCAACCACCACGGCTGCAGTACTCAATAGATTATTAGACTCTATGAACGATTGTCAGCCAAAATCATATCTGCCGCTTTTTCTGCAATCATAATGGTCGGGGCATTCGTATTGCCGGAAACAATTTCGGGCATAATTGAACAGTCTGCAATACGCAGCCCCTCAAGACCATGTAGTTTCAATCGGTCATCAACAACGGCCATTTTGTCCGATCCCATTTTGCAAGTCCCCGCTGGGTGGTAAATGGTCTGGCTAAATTTTCGCGCTGCTTCGAGCAGCTGTTGATCATCCTCAAATTCGTTACCTGGGACTCGCTCTCGGATAATATGCGGTTTTAGCGACGGTGCATTGGCAATGCCACGCGCGACCTTGATGCTATTGACCACGACAGCACAGTCGCGCTCGTCTGATAAATAGTTGGGATGAATTTCGGGATACTCAAATGGATCAGCTGACTTGATGCGTATTTCTCCTCGACTATAAGGCCTCAGCTGGCAAACCGATGTAGTAAAGGCTGAGAATGGATGCACACCATCACCTGGTTTGTCGGCACTTAGAGGTTGCATGTGAAACTGGATGTCTGGCCGATCAACACCAGCACTTGAACGGGTAAATATAGTTACCTGGCTAGCTGCAAGGGTTAAAGGTCCAGATCGGTTGAACAGGTATTCGAGGCCTACTTTTAGCCGTTTTAGTGGATGATTGAGTTCATCGTTTAGGGTTCTTTCACTGGTTTCAAATACCAGCCGTACCTGCAAATGATCTTGTAGGTTTTTACCAACACCAGGCAGCGCATGGCGCACTTCAACCCCAGCGGATGACAAAACCTCAGGATCACCAATACCAGAGCATTGAAGTATCTGCGGCGAATTGACCGCACCGGCGCAGAGCACTACCTCTCTCGTTACCGTAGCACTTTGCAACTGACCACCGCGTTTAAATTCGACGCCGGTAACGCGCTTGCCCTCGATGATAAGACGACTCACCTGAGCTTGAGTGTAGACGGTTAAATTAGGTCGATTTCGTGCGGGCTTGAGAAAACTCCGAGCAGTACTCCAACGAAAACCTTTAAAAGCTGTTTGTTGAAAATAGCCAACGCCTTCCTGTTCTGCGCCGTTATAGTCGTCATTGAAAGGAATGCCCTGCTCCATAGCGGCCTTAATAAAATGCTCGGCAATTGGGCGACGTAAACGCAGATCAGATACTTTTTGCGGGCCGCCAACACCATGGTATGGGTTAGCGCCTCGTTGGTTGTCCTCGGACTTTTTAAAATAAGGTAAAACATCGCTGTAACCCCATCCTGCATTACCTAAATCTCGCCAGCGGTCATAATCCTGACGTTGGCCACGGACATATAACAAACCATTTAATGCACTCGAACCACCTAACACTTTGCCTCGCGGCCATTGTAATTGGCGTCCGTCAATACCTGGGTCAGGTTCAGTTTGATAACACCAGTCGAATAACGGATTGTGCATGGTTTTAAAATAGCCGACAGGTACATGTAACCAGGGGTTGTTGTCTTTGCCCCCCGCTTCTAGTAGTAGCACTCGGTTAGTAGGATCTTTTGACAGCCGATTAGCTAAAACACAACCAGCTGACCCTGCACCAATAATAATGTAATCAAATTCAGCCACGGTCATTCTATCCGGAAGTTTTTTAGAAGGTTAGGGTGGGGACAATGAAACTGTCCTAATACTTGTAGCCGATCAGTTTGCAAAATATCGAATACATGTCTGGCTTTGGCTTTCCCCAGCGCACCAACACCGTACATAAAAGCTCCGCCAGCAAACACTATATTGACACCTTGAGCGAGAGATTTAGTCAGGTCAACACTCGATTCAACACCGCTATCGGCTATCACTGGCCATTGATCTCCGAGTCGCTCACGAATATAGGGTAGCCTTCTCACCGGTGGTAGTGCAGCATCGAGCATATCTTTATCTGTCGGGGGACAGAATTGAAACCAAAAACGATCCTCCCCACTGGTGGCGGCCTGCTCAATCGAGATACTGGTCACCCTACTCAAAATAAACGGTTGATTAGCGCATTTTGCCATCTTTGCCTGAAAGGTTGATGCACCAAGCCAAATCAGGCCGCTCAAGCCCAGTGGTGCGACACCAAACTGCGACGAATAAGTCTGATCAAGAATTTCGACCGAGGTATCAGCCTTCTCGGCTGTTGTTAGATAGGTCGGCTGAAAGTAAGTGCTATCGAGTGCTCGTCGGTTATTTGAAACCGCTAGATCTTTATTGTAACCACCACAAAGAGAATCATAAACAAATCTGGCAATCCGAGATTTGGCTAAGGTTTTCAATTGCGATATATTAGCCGCCATTTGGTACAAGTTGTTTCTCATGCGTGATAGCTTTACCGATTAAATAGTCTCGAAATTCGACTTCCTTACCGATAAAATATAACATTAATCGCTAAAACGGAATTAATTTTCTCATTTTAGGGGTAATTAGTTTTTTTAGTCATATTCCCACTGGATCATCGTCAATATGAAACATGAACGCGGTTCGACCATTCACCGAGTCCTTGATATCCTTGATGTCGTAGCGGCGGCAATCAAACCCATTAGTGTCACCGAAATCAATGAATCACTCAATTTGCCCAAAGCAACGGCTCATCGGCTATGTGCAGAACTAGAGGCTCAGGGTTATTTACTAAAAAAAATTAATGGCAAAAGTTATATGCCAGGTAATCGGCTGTACGATATGGCCGTTGGCGTTCTATCGCATTCTCGATTTCGCGCTCAACGTCATGGCATTCTCGAGGCGCTTTCGCGAGAAGTCGGTGAAACCTGCAATATTGCGTATGCAGATGGCCTGCACATGGCTTACTCGGATCGAGTTGAAACTGAGCAAGCTTTAAAACTGACCTTTCCAATGGACACACGGGTGCCACTTCATTGCACGGCTAGCGGTAAACTATTTCTGAGTAGCCTGCCGCTCAGAAAACGCAAGGCTGTGATTGAAAAGCTTGATCTAAAAGCTTATACCAAAAATAGTATTACAGATCCTGAGCAACTGCTGATGGAAATTGAAAAGATCAAAGCGAACCAGCTATCAATCGACAATGAAGAATTTTTTGAAGGCATGATAGCGATTGGTGTGCCGGTCACTGACAAAGTGGGACGGTTTTACAGCTCACTCGCCATACAGGCACCGGTGTTTCGCTTTGCACTGGATGATGCGAAACGCTTTGTTCCGCAGCTACGCGACGCGGCTCGGGATTTATCCACCCTGATTGAAGAATAGTAAGGGGAAGATTATCGACGAATTTGAAGGTCTATTATTCACGATTGTATTTTTGGCCCATGTTGAGCTGTTTCGAGTCGTTATTCATCGTACTTAAACTCTTGCCCACAGGCCAACAAACTAGCGCAAAAAGTTAATTTCAGCCGCGCCGCTCAAACAATATACTGAGCGATCAATAACAGGTCCAGTTCAACTCGAAGCTTAATTTCTTCAGATGTTTTGGTCGACGCTACAGTAATTGTGTAGTGACGGGCTGAGGCTTCGGCATTGACTCTAGATGAAGCGGGTTTTGCTGTGACGCGTTATTTTTGGTTGAATTGATAATAAACAACCTGCCGATATTTATCGATTAAACTTTTTCTGCGGCAAGCAGTACAATGCTTTAAATTTTTAGAATTCTATTGAGTTGAGCCTCAAATTAGAAAAGCTGGGGCAACTTTTTAGTTTACCGAATGTAATAGTCCAGCGACAATAAGGATGTGAATCAAGCATCAAAAAAACAACTTAATACCAAATAATTAAAGGATAGATTATGTCTGTAAGGATCTTAATATTAAGCACTGTGGTCATGTTAATAGGAATCGTACCTGCCTACGCTGATCATCCAAAGGGCAATATTGACGCTTATATGAAAGCGCATGAGCCGTACTTCCAAGTGATTGATTTACCAAGCGCACCACCTTTTGAGCTGATAGACGCTAAAGGTAATAAAGTCAGGTTGTCTGATTTTAAAAATAAGGTGGTAGTGCTTAACTTTACGTCTACGCATTGTCAAAATGGCTGCGAACGACAGGCTGCAGTAATTGCCGACATTCAGCAAAAAGTTAACATAACGCCACTCAAGGCTGATGTTCAATTCATTACCATTAGCGCTGACCTGACAAATGATGCGCAGGATGCAATGAAAAACTACGCTCAGACACATGGTTTTGGAGCAACCAACTGGCTATTCTTGACGGCATCTAAAGATGCAAACGTAGCAACCACAAGAACGCTAGTCGAAGCTTATAATATTCGCTCCGAACTGGCTGAGAATGATCAGGAGACAGAGGGTGTGGTGACTCATGTCATTGATAAAGGTGGACGATTTGCGGCTAAATTCCATGGTCTGAAATTTGGACCTATCAATCTAATTCTTTATATTAGTGGAATCATTGATAATTAACTGGTTTCAGACTGCCATGTTAAAGATCATCATGAACAGGGGTATCTGAGATGAGCTATATTCCGGCCAAGCCCGTATTACATTGCTAATTAGTACCTAAAATCTATAATTTGAACAGGACGTATTTATCCTGAAACCGAGGTTCTAATGGCCCATTTTGAAATCGATAGTGAAATACAACTATTTATTGACACTATGATGCAGGTATCGGGCGATCTCTCGACAGATACCAGCATCGAACAACAGCGGATTAACTCTAACGCAGCCTGCCGTCATTTTTTCTCAGCCTATCCGGTTGGTATTGAATCATCAGATGATGTTGTGACTGGCCGCCATGGACCAATACCCATTCGCCGATATCGAAATTCCTTAGCCGAGGTTGTTGCTGATGGGCAAATAGTTTTTATACACGGTGGTGGTTTTATTTTAGGTGATCTTGACTCTCACGACGATATTTGTGCCGAGCTTTGTGGCAAAACAGGGTTGGATGCTATTTCTATCGATTATCGATTGGCACCCGAACATAAACACCCAGTTCATCTTGATGATGTTGCCGATGCTTTTGATATTTGTTGGCAACCGAATTCAGTATTGGTTGGCATATCGGCTGGCGCTACTTTGGCTGCTGGATTAAGCCATCGACTTAAAAATGTGAGTCGGAAACCGTTCGGGCAGGTACTGGTTTATCCTGGACTTGGGGGAGACTTATTCGATCTAGGCTCCTATGCGACGAACGCTGTGGTACCTTTGTTAACCACGGCAGATATTCTTTATTATCGAAAAATGCGTTGTGATAACGTTGAGACCGCTACTCGTGACCCTGAATTTTATCCCTTGGTAGCCGATTATTTTAATGGTTTGCCACCGACAATTGCATTTTCGGCGGATATTGATCCGTTACGCGATGATGCCAAGCTCTATATAGAAAGGCTCTGTGCTGCTGATGTGTATGCTGAGTGTTACAACGAACTCGGATTGACACATGACTATCTCCGAGCGCGGCATGTTTCAGATAAAGCGCAAAACAGCTTTCAGCATATTTGTCAGTCAGTAGCACTACTTTCCACAACCACTCTATGATCAAAAGTTGATTCAAGTCAGTTGGTTGATACAAGCGAAGATTTATTAATAATGTTTTAGAACCGAGTGATTATAATGAAAATAACGAGTGAGCTCCGTGAGCAATTCATGGCGCGAGGGTTAGCACGAAGTGACCTTAAAATGGATCCCATATCCCAGTTCGATGCCTGGTATGCAGATGCTTGTAGTAGCAATATTCATGAACCTGGTGCAATGTCTTTGGCGACTGTGAATGATAGTGGGCAGCCATATCAACGCACTGTTCTGTTGAAGCTATTTGATCAACAGGGGTTTGTTTTCTTTACCAATTATGACAGTCGTAAAGCACAGCAAATGGCACTTAATAATAGAGTGAGCATATTGTTTCCGTGGCAATCTCTGGGGCGGCAGGTGCTGGTCGCTGGGCAGGTTGAGAAGATATCGACAGCCGAATCTTTAAAGTATTTTGTTACGCGTCCTCGAGGCAGTCAGTTAGGTGCCTGGGCATCAGGCCAAAGTGAAATGATCAGTTCTCGATCCACCTTAGACACTATGGTTGAGCGTGTGAAAAAGAAATATGAAAACAAAGAGGTTCCATTACCACCATTTTGGGGTGGCTATCGAATCAAACCAGAAATTATGGAGTTTTGGCAAGAACAGGCAAGCCGACTACATGACCGATTTCTATTTGAGCGCAATGAGGATGGCCAGTGGGCTAGCGAGCGTTTATCACCCTAGGTCAGACAGGTTCTTAACTATTCCAAGCTATAAAGACCTATTGACGACCGTGATTGTTACGATCCAGATAATTAGGGTAAAATTTTACGCACAGTACGATTTTTAAAAGATCATCATTTACTCAGGAACAATCCGATGAGAAATCACCAGTTACCCGGCCGATCGCCCGTAATGAGCACCGAAGCCATGGCAGCAACGAGCCAGCCCATGGCAACTGAGGTTGCCTTACAAATACTACGAGAGGGTGGCAATGCAATGGATGCTGCTATTGCTGCTAGTGCTACTTTATCGGTCGTAGAAAGTTATTCATCCGGTATTGGCGGGGATTGTTTTATTCTCTATCACGAAGCGGCAACTGGAAAACTTCATGCTTTAAACGGAAGCGGGCGTTCACCTGCTGCGGCCTCGATAGATGAGATGCACAAACGCGGGCATGAGACTATGCCCGAAACAGGCATTTTGCCGGTGACTATACCTGGGGCAATCGACGCTTGGCACAGTGCGAGCCAATCACTAGGAAAACTAGATTTTGCAGAGTTATTAAAACCAGCCATTAATTACGCCCAAAATGGTTATGTTGTGAGCCCGGTGGTTGCTCATAATTGGGCTGACAGTGAGGAATTACTTGCCGCGACGCCAGAGGCAAGTGCTGCCTATCTAATTAACGGCAAAGCCCCTAAAGTCGGCACTATTCATAAACAACAGGACTTAGCCCGTAGCCTTAGGCTTATTGCAGAACAGGGACGCGATGTGTTCTATCAGGGTGAAATTGCTGAAGAAATCATTCGGTTTAGTGATCGGCATAATGGCTTATTAAAGCTTGAAGATTTTAAGTCGCACCGAAGCGAATGGGTAGAGCCGATCAGTTCTGATTATCGAGGCTATCGAGTCTGCGAAATTCCGCCTAACGGTCAAGGCATAACAACTCTGATGGCACTTAACATCATGGCGCAAACACAAGTTAAGGATTATTCGCACCTCAGTACTCAGCATGTTCATCTGCTGAGTGAGGCTTTTAGTCTTGCAATGGCCGAACGAGACCGATTTATTTGTGATTCAAAGTTTAATCAACTTCCGATCGAGCAAATGCTTTCCAACGAATTCGCTGCGCAGCAATATGGCAGAATATCGATGGATAGTGCGTTAAGCCAGCCAGTGACTTCTGCGCTACCCAACCATAAAGATACGGTTTACCTAACCGTAGTGGATAAAGATCGAAACGTTTGCTCATTCATCAATAGCGTTTTCCATTCTTGGGGTAGCGGTTTGGTTGCAGGTTCTACGGGTATCAATTTACAAAATAGAGGGGCAGGATTCTCGCTAGACTCAGGTCACTTCAACCAATTGGAGCCGAATAAGCGACCCATGCATACGATAATTCCTGCGATGGTTTACCAAGGTGATAAACCTGTACTTGGTTTTGGGGTCATGGGTGGTCAGTATCAGGCAATGGGGCAGGCATATGTACTGTCGAACTGGATTGACTATGGCATGGATGTTCAGGCGTCGTTAGATGCTGCCAGGTTCTTTCTTTACGACGGTGAGTTATCTGTCGAGCAGGGTATTCCACAAACTATTCGAGATGGGCTTTCAAAAATGGGCCACAGGATTGTCGAAGCAGACTCCCCACATGGCGGTGGCCAAGCGATTTATATCGACTGGGAAAATGGAGTCCTTCAGGGTGGTTCAGACTCACGTAAAGATGGTCATGCAGCTGGGTTTTAATTCGATGTATTCAGGTATGGTAGGGCACTAAACTGATTCGATCACTATAGGTATGAATAAATGAAGGCGATTACATTAAAAGATTTCGGCGACGCTGATAGGTTGCAATATTCCGAAGTGGAAACACCGGCACCAGCAGAAGGTCAGATCCTGATCCAGGTGAAATCAACTTCGGTAAACAGGCCCGATATTATTCAGCGCCAGGGAAACTACCCGGCACCTCCGGGCGACTCTGAAATCCTCGGCTTGGAAGTGGCTGGTATTGTCGAGTCGGTTGGAGCAAACACTAGCCTTTACAAAAAAGGAGATCGAGTTTTCGCGCTTGTGGGAGGCGGTGGCTATGCTGAATATGCCGTTGCACATGAAAGCCATTGTATGCGGATTCCTGAGGCTCTTAGTTTTGAACAAGCTGCGTGTATTTGCGAGACCTATATTACGGCCTATTTAAATTTATTTATGCTTGGGGGATTGTTGGGGAAACAATCTGTATTAATCCATGGTGGCGGTGGTGGGGTCGCGACGGCAGCAATACAGTTGTGTAAAGCGCTGAGTCCAGAGACCGAGATTTTTGTTACTGCATCTGAATCCAAAATCGACCGGATTAAACAGCAGGGTGCTAATCATGTTTTTGATTATCGAAGTCAGGAGTTTGCTGCAGAAATAAAGATTTTAACCAAAAAGCGAGGAGTGGATGTCATTCTCGATCACATCGGAGCCAAATATCTGGAACCCAATCTTAAGTCATTGGCTGTTTATGGACGCCTTGTTTTGATTGGCGTCATGGGTGGCATCAAAGCTGAAGTTAACTTGGCGATGATAATGGTTAAGCGCCAGCAACTGATTGGTTCTGTTCTCCGGTCACGTTCAATTAACGAAAAAGCAGAAACTATTCAACAATTTGAGACAACTGTCATGCCATTGTTTGCGACTGGTGTGATTGAACCGCTTATAGCGGCAAGTTATCCATTGAGCGAAGCGTCAAAAGCCCATCAGTTAATGGAAAAGGGCGGTCATTTTGGCAAGATCGTGTTGTTAACGTAAATGCTTTATAATCTGGTATACTGTATTCCAGATCACCGGTGTCAGATGTGATTCGACCTTAATTATTACAACTTAAGCGCTTCTTTGATGGATTTTAACTATGGCTTTTAAAACAATCTTACTACCCATCCGCGAAAGCAGCACAGCAGACTCTTTAATGGAAACAGCAATCAGTATGGCCGTAAGGAATGATGGTCATCTGGATTTGTTATATGTGAAAAAAGAAACAGAGCACATGATCCCATTTAGCAACATGGGGATATCGGCCAGTATGCGTAAAACCATTATTGAATCTGCTAACGCAACCGCTGAGAAAGAAAGCGAAGCGCTTA
>Ga0307492_10000612_pt1 | contig 15050 bp, 21 predicted proteins | sample SI3LmetaG_FD_202365 | JGI IMG/M metagenome (GOLD analysis project Ga0307492, IMG submission 202365) | Sea-ice brine microbial communities from Beaufort Sea near Barrow, Alaska, United States - SI3L | ecosystem: Environmental > Aquatic > Marine > Coastal | place: USA: Alaska | collected 2017-05-06 | reverse complement strand
CCCGCGCTCCCTCACCAACTTGACTGCCTCAACCTTGAACTCGCGACTGAACTTTCGTCTCTGCATGGCTACCTCCGGCTTCATGAAACACCCAATCTCGGTGTCCATCAAACCGGCAGCAGCTCATTCCGTCCTAACACTCGCGCACGATGGATGACTTCAGCGTTAGCGCGTGCAGGAGTTCTGGCAAATTCAGAGACACTTCTTTACGGCATCGCGGGTTGGAGTTTGGCTGGTTTCGATTATCAGACGCTTTCCACCAATAACTTCTATGAGCATTCCAATAAGTTCTTGGCGAACGGTCCAACGGTCGGCGCAGGCATTGAACGGAAAATCGGTGAGAATTGGAGTATTCGCTCTGAATATCGCTACACGCATTTCTTGCCAGTGAATGTTAGTAGCGAGGTCGTGTTCTCATCGTCGCAGCCCTCAACTCAGACAAGCACCGTCGCGGGTCGATTTGAGAATAGTATGCACGTTGGAAGAATTGGCATTGCTTATGAAATGCCCGTTACCCGATAGCGGTGGCCGGAGCCCAACGGCCTATCGCGCTGCACAATCGCGCTCGCTAAAGTCGTACTTGATTACGAATTCTAGCTAAAGGACAATCCCCATGGGTCTGGGGAGATACTACTATGCGTATTATTGCGTTGGCAGCCGTAGCGGCTGCCCTGGGCGGCTGTGCATCTAAGTCGTCTGACATTACAGCGGCCTACGTGTCGCCGGTCATGTACCAGAATCACACTTGCCAACAGTTGGCATTGGAAGCGCAAGGCGTATCGTCGCGTGCCGCACAAGTCTCCGGCGCTCAAGACGCCAAGCGAAGCAATGACGCGGTCGCGACTGGCGTGGCTGTGGTGGTGTTCTGGCCTGCCGCCTTCTTAGTCGGTGGCGATGGTCCAACGGCTGCCGAACTTGGTCAGCTTAAAGGGCAGATGGTTGCGATAGAGCAGGCGTCTATCGTGAAGAAGTGCGGCATTCAGTTTCAGAAGCCGCCGGCCACTTGATGAGCATCCATCAGCATTTTCGTGATCGGGAAGAAGGTCAGCGTTGGCACATACATGCGGAAGAGAAATTTGCAAATCAAACGGCTTGATGGTGCGTTGACCTTCACCGACCTTCTAGACAATCACATCATCTCCGTGAAATTAGCGATCAACGAATCAATCGAAGCGGCCGCCAAGATGCGCTGGTCTGGCACGATCAAGTTTAACCAGTTCGTTGATGGCCATCAGCGCCTCAAGAATGCGCAACAAGACGGTCTGAAAGTTGAATTTGTCGCGCGCAAGATTCTCTTTGCGGATGGAAGTGTCAAAGAAAATTAGTGCGTCGCATTCAAACAGATGCCTCTTGGATTTCAAACGGACACATCAACGATATGGCCCATTTGGAATGCCAGTGATCATTAGAAAAATTGTCGTCAGAAATGTTGGAGTGCTCAAAGCATTTGATACGCCCGGTTCGCCGCGTCTAATCGCCCATTTTGTGGACGCGTAAAGTTCTGCCCCCGCCGGTCGGAGGGCCAAAAGCCCAAAGATCGACTACCCTTATGCCATGACGCATATTACGCGTTAACGAGGTTGCGATGCAGATAAGCCAGAGCCTATTGAATTCGGTTTGCAATTTTCTCAAGGATAAGCCAGCAGGAGAGAAATCTTATATCTGGAAGGTCCATAAGACTACGTGGGAGCGGTTGGGCGATGGGTTCGATCCGCATCAATATGCAACGGGCGAGGAGCAGAATGTTGCCCTCAAGGCATTCCTTTCCCGTCGGTGGCTGGATGCAAAGCCGACCGAAAAAAGGAAGATTGCGGAATGGATGATCCGGGACTGGGGTGGCATCCGGCGCAATTCAGACAGCCGGATAAAATCTTACGTTCTTCTCGCGGATGAGGCTGAACCAGAAACACCGCTTGAGGGCGTTTCAAGTTATAGCAAGGTGCTGTCGATTAGAAACCCGGAGAAGTATGCGATATACGACTCGCGTGTCGCGGCCAGCTTGAACGCATTGCAACTGCTGGACCAGCAGTCTTTGGAGGCCGTGGCATTCTCTTGTCCCGCCAGTCAAAACAAGAAAATTAAGGAATTCAGCAAGCAATTTAGTCGCAGATCACTTATCCATGTCTATGGATTCAAGCCAATTCACAGGAGCGAGACGTATCGTTACTTCACAACGTTACTGTCAGAATTGAAGCAGATGACAGGTGCATCGGTTCTCGAAATTGAAATGCGTCTCTTTGCGGACGCAGAATGGCTCTGTGAAGCTGCACGAAACCGGGTTGCACCCATGACTGGAGGCTGAGACGACGGCATTGCTGCCGGTGCCAGGTTCTACGAAGAGCTTTCGGAAAAGATTAGCGATGTCGCGCGTATTCTGGGAGGACGAGGTTGGTTACCACCGCTGCATTGGCGTCTGATCCAGCGTGCGCCTACTTCCCGTCGACAATGTTGACGCCGATCCGGTCGGCGAGGATCAGGAGGTCCGTGTAGACCGGGATATCTGCCAGCACACTGTGTGGACTTCCAGTTAGTACGAGGTCGGCTGCGGCGAGGCGATCGCCGAAGAGCACGATGGCTAGGGCGCGGTCGTCCTGCCGCGACACCCAGGAAAGCCCCTCGGCATCGGAACGCGCGGCGTGGATGGCTTCGGCCCATTTCCGTGTGTCGGGGTATTTGTCCGCCTCGGTATGGTATCGATGAGCTCATTGCGCTGGACGCCGAGCTTTCTGAGTGCCGTTGTACTAAGATCGACGAGATTGAGATCGCGTCTCGGCGTCACTTGCGAGTAAGCCTGATCGATTAGCTTCTGATTGTCGACGTCTTCAATCCCGCGGCGAACGGCACATCGTGGAAGGCAGTCTCCATCGCTGCGCAATCGAATGTCGTGCCGCCACGGGGCGTGGAATGCTCGCGCCATCCGCAGCCTTGATCAGGCCGAACCTCGCGTTGCCTTTGAACTCGCTGCTTCCGCAGATGTTCAGGTGAACGCGATGAATAACCCGGTCTTTCGGCCAGGTCATAGTTCACCTACTTGGCAAGATCGCTGGGCCGTGCGGGCACATCCGCCGCGTCTGCCGATGAAGAAGGCGGCGCGCGCCTGAGCCTATCCAAGTCTTCACTAGTGTTCCATCTCAGATTGTAATACATTGTATTACAATGAAGGGGCGCTTAATGAGCAAGAACCCATTGTCCGAGCCTCTGACGCTTCGACTTCCACTCGATGTCCTGGAAGATATCGAGACGATCGCGGCCGCGTCTGATCGCACGAGGAGCTGGGTGATCGTGCGGGCGTTGAAGACCTATCTCGCAGGTGAAGGTGCCGACATCCTCGCGATCGTCAAAGGCCGCGAACAGATCGCCACCGGCGATTCCCATGACATGGACGATGTGACCAGCGTAATCGAAGCCATCGTGAACTCGAAGGCGGCTTGATGAAGGTCAGGCTGTCCGGAGCCGGCGCGCGCATATGTTCTGAATGGCGGCCTATTTCTAGAAATCTCCGTTACGGCCGCACACGCCGTTCATCGTAGTGCATAAGCCCACGCACCTCTGGCTGCGGTGGGACGCGCGCCCCTCGAATCCTACAAAATGAAGTCTTGTCGTCCTCAGGTAGGGGGTGGGCTGCGAAATGGCCGCAGCCGATGCTTGCGGGCGCACAGATCCCTGCGGTTGGCCCCTCCTACGCCGGGAAAGCTATCGGCAGGGTTGTCAGGTAGTTCTGGAGCATAGACGTCGTGCCGAGGCAGATAGCTTCTGGCTGACTATGCCTGGGCAGCCATGTTGCGGGACCATGCAACATTGCCTGCTTAAGGCTGTCAGCTTAGGAAACGTGATGAAGATTCAGGGGCACTCAAAGCCACGATTATCGTGCTTGGGCCTAGGTTGTCGAGCAGGCTGCTCTCACCATCGTTCTAGGTTGACTTCCGTCGAAGACTTGAATCCCTCGGATCTTGTATTCCGACTTGAGCCAAAGAAAACCGCCGCCGGCGAGGCGGGGTTTTTGTTTGCAGGCTCAACTGTCACCGTGCGCAGGGCTCCGAAGCCGACTACGTCATCGTAGCGCTGCCACCAAGCCGGCTGCTCGATCCGTCCTGGCTCTACACCGCGGTCGCGCTCGACATCAGGTCATCATTGTCGGGCAGCTTGAGACCATTCAGGAAGCCTTGCAGCGTCCGTATGCAGATGAGCTGAGAACGGTGGGGTACACTTGGAGGTCGTCCGGAAACCCCGAAGCTCTACTATAATCTGGATTAGTATAATCCAGATTATAGTAATCGTTCGCAACTGGGCGAACCTATACCGGCGTTCACCGGCGCGCGCAGCATGCAAGGGCGAAGAGCGAAGCGTTCCTTGCAGGCGAGCACGACGGTGCCAAGAGCCGAAGACGAAAGGCACGCTCGGAGGCAGACGTTCTGCGGTGGCCGCGCACGCCGATCTGGCGTCCTAGGGAAGCTGCCGCAAGGCCGCGGTGAGGCGTTCGCGTGCCCATGCGACAGCTTTCGTCTTGGCGTCCTCTTCGTCGTCCGCGACGCCCTGCGCCACTACGTCGTCGCTGGCGCTTGTAACGCACCATCGCCAAGCGTCCTGATAGTGAAACGTATCGAGACGCAGCACGTCGGCGTCGAAGGTATGGCCGGACGCGCTCTTTCTCCATTCCGCTGACATCTGCGACCTGTCCCAAAATAGGCTATTCGGATTATCGTGTTGAACTACCACGGCAGGTGCATCATTCACCTGTGAATAGACCGCCTAGCGACGGCGCGTCGGGGAACATAGCCGTTTTGCCTAGCGCGACCCACGAACTATATATTCGCTTATGTTGATTTTGTTGAGGATCCCATGTCGGAAATCGTAACGGTATCGGAGAGGAAAGCACGAGAGGCCGCGCGTCGCCGTGCCGCTGCGCTCGACGTCATGACTGAGGCCCGAGAGTTCGCACGAACTCGCGGTGGGCGGTTCTACGTGTTCGGTTCTGTCGCTGCAGGCCGGATTAAGTACGATAGCGACTTTGATGTCGTCGTCGATTTCCCGTTCGGAATTGAAACTGAAGCAGCCGATTTTGTGGAAGAGGCCTGCCAGCGGCGCCGTCTGCCCTCGGACGTCCATTTGAAATCGAGAGCCAGTAAGCGATTTCTCGATCGCATACGCGATCAAATGGTGTCGTTGCCATGAGCGACAGTAGATGGTCAGACGTCGAGGCTGATGTCGAACAGGCACTCATGCATTTCGGAATGGCAATTCAGATCTTTCAGGCCGGAGGTTTCGACGATCCCGGTATCGAAGGCTACAAGTCGACATCAGCGTTCAAGCAGGGAATGGATGCCGGTTACACCGCCGTCGAGCGAGCGATCGAGGGTATCCTCGGGATTCTTGGGGAGGAGCTTCCCACCGGACGCGACTTTCACAAGGTACTGCTTGATCGGGTGACTAGGCCGCTCACCGGCGATCATGCGAGGCCAGCGATATTCGATGAGCGTCTGAAAAAGGATCTACTTGAAGCCTTGAGAATGCGCCATCGCGTTCGCTATAGCTCTTACGACGAGTTCATACCACACTTGGCTGAGCCATCCGTTGATGCTGCACGAGATATCGTCGCTCGTATCCGAAACGCGATCAACGAGTTCAAAAGGAAGATCGATCCTGAACGCGCAGACGACAATGACGGAGACGACGGCGCGGGCGGCGGAGCTTCAGGCGGCCCGGCGCGCGGCAGGGGTTCATCTTCGTCAGTTTAGCTAGAGCGACGCCTTGCCGTAAACCAGATCGAGTTCTGTTCGCGCACTCACACTCTCCGGCAAGGGCTCAGCCGGACTCCTTGTGCTCCAGACTTCCTGAAGTCGAAGCCCGGCATCGTCAGTCTGATCCCCCGGAGCCGCCGTCGCAGGCGTCCCGCAGGCATCGGCGCGCGCAGTATGCAAGGACGAAGAGCGAAGCGTCCCTTGCAGGCGAGCACGGCGGTGCCAAGGAAGAGCCGAAGAGGCGCTCGGGGATCAGACGTCCTGATCCCCGGTGCGCCCGAGCAACTTTGATTGGCAGCGATATTCCAACTTATGAAGTCGGAATGCTGTGGCAAAATATGCCGAATCCTAAGGCGCTCTACATACACACGATTTTTTCTGACCAATAATATAATTGTGGGACGCGCGTTGGCGGCTTGGCTTGCGCGCTCCCTGTAGGAGCGGCTGCCGTGATACCGTCGCTCCACAATCACTTTCCGGCTCCTCTGGCTTTTGCGGTGCAGTGCCGGGTGGATAGGACGTAGACGTTGGGTCGACCGTCCCGCGCGGCCGAAGATTTCACGATCCCTTGCGCGTCGGCCAGCCATTGGCGGTACGGTTCCGCTGCGATCGGCTCCGGCAGCGCCAGCACCACGTCATCGAACAACCACGCCACGCCCAATGCACGTAGCAGGGTCTCATGCCGCCGTTTCGCGTAAAGCCGTGGATCGGTAAAGGGACCGACTGTCAGGACCGCAACTCGTCTCGGAGGGGCCCCAGCACGCTCGAGCCGGAGCTCCATATCGATGGGACGTCTACCCAATATCGCGGGCGGAAGTCTCGGCTTTGATGTCACTCGTCCGCCCAGGAGTTCGCCGATTGCGTCTAGGAATAGCTTGCTCGGCACCAGTCTCTTGTTTCGGACTGGCCCCTTGTTAGCTCGACGGGCAGCCTCCAAAGCGGACCGCAGAGACCTCACGGAGTATTCGCCGGCCAGTACCTTGTGCGCAGTCTTCATCGCTGACTTCGGATCCATTTCCGCCCACCGAGCCAAGATTTGGAGCAGGGAAAATGGCACCGTATTCAGGGCTTGGGCCAGCTGTGGGGAACTTGCCGTCAGTGAATCCAAGAATTCCAACACGGCGATTGTTCGTCGGATCGTGTTTATGTCTTTATCCTGGGCGAGGCGGTTGATACTTCGCTCGCGTTCACCGTACTTGGTGTTCCGGCGAACCTCTCGGGCCGCACTTGCTAAAGTCTTCCAGTCCTTCATGACGAGACCCCCAGGGTCTCGCGAGCCGCGGCCGGACATTCCGGTCTGCCGGCCAAGAGGCCGGAAGAACGAAGACTTTGGTAAGTTATGCATGGAATTCCGATACAGCCGGAGAGCGTTGCGGAATTCCATGCATGTGGCGCCAAAGAGGAATCTTTCGGCGCGAAAAAGCCCGCCTTTTCGGCGGGCTTTTAATCGATTAGCGCTAGATCCCTATGCCGCTCTCGCGGATAGTCCAACGGATGCAAGTCGTTGTATGACCTGTTGCCGCCTGCGCTCGTTGCAGGTTAAATGACGTTCCGTTGCTTCTTTCTTCATGCATCTCGTGGAATCGAGGCTGAGTGTTATTCCTCTCGCCACCTCGACATCGTTTTTCGTCAGATGTCGCTCCGCAATATCCAGAATTCCGTAATAGTTCAGGATCCGAGCGGCCGCCCAGACCTGGCGCACCGGTCCGAACGAATCTTTCAGGTTGGCAATTCCGACTCTCGACTGCTTGCTGGCAATGACGGCCTCGATGACCCGCTTGATCGGGATGGGATCGTCGAATGCGGGGATCCAGATCGGATCGTCCGGAAGCTTGTTCGCGATCCTTGCCCAATCGGAATCTGGAATGTCGTACGCTCCTCGGCTCGACTTGAGATTAGCCGAGCGAATCTTGTTATTGCATGTGGTTACGGGCGTATAGCTGAGCGAGACCGAGGATGATCCGCTGTTTCCGACGTGCGCGATAGGTCCAGTTATTTCGATGTGAACCTCTCCGGTCTCGTTCGTTCTGATCGAGATTCTGTCGACGAGGCGTTGGAATGTAGCCACGGTCTGAGCCAATTCTGCTCCGCAGCCGCGGTAATTGCGGCCAGGCACCAGCTGCTCGAGGAAAGAGCTTGCGTCTACAGGGGTCGCGAACAACGGCGTCTTCGAAACGGTCACCGCCGGTATCGAAGCGAGCTTCTCGTCTATGGCGTCGATGCGGGCGCAATAGCCCGCGCGCTGTTCCGCCAAGACCGAATTCGTATGGCCTTGGTTGAATGCTTGATCGTATGTGGCATCAAGACGCTTGTGGAACTTTGCCTTTTCCTTTTGAAGGCGGGCGCGCTCCAGATTGGAGACCTTTGCCTCCTTGGCAACCTTTGCCTCATATCCGTCCTGCATTGCCTTCTCCGCGGTCGGATGATTGAGCTTTCCGCAAACGAAACGTATCAACTCGTCCTCCATCGGGAGAAGCCGAACTGCTGGAGCCTTGCATGCTTGCAGGCGTAGTCTCGAGATCTTGATCTTATTATCGGTGGAGCAGCGCAGCATCGAGTGCTGCTGTCGCCCGCCGCCGATGTGCATTCTCTTGCCGCAAGCGGCGCAACAAACTTTTTTGGAGAGAAGATAGATCGATCGTGGCCCAACGTTGGGCGCTTCCGTATCCATCGCGTGCGCCTGCCGCCAGACTTCAGGCGTGATGATCTCCCAATCTTTACGTTCGGCGTACTGCCATTCCACGGCAGGCCGGGTCCTCTTGGTAGTCTCGATCGTGTTGTCGTCTTTCTGCTTGGTCTTATGACTCGTCCGAAAAAAAATCAGCACGCCCAAATACAGTGGGTTGAAAAGAATATGTCTGACGGTCGAACCCAACCACTTTCCGTAGGGCGTCGGGGCTCCTTCCCTCTCAAGTTGGTCCGCAATCTGATAGTATCCGAGACCAGCGATCCGGAGCTCGAAAATGCGGCAAACGCTGGCCGCATATTTGAGAGATATCCTCATATTTCCCGGCTCATTCGGAATTTTTTCGAATCCGATCGGCGCGACGCCGGGCCATAGACCGCGATTGAGAATTTTAATGATTCCGGAGCGTAGCAACTCGTAAATTCTGGCCCTCTGTTCTTCGCTCATCATCCCGACGAATGCTGCATGCATGAGGCTCCACTTTCCAAGGCGCGCGGAATGCAGTTCGACATTGGAATCGGCCAGTTTGCTGAACGTTTCGGTCGTGATGTGAAGGCGCCGAGCCAGCCGATCTCCATCCTCCACGATCAGTAGGTCGAACTTTTCCTGGCGGGCGGCCTCGATCATTGCCTTATATGCAGGCCTGTTCGCGGTATAGGCCCCGGAAGTCGCGGGGTCGCCAAAGATCTCGACGACGTCCACATCGATCCGACTGGCATACTCCTCGACGACTTTCTTCTGTCGCGAGAAGCTGTAAGGATCCTGATTGTCCGTGCTGAATCGCATGTAGACGCCGGCGCGCCGCCGTCTATTCTGCGTGGATGAAAGTTCGGTCGGGACCTTCTTATCCTTCATCCACGTAGGAGAAAGTGTCTCCAGGATCTTTTCCCGGGTCTCGGCGCTGGCGTTGAATTTTGCGTTCTGAAGCATCGTAACGCTCATGCTTTGCGCCTCCTGCGCTGAAATTTGCGTTGATAATCCTGATGAAAGCCGAAGAGAAGAAAGGGCTCAGTTCGGCGGCGAATTCCACGTGCATCGCCGACCATTTGAGGCCGTTGGTCGAATAGAGTTCGATGCCATGCGGATCGAGATGACCGAATCTGGTCGAACAGAATATCTCTCGCATGGGCAATATGCAGTCGAGGTCCTGCAGGATGACGATGCCAGGTCTGCGCCGAGATGTGCGGCGCGGGGCACCTCGACTTGCGCATCCGAGCGTAGGGCTGAGAGATCCTCGCGCTCGGATGCGGTCTCGCGGTCGAGAACCCACCCACGCTCATCCGCATATTGCTTGCTGCGTAGCATCTGCTCTCCGAGCGACGCCTCATTGGGTTCGTGCAAATAACGACGGTACAGGACGGTGCGGGGCGCCGGCGGCTTGACCTGTCCGTTCGTCACCCTCCCGACGATCGCCCCCAATCGTAAAAGCCCGAGTTCGATGGTCTTCAGAATGTGCATCAGTCCTCTCCTAGGCGCGATAGGACAATACTGTAATTGGAATCCTATCACATAGTCAACATTGTTTTTTAACGACTTTTCGATATAAATAAATCCACCCTTTGCGGTAGCAATCCGATCGCGCGGCGTGCGATGGTCCGACACGAAGGGCCTTATCATGGACGACTGGAAGCAACGGGCGCGTCAGGCGCAGGTAAATCTGAAGTCGGCCAGGCATGGAGACCGCGAAGCCGCCTTGCAGGACGCCGCCGGCGATTTGGACGTGAATACCGTCCGCAGATGGGTGGCGGCGGTCAGTTTTCTCGACCGTCTGGAGATCAGCGCGCCGGACGTCCGCAAAAGTCTGGAGACGGCCTCGTTCTCGGAAGTGGAAGTGCTGGCGCGTTGGTCGCTGTTCGATGGGAAGGGCGCCTTGGATGCTGCGCAACGCGTCGCACGCGGCGCCTACAGCGCGCGGACCCTCACGGCGGCCATGCACAAGGCACGACGGGAGAAAGGATCCGCCGCCCGGAGCGAATCCTACGAAGCCGAGTATCGCGCAAGCATTCAATCGGCGGCCGGAAGGGTGATCAGCGACCTCCTCGGTGGCGACCTCTCCGTGCCGGAAGTCCTTTACAAGGATTCGGGAGATCCGCCGGTGGATTTCCGTTACGTCAGGATCGTCGCTGACGAGCGGCCTCGGACCGTGGCGGCCATCGTCGTCGGTCCGTATCGGATCGCCAACATGTACACCAAGCGTCGTTTCGAATGGCTCTTTCGAGCCTGCGCGCTCGCGTGGGCTTATGACGATGTCGTCGTTCTTCTGCCCGAGGCGGAAGTCATGGACACCTACAGGGAATGGATCTTGGGTATGCGTCGACGTGCTTTCGAGGCGGCCGCCCGGCATGTCCATGGGTCGCAATCGGCCGTGCACCGTCTTCCGAATGTGCATGTCGTATGTCCGGTTCCTGGAAGGCCCGCGAAGCAGCGAAGTCCAGAGCGCGCCGGTCCGAAGAAGAAAATGTGAAATGAAGCCGGTTCGACCAGGTGCCTCACGCTTGCTTCAGGCTTAGCCTGAAGAGTTCGATATCGGCCGCAGCTCGTTGCTCTCCGAGCGCCCTCGCAAGTTCGAGCAGCAGTGCGGCTCCTCGTAACTCGTCTTCGAAGATCTGCACGGAGGTCGGTCTTGGAGCGAGGGACAGATCTTGACCACCCAGATCTAGAGACAACTGTTCGCCTTCCCTCGGCGCGTGCCGGGATCCATCGCCGATCACCGAAAAATCTCTAGCGTTTCTGCTCAATTTTGCATCTTTCCCTTCCTGTGACACCGGCCGCCCGTGCGCGGCGGAGGCGGCCGTCCCAGCGCATCAGCGTCAGCTCCTGCGCCTCGCCAACGCTGCGCACGACGGGGCTAGACAATCCGGAAAGACGCCGGGCATTGGCGGCAAATCGGTTCATGCGGCGGAAGAGTGCGGCGATGAGAAACCGGTATCGACGTATCTCATCTGTACTATCGCATCCGCATCCTTGCCTTTTGCGTAACATGCAAAGATCGAAGGCAATCTGAGCAATGGACTGTCTTCATTTTCGTCATTCATCCTGCTTCGTTTGGCGGTGGGCGCCGATAATGACGGCGCCAGTCACGCCGTCGATCCGACTGGCCCGCAGCAGCATCGTGGCGATCTCGTCGAGAGCGGCCCGGTCGCTTAGCAGCGCAGAACGACAGGCCGCCGCGGCCTTCACCAACTCGACGTACGCCGTCGTGCGGACGTCGGCGTAGGAGAGTAATTCGTCCGTGTCCTAAAGGGGAGCCAGGCAAAGCAGATGGTTCGGTCCAGCGAGCCCGAGCGAGGTCCGCTACGGGATTCGCGCCTTCCGCGGCCTCCACTAAGTGGTTCGACCGATCGGCCAGACTGTGACGTTAGTTATGGTCATCGATGCCGATGGGTCACTGTAAGGGTTCGAAGCCACCTAGAACGATGTCCACAATGACAGGTAGCATCTCATACTCCCGGATCTGAACTGTCATGGTTCAAAGGCTAAGCATTACGTTGCCATGCCCGTGGATGCCAGCGAGTGTGTTGATAACAACTTCTCGATCGGATGCTCGTGCAACAGGCGATCAATGGCGGCTAGTCCAGATATTCACTTCGCTCAAGTGTTGCCGGGCCGGCCTTGTCAGGACGATAATGTTCGTTGATGATTGGCGTAATCCTCCCTGGATCGAAAGCTCATGAGTCAACATCGATCGTAAGCAAGATTCGGCTACGGTCCGTCGCAATGAGGACGGGCCCGATTGAGCAGCCATTCACGCTGTGCGCTGCTCGGCAATGCGATGACGACGATGTTGGATATTTTAGCGGTAAAGCGACATCTCTCGCGCTCACGATTGCTGTCACCAAAAATACGAATGTAAGTTTTAACTTACACAAAAGTGCGTCAAAGCTATGGCGGCGTGCTTGGAAAATTTGCGGCGTCTTCGCCGGAACGTGGAGACGGATTGCCTCGCTTAGTCAGGCGAGTTTCTCATCGGGGTTGGTCAAAGAGTTCGGCTGGGTTGACGCCCAGCGCCATTGCGATGCTTACGATCGTGTCGAGCGTCGGGTTTGCTTCTCCTCGCTCGATCTTGTTGATCAGGGCCCGACGGGTTTCGGCTTCGTTGGCCAAATCCGCCTGGGACATTTTCGAGGAAAGCCTCAATTCCTCGACCTTCCGGCCCAGATTTTCTTGATAATATTGCGAGCGCTTTTTCGCATTGAAGGACTCAGTTTTCGTAGCGGCTCCTCAGGGAATCCTTGGCCCGTCTTCTCGGAAGATGGTGTGATGGAGCCAAAGCACTTCGCGAAGAATAACTCAGGTTACAGAGTTCAGCTCCGTGGGGCCAACTGCGCCAAAAAAGTATCGCGAAAATAGTGCCGTTCCGTTCAGTAGGCATTGACGTCATACAGTCTCGCGCTTGCCGGTACAGAAAGGCCGAAATCATCGTCAAGCGCCGGCGCAACACTACAACACCATTGGACCGCACAGCTCGCTCTGACTATCGGCCGCTGGCACCCGTAACCATCTTGCTTCGTCCCACTGGTCTGCCCTACGCTTCAATCCGGTCGGCCCAGCAGGGCAATCGTAACCGTCGGGCTCTAACTTGATCAGCGGACCACATCGGGGGGTAGATCAGCGCCGATCTAGTCCAAGCTAACGGCAAACGCCGCCGATAGAGCGGTATCCAGGAGGGAAGACAATGAAGAACACGATTTCGGCACTTATGCTGAGCACCGCGCTGGTGGTCGGCACCGCAACCGGTGCCCTTGCGCAGGACAAGACCATCAAGATCGGAAACCTGACCGATATGTCGGGTCTCTACGCCGACGTGGGCGGGCCGGGCTCGACCCTTGCCGCGCAGATGGCTGTCGAGGATTCCGGCCTCACCAAAAAGGGCTGGAAGATCGACGTGATCGCCGCCGACCATCAGAACAAGCCTGACGTCGGCACCACGACGACCCGGCAATGGATTGATGTCGAGAAGGTCGACGTCGTCGTCGACGTGTTGAACTCGGGCGTCGCGCTCGCGGTCAAGAACGTCGTCACCGAAAAGAACGCCATCATGATCAACTCCGGCGCTGCGTCGTCGGATCTGACCAACGCGCAGTGCTCGCCGAACGTCGTGCACTGGGTCTACGACACCTACATGCTGGCCAACAGCACCGGCTCCGCGCTGGTGAAGGCTGGCGGAGATAGCTGGTACTTTCTCACCGCCGACTATGCATTCGGTGCGGCGCTTGAGCGCGACACCACCGCGGCCGTCACGAAGGCGGGCGGTAAAATTCTCGGCAGCGTCAAGCATCCGTTGAACTCGTCCGACTTCTCGTCGTTCCTGCTGCAGGCGCAGGCCTCGAAGGCGAAGATCGTCGGCCTGGCCAACGCAGGCGGCGACACCACGAACTCGATCAAGCAGGCGGCTGAGTTCGGCATCGTCAAGGGCGGCCAGCGGCTGGCCGGCCTCCTGATGTTCATCAGCGACGTCAACTCGCTCGGTCTGAACGTTGCGCAGGGCCTGAACTTCACCGAGACGTTCTACTGGGATCTGAACGACCAGACCCGCGCATTCTCCAAGCGCTTTTCCGAGCGCATGAAGAACAAGCAGATGCCCACCATGGTGCAGGCCGGCGTTTACTCCGGCCTCATGCATTACTTCAAGACGCTCGAAGCCATGGGCGGCAACTCGCACGACGGCGCCAAGATCGTCGCCAAGATGAAGGAAACGAAAACGGATGATCCGTTGTTCGGTAAGGGTGAAATTCAGCCGAACGGACGCAAGATCCATCCGGCTTATCTCTTCGAAGTGAAGAAGCCTTCCGAGTCCAAGGGACCGTGGGACTATTACAAGCTGGTTGGCACCACGCCTGCCGAGCAGGCCTTCCGGCCGCTGTCGGAAAGCGTTTGTCCGCTGGTGAAGAAGTAACAACCAATCGCCCGGCGGCTTGACCGCCGCCGGGCATTCTCTCAAGACCTGTGTGTACTAAACACGAACAATTTGGTGATGCAGCCCGCTCAGAATGGCACGCGAACAAATGACAGGTGTGTACCGAAAGCCTTATCCGAGTTGATGACGTGATGGAATCGCCTAAGCTGGCGGAATGATCAGGCTGTCCGTCGTCAGGTAATTTGAGACTGATCAGGCATTTCGAGAACGGAGGCTCTGGCTCATCAGGGGTTAGAGTTTAAGCGGCCTGCAGTCGGTGTTGCAAGCGGCGGTTTGCGATGGTGGCACGCTTGATGCGGTGTCGTTCGGCGAGGATCGTCTCGGCTCTTCCAAAATAGACGTCAGCGGGCGTGAGGTTGTCGATGCTCTCGTGATAGCGGACGTGGTTATAGTGCACGACGAAGGCATCGATCTGCCGTTCGAGATCTCCAGGCAGATAGTAATTGTCGAGCAGAATGCGGTTCTTCAGGGTCTGGGGCCAGCGCTCGATCTTTCCCTGGGTTTGGGGATGATAGGGGGCGCCGCGTACATGCTCCATGCCCTTGTCTTCGAGCCACGTGGCTAGATCGCCTGCCACGTATGACGCACCGTTATCCGAGAGGAGTCGCGGCCGGTGCATGACGGTGGCGCGATCGAGACCCGATGCCGCGAGCGCCTGGTCGAGCGTGGCCGTGACGTCGGAGGCGCACATCGTGGGACCAAGCCTCCA
>Ga0307492_10000611_pt1 | contig 15059 bp, 14 predicted proteins | sample SI3LmetaG_FD_202365 | JGI IMG/M metagenome (GOLD analysis project Ga0307492, IMG submission 202365) | Sea-ice brine microbial communities from Beaufort Sea near Barrow, Alaska, United States - SI3L | ecosystem: Environmental > Aquatic > Marine > Coastal | place: USA: Alaska | collected 2017-05-06 | reverse complement strand
GCTCAGCGCATATCTAGGTAATCTCTTTGCTTCTCAATGCTTTACGGTAGGTGATGATCTCATCTTGAACGAAATCACGGAAGGCGGAAATCCGCTTTGATTGCCGCAATTCCTCTGGGTATGCCAAAAAGACGGGGACTTCTGCCGACTCGATGTCGGGCAAGACCCGTACAAGGTCAGGGAAATCCTGAATCACGTAGTCCGGAAGAATACCGATTCCAAGGTTGTTCAGTACCCCTTGGAGCACCCCAAAGTAGTTGTTGACCGTCAATGTCGATTTCACATCATGGGTCATCAGTTCTTGGACCAAGCTTACGCTGGCCCTGACTTGGGCGGAATTGGTGTTCTGACAAATCAGACGATGATCTTTTATGTCTGCTGCGACCATCGGAAAAGGATGATCTTTGAGGTAGCCCTTGGTCGCATAGGCCCGCATCCGAACGCTCATCAGGCGTTTGCGGATCAAATCTGCTTGGGATGGTTCTTTCATGCGAATGGCAACATCTGCTTCGCGCATCGGCAAATCAAGGACGCGTTCCTCAAGCATCAGATCAACCCGCAGGTCAGGATATTTTTCGTATAGCTTGGGCAGGCGCGGGGCCAGCCATAAGGTTCCGAAACCTGTGGTGGTGGTCACGCGAAGATCGCCAAACACCTCTTCTTCGCTGTCGCGAATGCGCGCAGACGCTGCTTCAAGCCGTTTGGACATGGCTGTAGTGGCGTCAAACAACAACTCACCTTGTTCGGTCAGGATCAACCCGCGCGCGTGGCGGTGAAACAGGGTCGCGTTCAGGGATTCCTCTAGTGCGCGGACCTGACGGCTGACCGCAGACTGCGAAAGGTGCAGTTTATCACCCGCATGTGTTAGGCTGCCCGCATCAGCGACGGCGTGAAATATTCTTAGTTTGTCCCAATCCATCTGGCCTACTTTCACGCTTAAAGCACTAACAACAATTACGCTCTTTATAATTGATTTTCCGTAGACCGATACAGTTTGATCATGTTTTTTCGACCAATTGTAAAAATATCTATACAGGTCAGCTTTTGTGACCTATCGTAAGGGCAACATGTTAGACTGATCAACGCTGGGGAGGCCATGATGAGCACGCAAAAAATTTCGTTAAACGACCGTTACGATCTGAAAAAAAGCCCTGTTTTATTGAACGGAACGCAGGCTTTGGTCCGTATGATGATGATGCAAAAGGCGCGTGATGTGGCCGCTGGGTTGAACACCGCGGGGTTGGTCACGGGGTATCGCGGGTCGCCTTTGGGCGCGGTTGATATGCAGATGGAACGGGCGCTTAAGCCGCTTTCCGCTCATGACGTGACCTTCCAAGCAGGCATTAACGAAGATTTGGCCGCCACCGCCCATTGGGGGGCGCAGCAGGCTGAATTGCGCGGCGAGGGTAAGTTCGACGGTGTTTTTGGCCTATGGTACGGCAAGGGTCCCGGTGTCGATCGTTCAGGTGATGTAATGCGTCACGCCAACATGGCCGGCACATCCCCTATGGGCGGCGTTTTGATGGCGATGGGGGATGACCATACTGGCGAATCCTCGACGGTGTTGCACCAATCCGAATTCGCGATGGTTGATGCGTATATGCCAATTGTCAGTCCTGCGGGCGTGCAAGAGGTCATGGATTACGGTCTATATGGTTGGGCATTGTCCCGTTTTGCTGGCGTTTGGGTTGGCCTTAAAACGATGAAGGATACGGTTGAGGTGACGTCGGTTGTGGACGGCGATCCGCACCGTTTGTCCTTTGTTACCCCTGAATTTGATATGCCTGATGGTGGCTTGAACATCCGCTTGGTGGATGATCGCATCGATCAAGAAGCCCGTTTGATTAATTATAAACGCCATGCTGCCGAAGCCTTCAGTCACGCCAATAAGATGGACAAGCGCGTTTGGGGCAATGACAATGCCAAGATTGGCTTTGTCGCGGCTGGGAAGAACTGGCTTGATCTGATCCATGCTATGTCTTTGCTGAACATTGACGAAGCCGAGGCGGAGCGATTGGGCATCTCAACCTATAAGGTTGGTCAAACGTGGCCACTGGATATGCGCGGCTTTAACACTTGGGCCGAAGGTTTGGACCTGATAATTGTGATCGAAGAAAAGCGCAAACTGATCGAGGTCCAGATTAAAGAGGCGTTGTTTGATGATCGTCGTGGCCGCCGTGTGCATGGCGGTATGAAAGACGGCGCTGTGTTGTTTGGTGCCGCTTGGGCGCTGGACCCTGTCGAAATCGCTGAAAAATTAGGTCAAATTCTGGTGGACGAGGGTCGCAACACCGAAGGTGTGCTTGCTGGTCTGGCTGCACTGGACGAGGCCCGTCGTTCGGACAACGCCGAGGAAATCGCAGCCCGTTTGCCGTATTTCTGTTCGGGGTGTCCGCACAATTCATCCACCAAAGTGCCGGAGGGATCACGTGCTTATGCGGGCATCGGCTGTCACTTTATGGCGCAATGGATGGACCGCGAAACCCTTGGCTATACCCACATGGGTGGCGAAGGGGCCAACTGGATTGGCGAAGCCCCGTTTTCGACCCGTGGCCATGTCTTCCAGAATTTGGGGGACGGTACATATAATCATTCGGGTGTGATGGCGATCCGTGCTGCTTTGGCAAATCGGACCAACATCACCTATAAAATCCTTTATAATGATGCAGTTGCCATGACAGGTGGCCAAAGCCACGAAGGTGGATTGCCCGCAGATCAGATCGTGAACGAGTTGAAGGCGATGGGCATGATCAATTTGGCTGTGGTCTATGACGAAAAGGAAGACGTGGATTTTGAAGCCTTTCCTAAGGGTATCGAAATCCATGAACGGGCCAAGTTGCAAACCGTGCAAGAAAGGTTTGCAAAGCTGCAAGGTGTCAGCGCGATTGTCTACATCCAGACCTGTGCTGCTGAAAAACGTCGTCGTCGCAAACGTGGTCTGTTCCCTGATCCTGATAAGCGCATGTTCATCAACACGGATGTTTGTGAGGGCTGTGGCGATTGCGGCATTCAATCCAACTGCGTTTCTTTGGTTCCAAAAGAAACCGAATTGGGCCGCAAACGTGCGATTGACCAAAGCAGCTGTAACAAGGATTTCTCTTGCGTGAACGGGTTCTGCCCGTCGTTTGTATCCCTTGAGGGCGCGATCGTGCGCAAAGAGGCGACAACTGACTTAGTTCTGCCTGAAATGCCGATGCCTGCGCTGCCGACCATTGATGGCACGTGGAACGTCGTGATCACGGGTGTGGGTGGTACGGGTGTTGTGACCATTGGCGCGGTGATCGCCCAAGCAGCCCATATTGATGGCAAGGGGGCTGGCATGATGGAAATGGCGGGGCTGGCCCAAAAAGGTGGCGCTGTGCATATCCATTGCCGTCTTGCCAATGACCCCAGTGATATTTCCGCGATCCGTGTTGCGACTGGTGAATGTGACGTGTTGATTGGGGGCGATCTGGTTGTATCAGCTGGGGCCAAAACGCTGGGCTTGACCCGCGCGGGTCGTACTGGTGCGGTTGTGAACTCTCACGAAATCATCACCGGCGATTTCACCCGTGATACTGAATTTAGGTTGCCGGTTGAGCGGATGAGTTTGGCACTTGAGGCGCGCCTTCGTGAGGCGGTTGATCTGTTTGATGCCTCTGATCTGGCGAAAGCTGTGTTGGGGGATTCAATCTTTTCGAACATGATGATCTTTGGTGCGGCTTGGCAACGAGGCTATATACCACTGTCACAGGAGGCAATCGTTGCAGCCATTACGTTGAACGGGGCGGCAGTGGACCGGAACCTGCGCGCGTTCGAAATTGGGCGTTGGGCGGTGTTGTTCCCCGAAGATGCCGCTGCGATCCTGGCACCAAAAGTGGTGAAGCTGCCGCAAACATTGGCTGAGAAAATGGATTACCGTGCGGCCCAATTGGTTGGCTATCAGGACAACCGTCTGGCCAAGAAGTATCGTGTATTCTTGGACGGTATTGCGGATGAAACTGTGCGCGAGGCCGCGATGCAGGGCTATCATAAGCTATTGTCGTATAAGGATGAATATGAGGTGGCGCGCCTGTTGCTTGATACTCGGTCCAAGGCAAAGGCAGAATTCGATGGTGACTTCAAAATGACCTTTAATCTGGCACCACCATTCCTGTCCAAGATGGGTGCAAATGGTCGGCCAATGAAACGCGAATTTGGTCCGTGGTTGGAGCGCCCTTTGCGTATGTTAGCAAAGTTGAAGCGTTTGCGTGGCACTCCCTTAGACGTGTTTGGATACACCGCTGAGCGTAAAATGGAGCGGGCGCTGATCACTCAGTACGAAACGGATATGAAGGCTGCATTGAAGGTGCTGAACGATCAAACACGGGATGCTGTAGTGGCCTTAGCCGAACTGCCCCTGCAAATTCGCGGCTTTGGACCTGTGAAGGTTAAGAACGAGGCACAGGCGGCTAAACGACGTGAGGAACTGTTGTCTGTCATAGCGTCAGGCGGTGCGCCGATGTCGAAAGCGGCGGAATGATTTAATCGGGATGGGGCCAAGATGCCTGTGAAAAAACGCGATATTGCACGCGAAATAAGCTACGCTCATTCTGCAAACACGCGGGGTGGGCGGACCGTTGTGAGGTTGCTGGAAAACACGACGGGTCGTTTGCGTTTAATCAAACGGGCCAAGGGTTATGAGGACGAAGTCGCGCAAGGCCGCGATTTTTGGGAGGTCATGCCGGATCGCTATGGTTTGAGTTTGGATGTAATTGGTGGATCGCTTTCGAACATCCCAAGGGATGGGCCCGTTATCTTGATCGCAAACCATCCTTACGGTATTCTTGATGGGTTGATGATGGGCCATATCCTGTCGCAATCACGTGGTGATTTCCGGATTTTGGCCAACAGCGTTTTTCGCAAGTCAGAAGACCTGAACCGCGTTGTATTGCCGATTTCGTTCGAGGGAACCCGCGAGGCGGTACAAGCCAACATCGTGACCCGTAAAACAGCTTTGGATTATTTGGGGCAGGGCGGCGCGATTGGCGTGTTTCCAGGTGGGACGGTCAGTACGGCGGAACGCCCTTTTGGTCATCCTATGGACCCCGAATGGCGCAGCTTTACCGCCCGTATGATCGCGAAATCGAATGCCACAGTCGTTCCAATCTATTTCGATGGGCACACCAGCCGATTGTTTCAAATCGCAAGCCATTTGCATTCTACCTTGCGCCTTGGCTTATTGATAAAGGAATTCAAAAAACGGGTTGATACGCCTGTGCGTGTTGTGGTCGGGGACCCCATTGGGCGTGATGTTTTAGACCCGTTGGCAACTCAGTCCAAACAGATGATGGATTTCCTGCGCAAAGCCACGTATGAGCTGAACCCAAATCCGGTCAAATCTTTTGATCTTGGATATGAATTTGAGGACGGGCGTCGCGCCTGATACGCTAATGGCAGTTGGTATTTTTGACAGTGGTTTGGGTGGGCTAACCGTTCTTGAGGCAGCGCAAAAGCGGCTGCCTGACGTTGATTTCATTTATCTCGCAGACAGTGTAAATGCGCCATACGGCGTGCGCACAGCGGACGATATTTACGGGCTAACCTGTGCAGCGGTGCAGCGCTTGTTTGATGCTGGCTGTGATCTGGTGATTTTGGCTTGCAATACGGCCTCTGCCGCAGCTTTGCGCCGCATGCAAGAGGGGTGGATACCTGAGGGCAAGCGCGTCCTTGGCGTGTTTGTTCCACTGATCGAGGCGTTGACCGAACGCGACTGGGGTGACAATTCCCCCCCCCGCGAGGTTGATGTCAAACACGTGGCGTTGTTCGCGACACCTGCAACAGTATCCAGCCGCGCATTCCAACGGGAGTTGGCATTCCGTGCGATTGGCGTCGATATCGAGGCGCAGGCCTGTGGCGGCGTTGTGGATGCGATCGAAGACGGCGACATGATTTTGGCCGAAGCGATGGTGCGGTCCCACGTTGATGCGTTGAAGCGTAAAATGCCCGAACCGCAGGCTGCGATTTTGGGCTGTACGCACTATCCATTGTTGTTGGATACGTTTCAGGAAGCGCTGGGCGCAGATGTGAACGTGTATTCACAAGCCGCTTTGGTGGGCGAAAGCCTTGCTGATTACCTGACACGTCATGGCGATAAGATCGGTAGTGGTGAACCCGCGTATTTGACGACGGGTGATCCCAAACGCGTTTCTGACCGCGCCACCCAGTTTTTACGACGACCGATCACGTTTACCGCCGCGTGATTAATCTGAATAAATCGAGAAATAAAATGACCTATAATATCGCAATCTTGGGTGCCAGTGGCTATACGGGTGCCGAATTGATCCGCCTGATATCTGAGCATCCTACGATGGAAATCAAAGCCTTAGGGGCGTTCTCTAAGGCTGGAAAATCGCTTGCATCAGTGTTTCCCCATTTACGTCATCTGGCCCTGCCTGACATGGTTAAGTTCGATTCCATCGACTGGACCGGTATTGATTTGTGCTTTTGCGCGCTGCCGCACAAGACCAGCCAAGAAGTCATTCGTGACCTGCCCAAGTCGCTGAAGATCGTTGATCTAAGTGCTGATTTCCGTCTGCGTGATCCAGAGGCATATGAAGCATGGTACGGCAACCCACACGCGGCTTTGGAAATGCAGGGTGAGGCGGTCTATGGCCTTAGCGAATTTTACCGTGAAGACATTAAAGCGGCCCGTTTGGTGGCTGGAACGGGCTGTAACGCAGCGACAGGTCAGTTTGCACTGCGTCCTTTGATTGCAGCCGGTGTGATTGATCTGGACGAGATTATTCTGGACCTGAAGTGTGCAGTTTCTGGCGCGGGCCGTGCGCTGAAAGAGAACCTTTTGCATGCGGAACTGTCAGAGGGCTATCATGCCTATGCTGTTGGCGGCACGCACCGTCACCTAGGTGAGTTTGACCAAGAATTCAGCGCAGTGGCTGGTCGTGAGGTCAAAGTGCAATTTACACCGCACTTGGTCCCAGCCAACCGCGGCATCTTGGCCACGTCCTATGTGAAGGGTGATGCGCAGGTTATTTATGACACGCTTGCTGCGGCCTACGCAGATGAGCCGTTCATCGAGGTGCTGCCATTGGGCGAGGTTCCAAGCACGCGCCACATTCGCGGTTCGAACTTTTGCCACATCGGTGTGGTTGCAGATCGCATTGATGGACGCGCAATTGTGATCGCTGCACTCGATAATTTGACCAAAGGCAGCAGTGGTCAGGCGTTGCAAAATGCCAATCTGATGTTAGGTATCCCTGAGACAACAGGTTTGATGATGGCGCCACTGTTCCCGTAAGTTTGGAGTAATTGATGAAATCGCTTAAGAAACAACGCCGTATTCAGGTGATTGCGGTCATGGCTGTGGCTTTGACGCTGTCCACGGTTTTGATTGGCTATGCGCTGCAAGATGGCATCAATTTCTTTCGCTCTCCCAGCCAAGTGGCGGAAGAACCACCCGGTCCAAAAGAAGTGTTCCGGATCGGTGGTTTGGTTGCAGAAGACAGTTTGGTCATTGGCCAAGGCGAAAGTATCACGTTTGTTGTGACTGACGGTGGTGCCTCTATTCCGGTCAGCTATACTGGTATCCGCCCCGATTTATTCGAAGAAGGTCAAGGCACAGTTGCCACGGGTCGCTACATCAATGGTGTCTTTCAAGCGACAGAAATTCTCGCCAAACATGATGAAACATATATGCCAACTGAGGTGATTGATGCCCTTAAGGCGCAGGGTGTCTACGTCGAACCCGAGGGCAGCTAGCGTACGCTACACCTACCACAAATTAACCATATATTGATCATCTGACCCATGTCCGAAACGGCGTGAGGAGCAGGTGATGCAAACAGTGAAACAGATTGCCCAAGAGATAGTGCACCGTGAAGGTGGGTATGTGAATGACCCCGATGATCCGGGTGGGGCAACCAATTTTGGCGTCACCATTCACACCATGCGCCGCCTTGGTCTGGATTTGGATCGCGACGGAGATGTGGATACCGCTGACGTTCGCGCGTTAACCCAAACACAAGCTGTCGACATCTTCATCAAGCATTACTTCGATGGCCCATTGATTGCGCATCTGCCTGAAGCCCTGCACGCAACGGTTTTCGATATGTATGTGAACGCAGGGGGCAACGCGATCAAGATTTTGCAACGTTTACTGCGGGATATGGGGTTTGAGGTGTCTGTTGATGGCGCATTGGGTCCGCAATCTCTGGATGCAGTTCGCGCTGCAGATAGGCAGGCCAAAGGCTATTTGGTGGACGCCTACAGCATTGCACGGCGTAATTACTATTTGCGCATTGCTGATCGCCGCCCAGCGAGCCGCAAATATGCGCGCACCCGTGCAGGTCAAAAAGGGGGATGGATACGGCGGGCCGAGGAATTCATGGCACCTAAGTATCATATGAACACAGCAGAATTTCAGAAAAGGGTCGCATCATGGGCATGATCGAACGGATGTTTCAAATGATGTTTGGTGGCGGCAATAACGTGTTGCGCGACACGGTCGAGGTGTTTCGCGAGAACGCCGAAGCTGGATCGCAACGGGGCGCGCAGGTTCAAATGCAGGCGATGACCCAATACGGGCAGGAATTTGTGGTGCCGCGCCAAGGTGCGTTTGATCGGTTTATGGATGGGTTGAACCGTGTACCACGCCCCGCGCTAGCTCTTGGCACGTTGGGGATGTTTATCGTGGCGATGGTTGATCCATTGTGGTTTTCGCAGCGTATGCAAGGCATTGCGCTGGTGCCTGAACCGATGTGGTGGTTGCTGGGGGTGATTGTCTCGTTCTATTTTGGCGCCCGTCATCAGGTGAAAAGCCAGCAGTTCCAACGCGAAATCGTCGATACAATGGCGCATGTTCCGCAGGTGATGAACAACATTAAGGCGCTGGGTGAATTGCGCGCAGCAAGTGTTGGTGCGGCAGATGCGGGATCTGATGTGCGGCTGGCCAGTGCCTCGCTTTTGCCCGATGCCAATGCCGCGTTGGAGGCATGGCGAAAACGGCGGGCCTAACCCGCGACAATGTGAAGCCAAGTGAGACGCGAATATCATTGGCGTGGTTCGGGGGAGGGCCTATAGTCCTCCCAAGCTTTTATTGATGGATGCGTCACTGATGATCACTGAACTTGGACATTTCGCCCTGATTCTGGCCTTTATGGTCGCGATTGTACAAACCTTTGTACCACTGATCGGGGCGCATAAGGGATGGCGGTCGTGGATGTCTTTGGCAGAGCCTGCGGCGTCTGCCCAGTTCATGCTGACGGCGTTTGCGTTCGGCGCATTGATGTGGGCGTTTATATCGTCTGATTTCAGCTTGCTGCTTGTTGTCCAGAACAGCCATTCGGCCAAACCGATGCTGTATAAAATTAGTGGAACATGGGGCAATCACGAAGGATCTATGCTTTTATGGGTGCTGATTGTGTCGCTGTTTGGCGCGATGGCTGCCTGGTTCGGGACGAATTTGCCGCCAAGTTTGCGGGCCCGTGTTCTGTCGGTACAGGCGGCGATTGGCGTTGCGTTCTTCGCGTTTATTTTGTTCACGTCCAATCCGTTCACCCGTTTGGCTGTGCCGCCGTTTGATGGTCAAGATTTGAACCCCTTGCTGCAAGACCCCGGTTTGGCGTTCCATCCACCGTTTTTGTATTTGGGGTATGTGGGCCTAAGCATGACGTTCAGCTTTGCTGTTGCGGCGTTGCTTGAGGGGCGTGTTGATGCCGCGTGGGGCCGCTGGGTGCGTCCTTGGACGTTGGCCGCGTGGATATTCCTGACCATCGGTATCGCGCTTGGATCGTGGTGGGCGTATTATGAACTGGGTTGGGGCGGTTTCTGGTTCTGGGATCCGGTTGAGAACGCGTCATTTATGCCGTGGTTGTTGGCGGCTGCATTGCTGCATTCGGCCATCGTGGTGGAAAAACGCGATAGCCTGAAATCGTGGACGATTTTGCTGGCGATTTTGGCGTTTGGCTTTTCGTTGATCGGTACATTTATCGTGCGTTCTGGCCTGCTGACGTCTGTACATGCATTCGCAATTGATCCTGAGCGCGGCGTGTTCATCCTGATGATCCTTGGCTTCTTCACAGGTGGCGCGTTGATCTTGTTCGCAGTGCGGGCAGGGACGATGGAGGCAAAAGGTGTTTTTGGATTGGTCAGTCGTGAAAGCGCATTGCTGACCAATAACATCCTACTGGCCGTCAGTTGTTTTGTGGTCTTTGTGGGTACGATGTGGCCGCTGGTGGCCGAGATGTTCTTTGATCGTAAACTGTCTGTTGGCCCGCCGTTTTTCAACATGGCGTTCACACCGTTTATGTTGGTCTTAGGGCTTGTTTTACCTGTGGGTGCGATGTTGCCGTGGAAACGGGCGCAGATTAGAAAGGCGATGTATCCACTGCGCTATGCATTTGTGTTGGCGTTGGCGATTGCTGGGTTGGTTTGGGCAATGCAAACTGGGCGGTCGGTTCTGGGTCCTATTGGCGTGTTTTTAGCCGCTTGGATTGTCATGGGCGCTGTTATTGATTTGTTGTCGCGCACAGGGAAGGGCGCAAATCGCTTTGGTCGTATGTTGCGCTTGCCGCGGGCAGACTGGGGCAAATTTCTTGCCCACTCTGGTCTTGGCATCACGATGCTGGGTGTAGCTGGAATTACATCTTGGGCGTATGAGGATATTCGGGTCGCGCAAATTGGTCAGCCTTATGATGTGGGGGCCTATACCATCACGTTGAATGGGGTCGCGGACGAAGAGGGGCCTAATTATCTGGCGACAATTGCGGATATTACATTGTCACGTGACGGGACTGTCTTGTCTGAAATGCGACCTGAAAAGCGGATTTACCCCGTAGCGCAGATGCCAACAACAGAGGCTGCAATTAACGCTAGTCTTGCCCGTGACGTTTATGTGGTGATTGGCGACGAACAAGACGCGGGCGGTTGGGCCGTGCGTGTCTATGTGAAACCATTGACCAGTTGGATTTGGATCGGTTGTTTCATGATGGCGTTGGGTGGCTGTTTCAGCCTGTCAGATCGTCGTTTCCGTGTGGCGGCTGGGGCGCGTAAATCGAACGCAGCGCCGGTGCCTGCAGAATGAAGCGCCTTGTCTTTATCCTGATGGTTATTGCCTCACCGCTTTGGGCTGTTGAACCAGATGAAATTCTGGCTGACCCTGTGCTTGAGGTCCGAGCGCGGGATATATCCAAAGGTCTCAGGTGTTTGGTGTGTCAGAACGAAAGCATTGATGAAAGCCATGCCTCGCTCGCTCGCGATCTGCGCCTGCTGGTGCGTGAACGTTTGGTTGCGGGCGACAGCGATGATCAAACTGTGGAATTTATCGTTGAGCGGTACGGCGAATACGTTCTACTGCAGCCACGTGCAAGCGGGTCGACATTGCTGTTGTGGGCTGCTGGTCCGCTGATGTTATTGTTGGCTGCAGGTATGGGGTTGATCTACTTGCGTGGCAGATCGTCCGCCAGTGAGCAGGGCAATGATGCCTTAAGTGATGCCGAAGAAACCCGTCTGCGCGAGATTTTAGGCAGTAATTCCAAGGAATGACGCGCGGTTTCGCTTTTGTGTGCTGACGGGTTTGATATGATTGCGGCTAAGTTTAGCCAAAGGACATCATGCTATGGAATATCAAACGCTCCGTTATGAATTGAACGACAATATTGCGGTGATCACGCTGGATCGCCCTGATGTGATGAATGCGATGTCCACGCAAATGCGGGCTGAGATTCAACATGCGGTGAAACAAGGCGGACGCAAAGCCCGTTGTGTTGTCTTGACAGGTGCCGGCCGTGCGTTTTGTTCCGGCCAGGATCTAGGTGACAGCTCTGGTCAGGGATCCGACCCCGAACAAACATTGCGCGATGAATACGAACCAATGTTGCGCGCGATCTTTGATTGTCCTGTGCCAACGATTGCCGCCGTAAACGGTGCCGCAGCGGGGGCAGGGGCCAATCTTGCGCTGGCCTTTGATGTCGTGATCGCAACCGAAAGCGCATATTTCATGCAGGCGTTTACCCGTATTGGTCTGATGCCAGATGCGGGTGGCACGTACACGATGCCGCGCACGATGGGCACAGCCAAAGCAATGGGGGCATCATTGTTTGCTGACAAGATCACAGCCCGTCAGGCGGATGACTGGGGTATGATTTGGGAAGCAGTGGATGACGCTAAGTTTCAGGATCATTGGAAAGCCCGCGCCACGCATCTGGCGAATGGCCCAACAGCGGCATTTGCGTCTGTGAAAACTGCGATCCGTGGAACTTGGGACAATACCCTTGATGATCAATTGGCGCTTGAGGCGGCTGAGCAGGGCAAATGTGGTCGTACACGCGATTTCAAAGAAGGTGTTTTGGCTTTCGGTGAAAAGCGCGCTGCGGATTTTGAAGGCCGTTAAATAGGATAAGGTGCGTGCCGGGCTATAAGCATTACGTCTTCGATAGAGGGCATTTTCTTTGACTGGCACGCGATCACAGCGATTGGCGCACCATCCGCCTTTAGCGTAATCACTGAATTGTCGCCGTTCGCGTCCACCGTCACATCAGGTGGTGCGTTACGCGCATTGTAGATCACTACAATGCGCTCTTTTTTTGTCTCGGGGTCATCAACAAACGCGCACTCGGTGCCGGTTATAGGGGCACGCAAAAGGGCATCCCACTGCGCATGTGGGACAATGCCTGTGGTGTCTTTGTTAGATGCCATTTTGGTTTCCCCCTTTTAGGATCGCGCAGGCAACTTGTTATGTATTGGGATCAAGCACCGCAACGGTAGGTGAAGAAATGATCGTAACATCGGCTGCGGTCAAGGTTGCTCCTGCACCTGTAACGCGGGCAAGCACGGCTTCGCCAATGGTGACAATAGCATCATCGCCATCCGCTGTTACCGCTACGACCGGTGTTGTGCCGTCTTGAACCACAACCGCAATCGTATCATCCGCTGCTACATAGTCTGCAATCAAAGCGAATTCAGTAGCTGCGTCGCCGGATTGATTCGCTAGCACTGCGAAGGTATCGTTGTCCTCACCGCCGAAGCCGATGTCGTTGGCACCTAGGAACAAGGTGTCATTGCCATCAGCACCGATAAGGCGATCTGCATTCTCGTCGTCTTTTAGGGTGACTGTGTCGGTCGCCGCGCCGCCTAGGATGGTTTCTAAAGCACCACCGTCGCGCAAGGTTGCGAGTTGAGTAGTATCAAGCGTAGCGCCGTCTATATTGCCGCCGAACAGGATATCTCCGCCTCGGCCGCCATTAAGAGCGTCAGCGCCATCCCCACCGATAAGGGTGTCAAAGCCAAAGCCGCCTTTTAGATCATCGTTTCCAACATTGCCCTCGATCCAGTCTTTTCCGCCTGAGCCGGTGATCGTATCATAACCCTCGTTGCCCTGAATTAGATCGTTGCCAACGCCGCCAATAAGATCATCATTGCCCTTTTGACCGACGATTACATCATTGCCCTCGTCGCCCAGAATGGAGTCGTTGCCGCCGCCGCCATCAAGGATATCATTGTCAGCGCCGCCGCTAATGGTGTCTTGTCCGCTCTCGCCTAGGATGGTGTCAGCGCCGGCTTCGCCAACGATGGCATCATTGCCAGGACCGCCGAAGACATTGTCATCGCCATCACCACCGCCAAGAATATCGCTTCCGGTGTTGCCATTCAACGTATCGTCCCCAGTAGAACCGGTGATCGTGTCTGCACCAGCGCCGCCGTCGATGTCATCATTGCCGCCCAAGCCGTTGATCAAATCGCCGTTCTCGGTGCCGACAAGGATGTCATCGCCATCAGATCCGCCGCGCGTAACACCGGGGCTGTCGTCGTTATCATCGTCATCGAGGATCTCATATACGCCAGCGCCAATAAGAAGTGCAGGTAATAGAAGGGTAAGGGCAAGCAACATAATAACGTCTCCATGAATTTGGTGTAATAAATCCACATTCAAATACGGAGTCAATGAGCGGTTGTTATTGTTGACGGTTGTTCAACAATAGCGTTCAGCAGGTATTATTATAGGTGTTTTGTCTAAAATTAAGCATGATTAAATCATACTTTTTCAAAATGGACATCGGCAGGTGAGAGTTGTGCGTAGGCAACGTTGCGCAGAACTAGAATCGTTTCACCGTCAATTTGGATTAACGCATCTTTATCTTCGTTTTCATCGAAACTGACGGAGGGTTCAGGTGCTGCTTCGTCGTACGTGTACACAACAACATCTTCGCCGGCTTTAAAATCATTGATAACCGCGACTTCACCGCTTTCCATCCACAGTCCGGCGTGAATACTGTCATTTCCAGTGCCAGCTGTGACTTCGTCATTTCCGCCGATAAACAGACTGTCGTCACCCGCTCCACCAACAAGTGTATCTGCCTGTGCGTTATCCATAGAATAGTCGGTGTTAATGAAGATGCCGGCGTTTTTCAGAAGACCTTCGATATAATCATCTTCCTTGATGATATCGGCACCGTAAAGAATGTCATTGCCGTCGCCACCATCAAGGGTATCTTGTCCTTCCCCTCCAAAAATCTGGTCGTTTTCTGAGCCACCCTCAAGCAGATCATCACCTTCTTCGCCGAACAGTAGATCATTGCCCGCATCACCAGTGAGGGTATCATCGCCGTCACGGCCAACCAGTAGATCACTGCCGTCCAGTCCTGATATATCGTCTGCAAGCAAGCTTCCTAAAATATCATCTGCTCCATCAGTTGAAGGCGCGCGTTGGGTTAAATTGGCTTCCTCTTGGGCCTCTTCCTCCAGCTCTTCTAGCTCCGTTGTTACGAGATCAACCACAAAGCTGATCCCGAATAGTCCTAATATTGCGAAAGCCAACATCTCTAATTCCCAACTTAATTACGATAGGGCCAAGAGAGGGCACCGGAATTAAAATGGCGTTACATTAGGTCTAAATTGTCAGAATTTGTAAAAGAGAGTAGATAAAACTTTAGCGGCCCCAATCAAAGATTGAGGCCGCTATTGATCTAAATTGGCGTCAGGCGCTTAGCGCTTTTCGATATCCACATAATCGCGGGCTGTTTCGCCAAGGTACAACTGACGTGGGCGGCCGATTTTGTTTTGTGGGTCTGCGATCATTTCTTTCC
>Ga0307492_10000610_pt1 | contig 15060 bp, 9 predicted proteins | sample SI3LmetaG_FD_202365 | JGI IMG/M metagenome (GOLD analysis project Ga0307492, IMG submission 202365) | Sea-ice brine microbial communities from Beaufort Sea near Barrow, Alaska, United States - SI3L | ecosystem: Environmental > Aquatic > Marine > Coastal | place: USA: Alaska | collected 2017-05-06 | reverse complement strand
CAGTCAAGGTGTCTATCTTGACCACAGTCCCACGCTCTGAGGCAGCGACCCAAATAAAATTAAATGCGGTGGTTTTATCCGACAATTGCAACTGATCACTAGGGGTATGCACCACATTGATCAATGAGCCTTCGTCAAAATCTGCATCTAGAGTATAGGTAGCAGGTGTGCCAGTCAGATGAGTGGCGTTTGCTAGCTGGATAGACCCTGCGATTAACAACATCGGCAGGCCTTTTCGCAGCATTCGATTATATTTATTTAATAACATAATTATCGTCCTTTGGTTTAAAAGTAACACCCAGAAGTTTCTGAGTTGGTCTTGTCCCCTACAGGATTAAATCATCAAATTTGAATGGTTTATCATGTTCGATACAGCACAAACCCTGTAAGAATCTTGCTTTAAGAATTTTATGAACTATGGATAAGTGCTCTGTAAATATAATGACTTGATAGTTCTTTTATTCTGAAAGTAAAAGATTTAACAAAAACCCACGACACACAAAGCTAATGACAATTAATACAACCAAAAGAAAAATATGGATTAAACCTTGTTAAAACCTGATTTTTTATCCACGAATAATCAACTTATAATAAGCATATTAGCTGTATTTTTATTCTCAATTATTATTTATGTAGTGAGTTTTAGGACAATATAGCCCCTGCTAAAATATCAGCCTTGACAAATATCAGCTCTGACAATAAAAGTAACTGAGTCTTGAAAATATGATGAGGAAATAACTATCCAAAAATTCTATAACTATTGTCATGAAATCAATGGGGGGAATTACCTCTAATGAGCTCAAGTTATTAAAATAATTTAACTCGCCTTTTCCTGCGCTAGATCATCTATATGCTTTCATTAGTCATTCATTATTAAAATACTGACCTTTTTTTGAAATTAATGATGGCTAAATATATTAAATGGGCATTACTTGTTGCCCTTGTTATTGGCGGGTATTTTTGGTTTGGACAAGAAAAACCAATGAATGTTACGGTAATACAGGCAAGCTACGGCGATGTTGAGAGTATTGTTGCCAATACTCGCGCGGGCACCGTGTCATCATGCCAACGCGCTAAAATGTCATTCCCTATTGGTGGCACCATTTCCAGTATTGATGTCAAAGAAGGAGAGTTGGTTAGCCAAGGGCAGATTTTAATGAGCTTATGGAATGCGGATCGCCAATCTCGCATTTATGAAGCGAGCGCCTTAGTGATATCTCGTAGACAAACTAAAAATAGTGTCTGCATAAATGCTAAAAATAACACCATAATATTAGCTCGTACAAAAAAACTTGTTTTAAATAAACTCGCTTCACAAGAAAATTTAGACAATTCTTTGGCTAAATCAGAGGCATCTAACGCTTCATGTGCCGCTGCTAATGCACAAATTGATGTTGCAAAAGCGGTATTAAAAACAACGCAAGCAAGTTTCGAGCAAACTAAGTTGTTTGCGCCTTTTGACGGCATTGTTGCTGAAATAACGGGGGAAATTGGTGAATATTCTACGCCGTCACCACCGGGAATTCCTATGCCACCCGCAATAGATTTACTGACACATCAGTGCCATTACATTACTGCACCCATTGATGAAGTTGATGCCGCTGATATTCAAATAGGTGATCCCGTTGTTATTCGTTTAGATGCTTTTCGAGAACAAGAATTTATCGGAACTGTTAAACGTGTAGCACCCTATGTGCAAGATTTTGCCAAGCAAGCAAGAACGGTTGATGTCGACGTTGCTTTTAACAAACAAGCTTTACCTAGACTACTCACTGGTTACAGTGCGGATATAGAAATAGTCTTAGAAAAGCACAAAAATGTGATCTATATCCCCACTGACATTATTGTGGATAATGAGTTTGTTTTTATCGTTAATCAAGACAATCGCATAGAAAAAAGGCCTTTGAAGTTAGGGATAAGTAATTGGCAACAAACAGAGGTAGTTTCAGGTTTATCAGACCAAGATAAAATTGTGTCAACCTCTGGTAATAGTGCAATCAAACCTAAAGTTTTAGTGAGCGTGAGTGCTAACAATGACTGAGCAAATAACGCTAAGCCATATTGATAAGACCTATATAGTCGGTGAAAAGCCATTGCATGTTTTAAATGATATTAACCTCTCTATTGAGGCGGGCGAATACATTTCAATTATGGGGCCATCAGGCTCAGGTAAATCGACTTTATTAAATATGATTGGTTTACTTGATCGTGTCGATAATGGCAACCTTGTGTTAGATAGCACCGAAACTACGTCATTAACTGAAGAACAAAGAGCCAAATTAAGACGAAATTCACTGGGTTTTATTTTTCAAAACTTTCAACTTATTTCACGTTTAACTGCATTAGAAAATGCCGAATTACCCCTCGTATTAGCAGGAATAGATGGAAGTAAAAGAAGTAAAATTGTCACCGAATTGTTTGAAAGTTTAGGTTTAGCCGACCGTTTACAGCATTTGCCGAAACAACTCTCCGGCGGTCAATTACAACGTGTGGCTATAGCAAGAGCTATGGTGATGTCACCGAAGATACTATTGGCTGATGAACCCACTGGAAATTTAGACCAAAAATCAGGTAAAGAAGTTGTTCATGTTCTTGAAGAGCTTAACCTACAAGGCATCACATTAATCATGGTTACCCATGATCATGAACTTGGGGCAAGAGCCAACAGACAATTAAAAATGGTTGATGGTGTAATTGTCTCTGACACCAGCACTTGCCATGAAAAAGGCACAGAAAATGAAGTGGCGTGATAGCTGGCGTTTTAGTGCTCAAGTATTGTTGAGGCACAAGGCTAGAACCGCACTGCTGTCTTTTGCTGTTGCAATTGGCGTTTGCTCAGTATTGTTATTAACTAGTGTTGGTGAAGGCGCTCGTCATTATGTAAGTAAAGAATTTGCCTCTTTAGGTAGTGACGTCTTAATTATATTGCCCGGAAAAAAAGAAACCTCGGGTGGATCAATCCCTTTTTATAGCACCACACCTCGAGATTTAACCATTCAAGACGCCCAAGCGATTAAGCATTTATCCAGTGTAAAGTCAGTTGCCCCCGTTATCTTAGGTACGGCTTTAGTGAGCCATAAAAATAAAAGCCGAGAAGTGATCACCATAGGCTCTACTCAAGACTTTCTTCACGTACGAAATTTAACACTCTCTCATGGTCGAGGTTTCAAGCAAAAGTCCGCTGATGTGGCCGAATCAATTTGTATTATCGGCGCTCAATTAAAGGACGACTTATTTGGTCGTGATAAAGCGATGGGACAGTGGTTAAAAATTGCTGACAGGCGATATAGGGTTGTCGGGATATTAGAAAAGCGTGGCGAATCTCTCGGGCTAGATATGGGTGATATGGTCATTATTCCGATACGTAGTGCAGAATCACTGTTTAACTCACCGGCTTTGTTTCGTATTTTAATTGGATTAAAACCACTACAAGACGAGCTCCTGACTCAAAAACGTATTTTATCCCTGATTAAAAAGCGCCATGATGATGAAGAAGACATTACCATTATTAGCCAAAATGCGATGATGTCTTCATTCGATAGAATATCGAATTTTCTTACCATCGCCATTGGCGTAATCGCCAGTATTAGTTTAGTGGTCGCGGGATTTTTGATCATGAACGTTAGCTATATTTCGGTGAGTAAAAGACAGCAAGAAATTGGCTTATTGAAAGCAATAGGTGCAACCACGAATGAAGTACGGGTTATTTTTTTAACTGAATCTGCTTTATTAATTTGTTTAGGTGTCTGTTTAGGACTCGCGACTGGTTACACATTAACCGCTTTATTTAATCAGTTTATTGCCAGTTTTGTTTTGATAATTCCATGGTGGGCAGCATTAGCTAGCGGGCTAATGTCTTTCGTTATAGGTTTACTGTTTACTTGGCTACCTGCGGCAAAAGCGGCAAGCCAAGACCCTGTTAGTGCGATGCGGGGTAATTAAATGCAGTTTATTGATAAGCTTAATTGGGTAAAAACATCCTTATATTACCAACGGAAAAGAACTTGGCTAACCGTTGTTGGTTTTGCTACAGGTATTGCTGCCGTTGTTTTAATGAATTCAATAGGGGAAAGTTTACGCCAATATATTTTGAACGAATTTACCCAGTTCGGTAGTAATATTATTGCGGTGTCCCCCGGTAAAGCACAAACATTTGGCATGGGCGGTTTATTAAAAACGGTTCGACCACTGAGTTTGTCTGATAGCGTGCATTTACAAATGTTACCTGAAGTTGTTTTTACTGTTCCCGTTATTGCCGGAACTTCAAAGGTTAAAGCACAAGGAAAATCTAGGCATACTGATGTAGTTGGTGTTAACCATATGGCTGCGGACGCTTGGCAACTTAGTTTAGCAAGCGGTAGATTTTTACCCGAAGATGATATTAATCGCCCTCGTCAATTAGCCGTATTAGGCTCCTTAATCAAACAATCACTGTTTGGTCAATCAAATTCTGTGGGTCAATTTATTCATATTGGCGGAAAACGATTTCGAGTTGTTGGCGTACTTAACGAAAAAGGTCAGTTTGTCGGGCAGAGCTTAGATGAAATGGTTTATATTCCGACAGCGAGTGCGATGCAGTTATTTAACCGTGACAGTTTAATGGAAATTGATATTTTCTACCGTGAAAATATGTCTTCTAACGTCGTAGCGAATAAAGTAAAACAACATTTGATCCGAATTCACGGCCGAGAAGACTTTACCATCGTCACCCAAGACGACATGATCTCAAGTCTTGATGATATTTTATCTATCATCAAAATTGCAGGCTCCTCGCTGGGTTTAATTTCATTACTCGTTGGTGCGGTAGGAATAGCGACAATTATGTCTATAACGGTAAATGAGAGAGCCAGTGAAATAGGCTTGTTAAGAGCGGTTGGATTTTCTACAACACTTGTTCGGCAATTATTTTTAATGGAAGCTGTCGTACTTGCTGTTGTTAGTGGCTTTATTGGTTATTTAGTGGTGATGGTTTTATTACTTATTGCGACGTTTATTTTAGTTGATGTGCCGGTTGAAATTAATTTTTCCGTTTTTCTATTAACGTTAATTTTTTCCGGTATTATTGGTTTGTTGTCTGGTATATATCCAGCAGTACAAGCATCGAAGCTTACCCCGATAGAAGCATTAAGAACACAATAATACCTTGTGCGATTACAGGTTAAAATGGTGAGAGTTAGGTAATAATTACCTAACATTGATACTATGGGAACGACTGCGACTTCATGTAAACTTTCTCTTTACTAGATAATTCCTAAAGTAAATTATCTATATTAAAAGTCCCATCCCACCCTAAGATAATAAGAACCACCGTTAAAACCTGTAGGGGTGTTTAAAGGGTATATTGCACCTAAAAATCCAGGAGTACGACCTTCACTGTATTCATCAGGAAAAACATTAAAGATATTTTTAGCCCCCAAAGCGACAACTAAACTATCCGTAATATCATAAGAAAATTCAACATCTGTAATAACAATAGGATTTACTTTCTCAATCAGAGATACATCATTAAATTGTGCGTTATAAAAACTACCATAATAATTAACGCGAACCACTGCATTCATATATCCTTGCGAATGAGATAATGTTAATACTGCTCGCGTTTTTGGAATACCGTCCTCACGCTCTTTACGTACATTAACATTTGAGATTGGACTTTTAGCGTTAGTCACATAGAGTTTTGTATCTGTATAGTTAAATGCTAACGACAATATGTCACTTCCTCCCCAAAGCTCAAATGGCACACTTGCAACCAAGTCAATGCCTTGAGTCGTTGAATTGAAATCGTTAGCGTAATATTGAATATTTGTGACGTTTGAATTAATCTTCGAAGCCGTTAATAGATAAGCATCACTGACCTTAATATCACTATCAAACAATGATAACCGGTCATCTATGTCAATATGAAAATAATCTAGAGTAACATTTAATGGTCCTACCTCAGATAAGATACCGAAACTAAAACTAGCCGCTGTTTCCGGCTCAAGTCCTCCTCCCGAACGTGCCACAGCAATGGGACTTAGCGCACTTACCAATTGAGAAATTTGTTGAACGACTACATCATTTACGATTGAATTTGAGTTAGATATCCGCTGAAGAGTTGACTGTCCAACCGTAGGAGCACGGAATCCTGTACTCAATGTTGAACGTAATGCTAATTCATCTGTCATTTGTAAACGTGCAGAAAGCTTACTGTCAAAGGTATTGCCTATTTCACCTATTTCTTCATACCTCATCGCAAGCGAAACAGAAAGAGCCTCAGTGATGTCTCCTTCTATATCTAAATATACGGCATTTGATGTACGATGGTTTATAGCAGCAGTATCCGAAGAGAAACCAGGAAAGCCATTTGCACCTATGGCTTCACCATTCGTTGAAAAAGGCCCAGTTTCATAAGATGCTTGCTCTCCCGCGATAACTTCATATTGTTCAAAATGATTTTGATAGCCAAAAGCGATATTTACCTCTGACTCAAAACCCATGTCGACTTGATAAGTGAAATCAGCATTGAATACACGCTCTGTTTGAATTTGAGATCCCAGTTCAAAGTCTTGTGGGGAGTTTTCACCTAATGATACATTGACACTATTATGTAATGCATAATCAATCTTGTTTCTACCGAACACCATACTAATATCATAGGTTAATTCAGCTTCATTATATTCTCTCAAGCCTCGCATACCTACCGCGACACTTTCATCGGTGACTCTACCGCCAAATCTAGGAGTGAAACCACCAGGAAACCATTCATTAAAAGAAAAACAATCAGCACTGGCTAAAACTGTAACTAAGGCTTCAGTATCACCGGTACCGCCTGGAAAAGTAGGCGTGGGACAATCTTCAGAATTATTATTGTTCATGTCAAAGAACAAACGAGTGCCATTATTTGGGTTAGTAAAAACACTTGCTCGCGTATTAGGATGTCGATAAAAAAAACTACCATCAATATTACGTTGCGCCCAATTACCAAATAGATAAAGTTGTTTATAATTACTGCTATCACCAATGTCCATTTCCATGTTGCCAAAAAGCTTAATATTATTGGTTATTTTGGGAGCTCCCCAACTAACAACAGGATCTTGTATATCACTTTTACTGATTCCACTTTCAATCAAATCTAGAACGGCCGGGTCTTGAATACCACGAGATGTTTCATCACTTTTTGAAAGTTCAAATGAAAAATTGGCCGTTCCACTCTTACCAATATTAGATCCAAAAATACCAGACAACTCAAACTTAGCCCCATCTCCTTGATAGTATTGACCCGTTCGCATTTCAATACGATTAACGTCTGCACTGTTTTCTAATCGAAAATTAATCACGCCCGCAATAGCATCAGAGCCATATTGCGCAGCGGCTCCATCCCTTAAAACTTCTACACTTTTAAGGGCGATTCTAGGGATAGGTTCTAAATCTACCCCGTGGGCTCCTACATTTAATCCTGATATATATTCATAAATAACACCACTGCGATGACGTCGTTTGCCATTAACTAATATCAACGTACTATCGGTAGGTAACCCCCTAAGGTTGGCAGGTCGCACCATAGTTCCTGCATCACTAATAGCTTCTTGGCTTACATTATATGAAGGAACAACATTCGACAGAACAGAAATAATATTGTTATTACCTTGCGATCTTAAAACGGCTTTATTAATAATATCTAATGGCGCCAGTACATCACTAGGTGAACGGTTTATACGACGAGAACCTATAATTTGAATTCGTTCAACCTCAATCTCTTTATTAGTGTTTTTTTCACTTTTTTCATTTTTTTCAGCGAGGTAAGAAAAATTTTCAGCCGTAAAAGGAACGATAACGGTAACAGCCCCATCTAACATTTTATTCATTTGCTGTTGGAGTTGATTTTTTATATATACTTTTATTTCAAAGTGCTTAGAATTGTTGTAATTACTCAATATAGATGACACAACAATCACATTTTTTTTGGTTGTAACGGCACTAAGAGGCGTATTTAAAAGAAGTTTTTCTAATGCATCTGAAAGTGAATAAGTACCAAAAAGTGGATTAGTAACCACGACAATAGAATCATCAAAGGGATAAATAAGAGAGTATTCAGATATATCGGCTAGTTTATCTAAAGCAGAAGCAGCGTCCATTGCTGGTAGATTGAATCGGTAACGCTCCGCAGCTTGACACACCAACGTATTGCCCAGAAGAAACAAGAACGACACAATATAAAATTGAATACTTTTCCTTTTCTTTTGTTTAAATAGACTATTTAACACTTAATAAATATCTCGTTGCCTGTTAATTTTCACTCAAAAGTGTTCAGCCATTTGCATTGAAAAGTGAACAACACTAGCGGTTATTTTATGGCCATTCTTATTTGATTTTCTTATTTTTTTTACTTAATACTTTCTGCTATTCACTAAAGCTTTAGTCATAATAACCAACTGGTTGTTTCATAAAGCTGCTGAGTAATTAAACAGTATAGTACCACCTGTTTCACTAAAAGATACATAACCAACTTCATTGAGTTTGATTACACTAACATTCATCGAACAATTAGCAAAACGATCACCGTGACATCCTTGTTTTCTAACAACACCGAATGAGATAGTTACCTAAATGATGAGTTAAACTTTATCACCAGGACGGTGGAGATAAAATCCATTATCTAAGTACTAGGAGCAGAAATAATAATTACCATTATTTTGGGATAAAAAAACCCCAGTAAAACTGAGGTTTATTATTCACAGACTTCTTAATTTACATGATTAGAAGTTATAAGTTGCTTTTACGTAGTAGAAACCACCATTAAAACCAAACGGAGAAGTTTCATAGTACTTACCACCCCATTGATTATTCACACAACCACCACAATCAGCAGCACCTTGCTCAGTAAAGTTAACTTCTGTCGCTTGCTTGTCAAGTATATTCTGTGCACCCACTGAAACAGTAAATGATTCAGTCATAAAGTAGCTCAGCTCAGCATCCACTGTAACTGCTGCTTCACCAGTATTAATTGTTGCATCATAATCAACGTGAACACCTTGATATTCTCCGTAGTAATTACCGCGAATAAAGAAGCTTAACTCATCCCAGCTTTGTGACCATGTCAGCGTTGCACGATGATTTGGTAAATCATTTTCTAAACGAGAAACTTTAAAATCCCCTGTAACTTCAGTATACGCATCTACCGTCGTTTCATTGAAGTTATACGCTAAACTAAACGTAGAATCACCTTCAAATAAAGAGGCTGAATAGTTAGCAATTAAATCGACACCTTCTGTTGTCGTATCAAAGTCATTGGTAAAGAAACTTACCGAGCTAATTGAATTTACATTTGCTACACCCGCTGCTTTTAATGCCACTCTATCAGCGTCTTCTAAACTATAACTATCAGATTTAGAAACACGGTCTTCAACTGTGATGTTGTAATAATCTAATGTAATAAACAAATCACCAACATTCCAAACAGCCCCTAAAGTATAACTTTCAGATTGCTCTGGCGTTAGTTCTTTAGCACCCAATTGAACAGCAATAGGGTTAGTTGCAGGTAATAATGCACTATCTACAAGCTTACCCTCTGATAATTCTGTTTGTACGTTAGCGTAGTTGGCTTGCCCAACTGTTGGCGCGCGGAAACCTGTACTGATTGAACTACGTAATGATAACTCATCAGTAACATTGTATTGCGCTGTTACTTTAAAGTTAGTATCACTACCGAACGAGCTGTAATCTTCATAACGAACAGCGGTTCCGACTAAAAAGTCTGCTGTAACTTGTGCTTCTACATCAACATAAAATGCATAGTTTTGGCGTGAAAAAACACCCGCTGCTGAAGGTTTAAAACCAGGAAAACCATTTGAACCGATGCCAAAACCTTGGTCAGTATATGGGCCTGCGTCAAAAGATGCTACATCACCAGCAGTAACTTCAAACGATTCTGCATGCCATTCAAAACCACCAGCAACCATTAATGAATCAAAAGTATCAACGTCGATATCTTTATTAAAATCTACGTTAAACGTTTTTTCTAATTGCGTATGCTTACCTGGACTAAAATTACGAGGTGTTTCAGGGCCTAATGAAGCATTCAATGTATCATAAATAACGTAACTTGATTCATTCATACCAACAGAACCACTTACATCATACATTACGCCGTTATCAAGTTCACCACGCGTTCCCATGGTAAGTGATGTATCGATAATATTACCACCAAAGTTAGGTGTAAAACCGCCCGGTAACATTTCGTTGAAAGAGAAACAGTTATCGTTATTAGCTACATTATCAATGTAATTCTGTTGTGTTAATACGTTAGCACTAGTGATCGCAACAGGTTGACAAGTTCTTGCAGCTCCTTCAGATTGTGCAAGATCACCAATAAGTAATGAAGCTCCACCATCGCCTGAATATACGCCACCACGATTATGTGGGTTACGGTAATAGAAACCACCACGAATATCACGTTCTGAGAAGTTACCAAACATGTAAGCTTCATTATCATCGCCAAGATCTAAACCTAAGTTAGCAAAAATAGTGTAATCATCATTTACTTCTGGAGAACCCCAAATTTGGGTTAAGTTTGAAACTGCAGTATTGCCTGCAGCTATAAATGCGCTTGCATCTGGGCGTTGAACACTGCGGCTTGTTGCATCAGCATTTTTATATTGAAAACTAATATTTGCGAAACCGTCTTCGGTTAGCTCCATTCCGATATTGCCTGATACTTCAACTGTGTCCCCGTCACCTTCATAAAAAGAACCGTAACGAGCAGTTAAAGAACCACCGTCAGCAGCATCCTTTAAAACAAAATTCATTACACCCGCGATAGCATCAGAACCATATTGTGCGGCTGCACCATCACGAAGTACTTCAACTTGCTTTAAGGCAGAAGAAGGAATAACTGAAATATCAGGCCCTTGAGCACCATCATTAATACCACCTCCTAGCATTGCAATAACAGAAGCACGATGACGACGCTTACCGTTAACCAAAATTAGAGTACTATCAGATGATAAACCCCGTAAATTAGCCGGCTTAACTAAACTTGCTGCATCAGAAATAGGGTTGGTATGAACATTCAAAGAAGGAATGCTACCTTTTAACAGTTCGAGCATATCGGTATTACCGCCACGCGCTAACTCTTCAGCACCAATTAAATCAATTGGTACAGGAGAGTCACTCACTGAACGTGGAGAACCACGTGACCCAACAACAGCAATTTTTTCAATTTGTTTGTCTGCTTTAGCATTTTTATCTTCAGCAGCGTATGTAGTTACAGACCCTAACGCCATGCTTACAGCAAGGGCTAACGTTGTTGTACGGAATTTAATAGACATGTTATTTCCTTCTTAGTTTTTAACGTGTTTTATAGTTATTTATAATTATTTATAGTTACTTATAGTTATTAATAGTTATTAAGTCAATTGCTATTTACTGGAATAATTTACAACCTACACTAAAGAGTTAGCTGTCATTAAAAACCGTAAATAAATTTTATATATCTTTGTTAAAGCTTCATTTATCGAGTAAATAGTATTTTATTTGATTCAAGTCGCTGTGATTTAATATTAAAAGATAGCTCTATCGCTTCAATTAACGCTTCACTGTCTCCCAAATCAAAACGACCACTTATACCTATATTGTGTAGTGAAGGATCTTTTAACACTATTTCTATGTCTACATAACGATTCACTTCTTTAATCACGTCAATTAACTTTTCATTTTCAAAAATTAATTTTCCATCAATCCATGAAAGTTCACGTTTTATATTCTCTGGTTCAATATAAGTAAATTTGGGGATTTGATTACTGCCTGCTATAACTTTTTCACCCTTAGCAATAAAAACATCATCTGCTTGAATTGTTGCACTATTTAATTCTTTAATATCATTCAGTGTGGTGTTTAGTGCCACTTTTGACATTTTTACTTTACCATCAGTAACCGTGACCTGAATATTTTCAGACTTCAAATGTACAACAAACTTTGTGCCTATCGCTTGAACTAGACGATCTCCAGCATAAACAATAAATGGTCGATCAGGATCATGTGCAACTTCAAATAAAACCTCACCTCTTATTAATATGATTATTCTTTTATCATCAGAAAATTCTGTTTCAATATGACTATTCGTATTTAAGTGAACAATTGAACCGTCATCAAACCTTGCATCTAGTTGCTGTCCTTTTAAAGTAACATATGAATTTTTCTCTACGTCTAAAGGAATGGATACCCACATAAAAAAAACTAAAAAACATACGCTTGCGGCCATTAGCAGAGGTTTAAATACAGGTGTTAATATAGGCCATAACGATACATTGTCTGATGAATTATCCCCATTAATCATAATGAGGACTTCATCCATATCGCTCCAGATATCGGCCATCGCTTTTAAAGCTACTTGATGCCTTTTATCTGCTGACAACCAAGCCTTTAATTCTTTTCTCGATCTGTTAGCTAAATTACCATTATCTAATCTGACTAACCAAATAGACGCTTCATCGTCAATAGTATTTGCCGTATGAATTGGAATTACTTTATTACTTGTATTCATTTTGTTCGCTCATCCCTTGATTGGTTGTGCTGCTTAGGAAGCTTAATCTCATCAACTTCATAACCTTGAGCACAAAGTGACTGTTTGCATTGCTTTAAACCTTTAGCAATATATTTTTCAACAGAACTTACTGATACATCCATTTTATTCGCTATTTCTTTATGACTTAAACAATATAATTTTCTTAAGAGTAACGCCCGACTATTCCTCTCAGGTAATGAGTTTAATACTTCAATAAAACGTTCAAATTTAAGTTTTTGGTAAAGTTCTTTTTCGACAGTATTCTCATCATCATTCTCTAACAATGCGTCATCTATTTCCGTATGTATTTCTTTTGATTGTTGCACTAACTTTTTAAGCACTAGATTTCTTGAAACAACAAATAAGTAACCTTTAGGTGATTTAATTTGCTGTTGAGCATCAGAGTGTAAAACTCTAATAAAAGTTTCTTGCAAAATATCATCAACATCCTGAGGCTTTACGCTCATTTTCATAACAGAGCGAACTAAACCATCCCGACATGATTGATAAGCTTCAAAGATTCTATTGTTTGACTGCTTGTTTGTTGACATTCAATGTTTCCAATAAAAGACGCTACCCCTAAAGAGTTTCTTTACCGGGTAATCCATAACTATTAATTATACGATAATAACCTTTTTATTATTTAACGCCTAAAAACAAGTATTTCAAATAATTATTAATAAGTGCTATAAATTAATAGAAGATAGCTGATGTGGAGTTAAATCAAGAGCCACACAAAGAAATAATTTAGCTACTTAGGCGGAAATCCTCTTGAAAAAAATAATTTTAATTTTTTATTTATATTTATGGATTACCCTATAAATATACTCTTTAACGATATTAATAAAATTTTACCCATTACTTTAAAAAATATAACGGTGGACATTACTTTGGAATTTGAAACTATTTTCTCTTTAGGACTTTATTTTTGTGCAATGATTGGAATAGGTATATATGCGTACCGTAAAACAGCGAATGATATTTCTGGATATATGCTAGGGGGTCGAAGCTTAAGCCCATCAGTTACAGCGTTATCGGCAGGTGCTTCAGATATGAGTGGCTGGATGCTAATGGGCTTACCTGGCGCTATGTATGTCGTTGGTGTCAGTAGTTTATGGATTGCAATAGGTTTGGTCATAGGTTCTTTTTTAAATTACCTTATCGTTGCTCCTCGTTTACGTACATATACAGAACTTGCTAATGATTCAATTACACTCCCTGACTTTTTTGAAAATCGCTTTGAAGATAAATCTAGATCACTGAGGTTAGTTTCTTCCATTGTTATCATTGTTTTTTTTACACTTTACACCTCTTCAGGCATAGTCGCTGGCGGAAAATTATTTGAAAGCTCATTCGGCTTAAGTTATGAACTAGGTTTATATGTTACGGCGGGCGTTGTCGTTGCCTACACTTTATTTGGTGGTTTTCTGGCAGTCAGTTTAACTGACTTTGTCCAGGGTTGTATTATGTTCATTGCTTTAGTTTTGGTCCCTGTCGTTGTGATTGATAATGTCGGCGGATTTTCTACTATGCATAATAATATTCAAGATCTTAACCCCGATTTACTGAACATGTATAGTGGTATGGGTATTATAGGTATAATCTCTGCACTGTCTTGGGGATTAGGATATTTCGGACAACCACACATTATTGTACGATTCATGGCTATACGTTCAGTAAAAGATTTACCCGCGGCACGTCGCATCGGGATGACTTGGATGATTGTCGCTATATGTGGCGCTATGGCAACTGGATTTTCAGGCATTGTCTATATTAAAAATACAGGTATTGCTTTAGAAGACCCTGAAACCATTTTTATTTTATTGTCACAAGTTTTATTTAGCCCTTTAATTTCTGGCTTTTTATTAGCTGCAATTCTCGCCGCGATAATGAGTACTATTTCATCTCAATTATTGGTTACATCAAGTTCGCTAACGGGCGATTTTTATCAGACGTTTTTAGACAAGAAAGCCAGTGACAAACGCTTAGTAATGGTGGGGAGAATATCTGTCTTTTTAGTTGCCCTAGTTTCTATCTATTTGGCTTACGATCGCAATAGTACAATTTTAGATTTAGTAAGTAACGCATGGGCTGGTTTCGGCTCAGCTTTTGGACCTGTAGTTATATTAAGTCTTTTTTGGAAAAAAATGAATCGAAATGGAGCTCTTGCCGGTATGGTTACTGGTGCTGTGACGGTATTAATTTGGATCTATGCACCGCTCACAATCAATGGTCAGCCATTGAGTGGCATTGTTTATGAAATAGTGCCCGGATTTATTTTATGTACACTTGCTATAGTGTTGGTGAGTAAAGCTACTGGGCATGTTTCTCCTTCAACTAAAAAAATGTTCGACAACGTTGAAGAAATTCACAAACGGTGAAGCGTTTCCCCTCGATAAAAAATTAAATTTCTGACGCATTCCAAAATATTGAATTGCCGTCAGAAGTTCATACTATAATGAGATAAAAATGCTGTTCATTACAGATACCACAACTTCTGGGGAACGTATCGATCA
>Ga0307492_10000609_pt1 | contig 15062 bp, 17 predicted proteins | sample SI3LmetaG_FD_202365 | JGI IMG/M metagenome (GOLD analysis project Ga0307492, IMG submission 202365) | Sea-ice brine microbial communities from Beaufort Sea near Barrow, Alaska, United States - SI3L | ecosystem: Environmental > Aquatic > Marine > Coastal | place: USA: Alaska | collected 2017-05-06 | reverse complement strand
ATCCTATGTTGGATCATCCCTGCCATGCTAAACAAGGCAGCACTACTGATACCGTGGGCGACTATGGTTAATATTGCACCTTGCAGCGCCACTTCGTGCCAACTAAAAAGGGCTAACAACACAAAACCCATATGACTGATACTAGAATAAGCCACCAAACGTTTGAAGTCAGTTTGGCTATAGGCCATTAACGCGCCATAAATAATACTCAACACACCTAAAGTCACTGCAATAGGGGCAAATTCCATAGTGGCGTTGGGGAATAGTGGTAGCACGATTCTAATTAGCCCATAAGCGCCGGTTTTTAATAAGATACCCGCCAACAAAACACTGCCCGCGGTAGGGGCCTGGGTATGGGCGTCAGGTAGCCAGCTATGTAAGGGCACCATAGGCAATTTCACCGCAAACGCGATAAAGAAACCGAGCATTAACCAGTATTCCGTTTTAGGCGCAAATTCCAAAATTTGTAGCTCGGCTAAACTGAAACTTAAAAGGCCGGTTTGGGTCTGGTGCTCTAAGGCTAGTGCGATGATCGCCACTAACATCAATAAACTACTGGCTTGGGTGAAGATGAAAAATTTAATTGCAGCATAGCGGCGCTTTTCATGACCCCAGATTAATATAAGTGCGGTCATGGGTATTAACATCACTTCCCAAAACACAAAGAACAGGAATATATCAGCGGCTAAAAAAACACCAATGATACCCGCTACGCTGAAAAGTAAATTGAAGTGAAAGAAACCTCTGTGTTGTTCGATTTCGTGCCAAGAAACCGCTACAGCTAATATGGCTAGAGCGAGAGTCAATACCACCATTAATAAGGCTAAACCGTCGAATAACAGGGCAAAATAAATATTAAAGCGGGCAAACCAAGACCAACTTAAACTGCTATCACCTAAGCTGCCTAAGTAAAGACTTAATAGCAGTAATCCAGTTAAACTGAACAAGGTGATCCAATTACCTGATCCACTCAATTTTTTCTCAGCAAACCAGGCTACTGCACCACATAGAAGAGGTAAGAAAATCAGTAAACTTAAAAGCTCCATATTTACGACCACCATACCAGTCCTCCCAACATTAAGGCGCAGCCAGCAAGTGTGCCATATAAGTACCAGCGTACTTTTCCGTTTTGGCTAATCACCAACACCTCATTTAAACTGAAATTAAACCAGCCTACAAAATGATAAAAGTGGTCGACGACATCGCTTTTATTGACCAGCGCAAACAGTTGTAGTGGTTTTGTAAACATCCAGTCATATAGCCAATCAAAACCCAGTCCGTCTCGGCAAAAATTTTGCAAAGCACCTTGACTAGGCTGCGAGTGTGAATTGTTTCGAGGAAAGTAAAGCACCCATGCCAGCGCAAACCCGACAACCGCTACCACTACAGGCATCCATTCAATCCATAGGGGCAAATGTGGATGGGTAGCTGGACCAAATACTTGGCTGAAATCTAAACTAATAAAGCCACCTATCACCGCTAACGTGACTAAGGGTAATAAGGGCACAACAAGTTGACTAGTTGGGGCATAATCACCTTCTTCAGGATGATGATTCGCTGGGCCAAAACAGACAATAAACAATAAACGAAAACTGTATAAACTGGTCAAGAAGGCGCCTAAGACACCCATCCACCAAAGAATAGGACCTGCGGTATGTGCCTCATAGGTTGCCACCAAAATGGCTTCTTTACTGAAAAACCCTGAACTACCGGGAAAGGCGACTAGGGCTAATAAACCAATCAGTAAAAAGGTCGAGGTCATCGGCAAACTACGAAACAGCCCACCCATCTTAAAGATGTCTTGTTGATGGTGCATTTTTAAGATGATGCTGCCGGCAGTTAAAAATAGTAGCGCCTTAAAAAAAGCATGGGTCATTAAATGGTAAATTGCACCGTCGAAGGCCAAAGCACCCAAACCAAGAAACATATAACCAATTTGGCTCATGGTCGAGTAAGCAAGTATGCGCTTGATATCGGATTGCGCGAGTGCGGCCAAACCCGCTAAGACTAAGGTTAAGGCACCTATCCAAGCAACTATGGTTAATATGCCTTCAACCTGTAAAAACAATGGATGCATTCTGGCAATTAAATACACCCCAGCGGTAACCATAGTGGCAGCATGGATCAGTGCACTCACAGGTGTGGGGCCAGCCATCGCGTCTGGTAACCAAGTTTGTAATGGCAACTGAGCCGACTTCCCCACGGCGCCACCCACCAGTAAAATACAGGCTAACCACAAGTTGGTTGGGTCAACAACCAAACTCGAGGTCACAATGGTATTGATATGTAGGGAACCAAACTCGCTAAATAAGATAAGCAACCCAAGCATCATTGCGGTGTCACCTACCCGGGTTACAATAAACGCCTTTTTTGCTGCGGCTACGTTATTGGGCTCATGTTGCCAAAAGCCAATCAGTAAGAAACTGCATAAACCTACGCCTTCCCAGCCTAGATACAAGAGTATTAGGTTGTCACCTAACACCAGCATTAACATGGCAAAAACAAACAAATTCATGTACACAAAAAAGCGCTGTACGTCTTTGTCGGTGTACATGTAAGCGGCAGCGTACCAATGGATCATCCAGCCTACACCGGTGATCACGCCCATCATCACTATTGAAAGTTGATCTAAATGTAACCCTGCATTCAGACTTGCCCCAGCAATAGGTAGCCAGTTAAACAACACTTGTTGATAGGCCACGGCATCATTGGCAAAAAATTCTAGGCCAATGGCCAAGGTTAACAGAGCAGCCAAACCCATTGAACCTACGCCCAGCATAGCCACCATCATAGGTGACAATCGACCGGCCAATAACAATAATATTATTGCCGAAGTCAGTGGTAGTAACGGGACAACAAACAGCCAGTCTTGCATGTTTAGCCTCTCAACTCGTCTAGTTTGTCGATATCTAAATCGCCAATATGTTCACGTAAACGTATCAGTAAGGCCAGTCCAAGCCCGACTTCGGCGGCGGCAACACTGAGGATAAGAATATAAATGACTTGTCCATCGGCTTGTTGCCATAAACTGCCGGCCAGAATAAAAGCCAGGGCACCTGCATTCAGCATAATTTCCATGGACATCAACATAAATAAGGTGTTTTTGCGGCTTAACAAACCGATAAGGCCGATGCCCCAAAGGATGGCGACCAGAACAAAACCATGTTCAATTGGCACTGTCATAACTTATGGCCCTGTTTGTTAACGGCTTTTTGGGGGAGTGTTTTGGCTAAGTGATAACCACCCACCAACCCTGCCAATAATAAGAAAGACGCTATTTCAACGGCCAATAAATACGAACCAAACAATAAGCTACCCACAGCTCTAGCATCCACTAATTGCACCTCACTGGGAGACCATGCCTGATGGGATTGCAGCACCCATACCACTTCAGCCAGTAATATCATCACTAACACTGAGGGACCCACCCAGTATTGCCACTTCAGCCACTGATTTTCTCGGTCAATGTCTGATTGGTTGATGTTAAATATCATCACCGCAAACACAAATAACACCATAATGGCCCCGGCATAAACGATGATTTGTAGGGCCGCAGCAAAAGGCGCACCGAGTAAATAAAAACACATGGCCAAAGCCAACAAACTCACCACCAAATACAACAGGGCATGTACCGCGTTTTTATTAGTCACTACAAACAGGCTGGCGACAACTGCAATGCTGCCACTAACATAAAATAACAGTTCAGCATTCATGGCATTAAGCTCCTGATATCCACAGGAGACTTTTCATTGTCGGCTTCACCTTTGTCTTTACCTTTAATACTTATGCCTGCTTTGTGGTAGAAATTGTAATCGGGATATTTACCTGAGCCGTCTATCAGTAAATGTTCTTTTTCATACACCATGCTTTGCCGATCGTATTCTGCCATTTCAACATCGGGCGTAAGTTGAATCGCATAGGTGGGGCAAGCTTCTTCACACAAACCACACATAATACAGCGGGAGAAATTAATCCGAAAAAAATCGGCAGACCAGCGCCCTTGTTCATCTTCGGTTTTCTGTAAGGATATACAATCTACTGGGCAGGCCACTGCACATAAATTACAAGCCACGCACCTTTCTTCCCCATCTGGATCCCGGGTCAGCACAATACGCCCTCGATATCGCGGTGCTAAATAAGGTTTTTGTTCTGGATACTGCACCGTGTCGGTTCTATCAAACAGATGTTTGAATACAGTCCACATGGTTCTAATTTGAGAATACATAATTAAAAGTCTCCCCATAGTTGAACAACAGCGGTGCCCACTAAATTGAGCAAAGCAAGAGGAAGCATCCATTTCCAACCAAATTCTAATAACTGGTCAAAACGTGGACGAGGCAGGGATGCACGCAGCAAAATAAAGAAACAGATTAAACCCATGGTTTTTAATACAAACCACACAAAAGGCGGTAACCAAGGGCCCAGCCAGCCACCTAAAAACAAGGTGGTAATCATCATCGAAATCAACATCATACCCAGATATTCACCGAGGAAAAAAAGTGCAAATTTGATCCCCGAGTATTCGGTGTGAAAACCTGCTGCCAGCTCTGTTTCCGCTTCAGGTAAATCAAAAGGCAAGCGATGACTTTCCGCCACACCGGCAATGATAAAAATCACAAATCCAAGAAACTGAGGAATGACATACCACATGCCTTCTTGTGCTAACACAATGTCACTGAGTTTGAAGCTACCACTTAAGATCACCACGCCAAGCAAAGACACCCCCATAAACACTTCATAACTAATGGTTTGAGCTGCAGCTCGCATTCCTCCCAATACCGCATATTTATTGTTAGACGCCCAACCAGCCAGCACCACCGAGTAAACTGCCATTGAGGTCATGGCGAGAAAAAACAACAAACCAATATTGCTGTCTGATACCACTAAACCTGGCGCCATGGGGATAACAGCAAAACTCATTAATATAGCCATTGCGCCAATCAGAGGTGCCAATACAAACACCGGTCTGTCTGCAAAAGGTGGGATCCAGTCATGTTTAAAGAGGATTTTTATCAAGTCAGCCAAAGATTGTAAAATGCCAAAATAGCCAACTCGATTGGGGCCATAACGTTGCTGAAAGAAGCCCAGCAAACGTCTTTCAAACCAGACCAACATAGCAGCAGTAGGCACCAGAATGGCCACCATGGCGGCGATCAATATAATCAAATCTAACTCTGGCATCAGACCACTCCCTCAATAAAGTGAATGGGAATGGTTTGGTCTTGGGCCCGCAAATTCTGCAACTGAGTCTGCTTTTGGTTAGTCTGATTAACGAGGGCACGTTGTAATTTCTCTGTGTATTCCTGGGTTTGCTTTGCTGTGGCAAGTGTTAGCTGTTCGCAATGTTGCAACGGGAAATATTGGTCAGCTGGTACATATATCAACAGACTATTAACAGGCACTTGTGGGTTAACAACGACGTGAAAAAGTGTTGAGTTATCATCGCAATAGACTAATTGTCCTGCCGCTATTTCAAGTTTTTGTGCTTGTGCTTGGCTCATTACAACTTGTGCTTGCACCTTAAGTTGGGCGACAGGCAATGCATGTAAACTTAGATTGTCGCTGCCAAATACTTTTTGCAAGGGCAATAATTGCCATTTTGCTTTGTTGGACTTAGACCATTGTGGCGACCATTTAAACCACTGCTTATTTTGCACGGCAGTCACGCAGCGCACTCCGCCTTGGGCGGTGAGTGTGTCACTGCGATATTCGTCCCGAAACTTATGGTTGGATTGATTTGAATTCCAACCTGGTGACCAGCTATACGCTAATGGTTCGTCACTATATTGCCCCGCTTTAACCCCTTCCATGCTCTGTTTATACCCAGCACCTGCTTCAGAAAATGGCTTTGGCTCATGCACTGTTTGGTTTGCTAACATGGCTGTTCGGCCACTGGCTCTGGGAGTTTGTAAGGCCAACTGTCCGTGATGATGTTGTAGCCAATGGGCCGTGAAATGTGGATATAATTGTGAGATTTTATCTCTTAATTGGCCTAAGTCACTAATACTCCCCAGTGTATGTTGGCGTAACTTGGCAATATTCACTAACCACTGCCAAGCTGGTAAACATTGTCCAGCAGGTTTGGTCGCCGGAATATAAGATTGTAGCAGTCCCTGATAGTTAAGTTGTGTACCGCTGCACTCGCTAAAACTTGATGCCGGCAGATTCACTTCATCTTTAGCTGGTTCACCTAGTTGGCTTATTCGCACTATATTTGTGGCGCCTGTACTTGCTGAATTAGCTCGAATTTCATCGAGTTGCGCGTTAAACGCAGAGCTGCTGTGATCGAGCACCAAAAGATTGGTTTGTACGGCGGCTAGTTTTTCCTTTACTTGCTCAGCAGGCAAATAACCTTGTTGCATCAATAGCCCTAAAGTTAAGGTATTGGCTTCGGGCGGCACAATGCACAACATGCTGTGGTCTTGGTCTTGCTCTTGTTCTAAACTACCCAGCGCTTGGCGAATATTGGCGGCAGCAGCTAACAATGCCGGATTATTTGCCGACCAACCGGTCACTATCAAGGGGCGTTTGGCTGTTTTTAGAATGTCCAACAACAAAAGAGTTTGTTCATCAACTTTGCGGACTTTGGCTTTAGGCGCTTTTTCATTTAACAAACCGGCTAATATAAAGCCTTGTTCAGCCGCACGTTTATCGTCGCATATCAGATGTATTGTGGCTTGTTTGCTTAGATCGGATTGCCCATAACCTAAGTAAGCTAATGGTACTGGGTGATGGGGTGCAATGCTGCGCACTGCAGCATCTTGCCAACCAGGCACACGCAGTTTTATCGCTTGTTCACGGGCATTATTTAATAAGGCCTGACGGATGGAAAGCGCAATACGCGGCGCGCTGTTATTCACATCCTCACCTAGTATAACTATGGCATCTGCCTGTTCCATTTCAGCCAAACTGGCACTCGGCCATTGCGCTAAAATGTCCATGTGGGTGGCTAGTAACTCTTCTTGATTGGAGTCCAGACCTAGGCTGAAATTATCCACACCAACAAGTTGTTGCAATGCAAAGTTATCTTCCAGACTAGCTTCGCTGCTGCCAATGCCCAGCCAAGGTGCTGAGCCTGTTAACTTGGCACTGACGGCTGAGTCGCCCCAGTTTGCTGGTTCGCCCTTATGTAAAATGTGTTTACGACGTAGATCACTGTTTACAAAACCAAAACCGAAGCGGCCACGATCACACAGAAAATAACCATTGAGATGTTCGTTCAAGCGGTTGGTGACTCTTCTAACCGAGCCATAACGCTCAGACAAACTGATGTTACAGCCCACTGAACAGTGTTGACAAACTGAAGGCGCAGATTGTAGATCCCATTTACGGGCGTAGTGATCGCCAAAGGGTTTGTCAGTAAATACTCCAGTAGGACAAACCTCTACCAAATTCCCGGCAAACTCACTTTGCAATACACCATCTCGCTGACGGCCAAAATACACATGATTTTTTGACGCTTGTGCAGCTAGATCACTGCCTCCGGCATAATCTTTATAGAAACGTTCACAGCGATAACAAGTAATGCAGCGATTCATTTCGTGTTTGATTAAAGGACCTAAATTTTGATTTTCAAAGGTGGTTTTTTTACCTTTGTAACTGCGTTCGTGATGCCCCGCCATGACGGTCATATCTTGTAAATGACATTCCCCTCCCTCTGCACAAACAGGACAATCATGGGGATGATGAGTCATCAATGCAGCGATAACTTGATCGCGAAATTCTTTTTCAGCCGGTTGTTGCATACTCACGCGCATGCCCTCCGATACTGGTGTCATGCAGGCTACAATTAATCGACCGCGGGTGTCGTTTTCATCTTGATATTGGGTCATGGCACATTGTCGACACGCACCTACCGAGCCCATTGCCGGATGCCAACAAAAATAGGGTAAGTCTAGTTTCAGAGAAAGACTGGCCTGTAACAGGTTTTGTCCGTCGTTGACTGTGTATTGCTGATTGTCGATAAATATTTTAGCCATAAATTAATGTCTGTGAGGACACCCCTTGTGATCAATATGCTGCTGAAAATCATCGGCAAAGTATTTCATACCACTGCGCAACGGCTCGACTGCTCCCGGTGCAAGGGCGCAAAAGGTTTTACCTATCCACATAAAGCCGCATAGTTGCAGCAAGGCATCGATATCATCCTGACTACCTTGGCCATTCTCTATACGGGTTAAAATTTCTACTGCCCAAGGCAATCCGTCTCGACAAGGTGTGCACCAACCACAAGATTCTTGAGCAAAAAATTGTAGTAAATTCAGCACCATACCCACTGGACAGTGTTTGTCATCTAAAGCGATAATTACACCTGTGCCCATACGACTCCCGGCTTTAGCAATGGCATCATATTCCATAGGAACATCCAAATGTTCTGGTAGTAAAAAGTCGGTTGAAGCGCCGCCGGGCAACCAGCCGCGCAAGGTTAATCCGTGTTGCATACCGCCGCTTAATTTGAGAATTTCGCCCGCCGTCGTGCCCATTGGCAGCTCCCATAGACCGGCGCTTTTGACTCGGCCACTGATGCCATAAATTTTACTGCCGGTGTCAGCGCCGTTAGATAATTGCTGATACCACTGAGCACCATTTTTTAGGATGCATGGCAAGTTACATAAGGTTTCACAGTTATTGACTATGGTCGGACGGCCGAATAACCCCGCGATTTGTGGGAAAGGGGGTTTAGCCCGAGGGTTGGCTCGTTTGCCTTCTAATGCATTGATAAGCGCAGTTTCTTCACCGCAGATATAACGCCCTGCGCTGGTGTGAAGATGCAACTTGAGTGAGTAGTGGCTGCCATTAATATTGTCGCCGAGTAATCCGGCGCTTTCTGCTTCATCTATGGCTTGTTGTAAACGCGTGGCACATAGCCGGTATTCGCCCCGTAAAAATATGTAAGCCACATCGGCACCTATGGCGTAAGCCGCAATCATCATGCCTTCAATCAGTAAATGCGGCGAGCCTTCCATCAGCCAGCGATCTTTGAATGTGCCTGGCTCCATTTCATCGGCATTACACACCAGATATTTATGTTGTGGTGCACCTTCGCCCATTGGCACAAAACTCCACTTCATACCTGTCATAAAACCTGCGCCTCCACGCCCTTTGAGCTTGGAATCTGAGACTTGTTGCTGCACATCCTGAGGCTGCATGTTTAGCGCATTGCTGAATCCTTGATAACCTCCATTGTTTTGGTAAGCCGTTAGATTTTGTGGTTTTTTGAGATCCAGATGTTGGCTTAATGGCTTAAACATTTTCGCCCCCTTTCAGTCCTTGTAGTAGCTTATCGATAGCGTTGATATCCAGACTTTCTACTAGTTCACCGTCTAACATCAACGCGGGAGCTTTGTCACAGCAACCCAAACACACGTTAGGCAGTAAAGTGATGTTCCCATCTGCCGTGGTTTGGCCAAATTCAATGTTAAGGGTCTGGCGTAAATGCTCGGCAATACTTTGATAGTCATGTAACCAGCACGTAATGCTGTTGCACAAGTGGATAACGTGTTGTCCCACCGGCTGGCGGTAAATAAGATTGTAGAATGTGGCAATGCCTTCTAATTCGGCGGCTGACATTCCCAACATGTCGGCAATAGCGTACAGGCTTTCGTCGCTTATCCAACGGCGCTCACGTTGCACTATTTGTAAGGCATCTATGGCAGCAGCGGGACGACTTTCATATAAAGCACATTCGTACTCAATAGCAGAAATTTCAACTTGACTGAGCACCTCGCGGTAGTCAACTTGTACTTCTGCCTGTGGGTCTATCAAGGTGATGGGGATGGTTTTGTTCATCGGTCTACATCCGCCATAACAAAATCAATGCTGCCAATTGTTGCTATCAAGTCGGCGATCATTTGTCCTTTGGCCATCACTGGGATCATCTGTAAGTGAGGGAAGGATGGTGTTCGAATTCGGGTACGATAACTCATAGTACCGGCATCACTGGTAAGATAATAAGCATTGCTGCCTTTGGTTGCCTCCACTTCCATCATCACTTCGCCAGCAGGAATAACTGGCCCCCAACTGACATTTAAAAAGTGCGGAATTAGGCTGTCGATGTCTTGCATGGTGCGATCTTTAGGTGGAGGGGTGGTCAATGCATGGTCTGCTTTGTATGGCCCTTCTGGCATATTGTTCACACATTGACGAATGATACGCATGCTTTGGCGAATTTCTTCGACCCGCACTGCACATCGGTCATAAGTATCACCACGTGTGCCCAGAGGTACTTCAAAATCAAAATTTTCATATCCGCTGTAAGGGCGTTTTTTGCGGAGATCCCAGTCAAAGCCAGTGGCGCGTAAACCTGGACCTGTGACGCCCCAATCTATGGCAGTGGCGGTATCGTAAGCACCAATACCTACAGCGCGCTTTTTGATTAAGCTGTTTTGCATCACCATCTTATCGTAGTCAGCCATTCTGGCCGGCATATAATCAAGCCACTCGGTGACCATCTTGTCCCAACCTTTGGGCAAGTCAGCTGCCAGACCACCTATCCTGAACCAAGCAGGATGCATGCGTGCGCCGGTGATAGCTTCAACAATCCCAAACAGTTTCTCTCTATCAACAAACATATAAAAAATAGGCGATAGCGAACCGATGTCTTGTGCGAACGTGCCGTAAAACAGCAGATGACTAAGAATACGGAACATTTCAGACATCATCACGCGGATGACTTTGACCCGCTCTGGCACTTCAATGCCCGCGAGTTTTTCAAGGGCCATCACATAAGGCAGGTTATTCATAACCCCGCCTAGGTAATCGATGCGGTCAGTGTAGGGAATGTAGGAATGCCAGCTTTGGCGTTCACCCATCTTTTCTGCACCCCGGTGGTGGTAACCAATATCAGGTATAGCCTCTACAATCTCTTCACCATCAAGCTGTAACATGATCCTGAACACACCATGCACACTGGGATGGTTTGGCCCAAGGTTCAGCCACATAAATTCTTCAGGATTGCCTTTTGGCTCAAGCCCCCAGTCTGCAGGGCTAAACTTTAAAGCTTCTTGTTCTAAGTCACGAATATCATCGGGCAAACTATATTCACCCATCTCGGTGGCACGAGCGGGATGAGTTTTACACAAAGGATGGCCTTGCCATGTGGTCGGCATCATTATTCGGCGCAAACAAGGATGACCAGTAAATGTAATCCCAAATAAGTCCCAGACTTCGCGCTCATACCAATTGGCGTTTGGCCAAATAGAAGTGACAGAGGCAAGTGATTTTGAATTTTGTGGCAGTGCGACTTTAAGACGTAAGTCCTGATTGCGTGCATATGAGCGTAATAGGTATACCACAGTAAAATCAAGGCGCTGTGCTATGACATTATGCTGCCGTGTAGTTTCGTCTATGGCAGTAAGATCAAACAAAAAATCAAAGGGTGCTGTGAGTTTAAAACGTAAGGCATCACACAGAACTACAATGTCTTTGTGCTCTACCCACAGCGTTGGGATTTCATCGGCGGTGTGTTCTTCGAGCAAGTGTGAGCCAATCACCCATGGCTGAATTTCGTTGATTAAACTTGTCTTCGAAGGTTGCTCCATGTTCACACCCTATCCGGTGGCGTGAGGTCACGAGCACGCATACGCTCGCTATTATGAATATCTCTTTGACTGGGCTTTTCAATGGTATTGACCTTGCTGTCTTCACCGATTACCCAACTAAGGGGTCGTTGCTCACGGCCGATTGCATCTTGTAACAACATCAAACCTTGCATCAAGGCTTCGGGGCGAGGTGGACACCCAGGTACATACACATCAACAGGTAAGATTTTGTCTACACCCTGAACCACAGAATAGATGTCATACATACCACCTGAATTGGCACAACTGCCCATGGATATGACCCACTTAGGTTCGAGTAATTGATCGTATAAGTGTTTCACAACAGGTGCCATTTTACGAAATACGGTACCTGAAATGACAATTAAATCAGCTTCTCTTGGTGTAGCACGAATCACTTCAGCCCCAAAACGGGCGATGTCGTGCCGTGCGGTAAAACTGGTGGCCATTTCCACATAACAACAGGACAAACCAAAGTTAAAAGGCCAGATTGAGTTTTTGCGGCCCCAATTGACCATATTGTTCAAAGTGGTAAAGATAACGTTCTTTTTTATGTCTTCCCGAACCGATTCATCGATTACTGGCAGCTGTTTTGGCACCACGTTAGGGTCGCTGAGATTCCAATCCATTAATGTTGCTCCGGTAGCTGTCTTTTAAGAATATTGAGTGCCCCAATTCGCCATAAATACACCAAAGCGACGAGTAGAATAAGCATGAAAATTAACGCTTCGATAAAGCCTGTTACTCCAACCTGCTCAAAGGAAATAGCCCAAGCAAATAGAAACAAGGTTTCTAAATCAAAAATGACAAAAAATATAGCGTATAAAAAGAAGTGATTAGCAAACTTAACTCGGGCATTGCCCAATGAGAGAATGCCTGATTCATAGGGTAAATGCGTAGAATGACCTCGGGTTCGGGGACCCAGCAAAGACGATGCGAACATAACCGCGCCCAAGAGAATCAATGTAAAAGTGAAATACAACAGAATTGGCCACAGTTCAATCAGCGCTTGTGTCATAAAAATCCCCCCAAAATTAATTAGTTCTTTCGATCATTATTGTCGAAATTACCTTTCTGGACTTATCACTTACAACGTCCGTAAAGGCGGCACTAAAATTAACTACAAACTATTTTTAAAGTGATTAACGAATGGATTGACTATAAAAACGTTAATCCTTCACACGTCACTTTCCAACAGTTTTTTACATGTCCATCATTGAATAGATATCGATGGACAAACGTTTTTTCTCTTCCACCATATGTAGATGCAAATTTTCAAATAATTCTTGGACTATTACGCAGTCCACTGCCTCCGACATTTCTTCATAAAGCTCACAGAAATATTCGTCCAGGCGGTTAGCCAAGACTTCTACATCATCACAGCTAATTTGGTTACGCTCGAATTCGATAGTAAATAAATCGTCTACATTATGTTCATGATCAAATTGAAAAAAAGTATTGAGTATTTTGGCTGGCGCCTTTTTTACATAACTTTGTATGGAGTGCGATAGTTCAGTTTCATGTTTGACTAAGGTATTAAGAAACATTATGACCCTTTCGCTTTCAGCTTCACCCGACAAGTCGCTATAAAATGATGCGGTGCGAGCATGCAATTGTTGATTATGTAGCAATAAATCCTGTACTTGAGAGAAGTGACTCATTGATGTACTTCCTATTTCATAATTAGCAATATTGATACTAGTAGACTGTTAAAAAAAGGTGCGTTTTATTTACATTATTTTAACATAGCTCAAAATTCATACAGAAGATACTGAAAAACAAGTTGATTTTATATAGCCTCTGGTTTTTTTATTGAGAAGAGCAGCAGAGATAGCTATGTAAACCAGCGGATTTTTTGATTGTGGATCCCTTAAGTAAGCTAGGTGATTACCCTGTAGGGGTAATAATTTATTTACCTACGCTAGGATTGACTTGGTCGTAGAAAATCACAAAAATCTGATAGCCATACAAGTTAAAAAAAAATTTGGGGCCACTCGCTATGATGAATATCCAATTAATCCCTCAACCTAAAAAACTTGGCTTAATCGGGGCTGGCTTTCTTTTACTATCTTTGGGGTTGATACAACTGAAAGTCATGGACGTTGTTTATTGGAGCCTTCATTCTCTTCAAAGCTTTCGTAAGCACTTTCAAGAGCTGTTCTCATCTCATCGTGAAAGCGCCCTTCGCTTTGTTCTTTAAACGTATCCGACCTAGCGAGCCACAGACTACCAGAGTCGAGCAACGACACGAATCTTGCTAGATCCATATAGCGCCATAATCTCGTGTCTCTAGAAAGCAAATCTTCAACTTTAAGTTGCAGGTTGCGCAAATTACCTCCACAAAATTCTAACGCCTAATATGCAGACGAAAAAAGCGCAGCAAGTTGGGGGCGGAATAATTGGTTTATTAGGTGCGAGACATCCACTTTTTAGGTTCTCTTGCACAATGCATAATCGCAAAAACAATGACAATATCACCGTGAATCTTGTAAAAAATACCATAAGGGAATCTTTTAACTAATGCACGATGAAGTGCCTTGTGAATTTTTGGGAATTGCACAGGATTTCTCGAAATTTTCGATAATGAATCTTCAACACAAAGAATTAAGTCCGCACCCAATCCACTCCTACACTGTTCGAAATAAGAATAGGCTTCTTTTAGATCACCTTCAGCTTCTGGACGTATCCTTACATCATATGACACTAAGAATCCAAAATTTTAGATTTGACCGTGTTCCAATCCAAACCGATATTTTGATCTGATTCAAATTGTGACAGCCTACTATTTAACTCGGTTTTTTGAGCTGTCGTAAGCTCAATTGCATTCTGTTCAACTGCGACTGAGTCCCAAAGCTGTTGAGCTAGAATCATCTTTTCACTCGGACTCAATTCATCTATTTTCATAATGTCGGCCTAACAATTTTTGATATGAAGAGTATAAAACTATTTGTGTAAAATGTAACTTTGATATTTAAAGTGCGCCAACGCCCCGCTCACCTAAACATACTGCGGAGAGCGTTTTTGTGTGAAAATGGAGTGCAGCGGCTTGTTAAGCATTTACCGACCTCAACAGCTCTACGACCTTATGATGCAATAATGAAGGTTCAGGAAATAGTTTTTTTGAATAGAGCCAATTCGTGTACGAACCGATAGATAGCAAGCCAGACCGAAGCTTCATTCCAGAATTCACATAAATGTCGCCATTTTTTAATATTGCATCGACCATGGCGGGTGACTGCGTCCATCTATTTCCCTGTCTTTCCCCAGAGCGACGATCATTAAGGTGACACTCAATTCGGCTGGCAGTCCGTTTAAGGATTGTTGTCTGGTTCGATGTTTAAAATATTTTAAGATCAGGAACATCACCAATTGCAGGCAGCATAAATAATCCAAAGTAAATTACTTTTTAAAAGTAATGCACCAACAAACAGTACAAAAACCAACATGATCTCACCGACCAGTGTTGCATTGATATTCATCTGAACTCTCCTTGTGATTTATAAC
>Ga0307492_10000608_pt1 | contig 15083 bp, 19 predicted proteins | sample SI3LmetaG_FD_202365 | JGI IMG/M metagenome (GOLD analysis project Ga0307492, IMG submission 202365) | Sea-ice brine microbial communities from Beaufort Sea near Barrow, Alaska, United States - SI3L | ecosystem: Environmental > Aquatic > Marine > Coastal | place: USA: Alaska | collected 2017-05-06 | reverse complement strand
GGCTTAGGTTAGGTGGGCTAAGCCTAAGGCGATCAGTGCGCCGAAGGCCAAACCGGCGGCGACCTCACCAACGCTGTGGCCGATGCGCTCATGAAAGCGACGGATCACCAGCTTAGCCCGTTGCGGATGATCGCCTCGGGCCAGTTCGCGCAGGTGCATAAACTCTTCGACCAATATATTGAGTGCCGCCGCATGACGGCCAGCGGCCAAGCGCACGCCCATAGCGTCATAAGCTACCACGCCGGTAAAGACCAGTGCCAGGGCAAAAAGGCTGGAACCAAATCCGTCCTGCAGGCCAATGGCGATGGCCAGTGCAGCGACCGTTGCCGAATGGCTGCTGGGCATCCCCCCGGAGGCAAAGATCACCTTCGGGCTAATGCTTTTATTGGCAATGCCTTGGATAATGGCTTTGGCCGCCTGTGCCGCCAGGTTAGACACGAAAGCAGCCATCAGTGGATACGAAAAGAGATCCATAATCAGCTTAGGTAGACGAGGATGATCACCCAGAATACACCATAAGGTGCTCGCCACCGTGAATTTTCACCCCAGCGGGCAATTAGCCCAAGGCCAGCCAAATTCCCACCGTCAACATCAGGCTGCCTGCTATGCGATTCAGAAGACGCACATTGGATGACTTTTGCAACAAACTATTCAAGGCAGAACCGCCCAAAGCATAAACCAACAGGGCAGACATCTCGATCAGGAGGATTAGCGCAATGAGCATGCTCAGCTGAGGGGCTATGGCCAATCGCCGGTCAATAAAGGGTGGTAATAAAACCATAAAGAAGGCCCAGCCCTTAGGGTTGGCAATAGCGGTCACGAAACCCTGACTAAAGAGCGCTCGACGGCTAATGGCAGGACCTGCGGTCAGCACATCAGTCGGGATCGCCATCTTGCCCTTGGAGCGCCACATCTGCACGCCTAACCAAACCAGATACGCCCCGCCCAACCAGCGAAAGGCGATGAAGACCCAGGGTGCGGCCAACAGCAGCGCTGCAACACCGAGTACTGCGGCGGCGGCGACCAAACCAACGCCGATCAGTTCACCCAGCATCATCCAAAGGGTGCGTTTGACGCCGATGCTAATACCCAGTGTCATGGCCAGGGTCATACACATACCCGGCGTGAACGACACAAACAAAAAGGTCGGCACAAAGGCCGCCAGTAAGGTGAAGTTGAGCATGCAATTCCTTGGGTTAGTGGCGGCAGGGATAATTCCTAGCGCGTGAGCATGGAACCACTCGTCGCTGTGGTCGAGTATCTTTTAGGTGAAAATTCAGACCGGGTTCAAAGTAGCATTCTACACGGGTGTGTTACACTGGTTAAAGTTATCTTATTAAACAGCCGGAAAGCAGCGCCAACCTATCTGAACGCGAATCAATGGAGAGTCACGATGCATCATGCAACTAGAGTTAGCTTGGCAATAGTGGCCGCCATCGGCCTGGCGAGCCTCGTTTCGGCCGATGTCGGTGTGTTGGACAAGTACGAATGTCACGATCACAGTGAAACCGGTCAGTATCATTGTCACGGTGCTACCGATCTAGCCAAATTGGGCGGTGTTATAGTCGGTCTGGATGCTCGAGCACAGGGCTGGTCAACCGGTGGCGACAAATTGATACTCTTTTCCGGACCTGCGGTGAATGCCGAATACAACTATCGCTGGTTGGCGCTAACCGGCAGCTACTTCTATCTGTCGATGGTCACTAGTGTGGATGACAGCAACGTCGATTTCGATAAATCGGTTGCGCAACAGGGCTGGGAAGCGGGCCTAAAGGTCGGTCCCGGCGTCGGTCGCCTAGGTTCAAAGGTCTATGCCACAGCAGGTTGGTCCAGTGCCGAGCTCACCGACAGCGGTGACGCAAGCAATAATGCCACCCTAGCCGGCTACTATGTCGGCGCCGGTTTCGGCGCCAATACCCGGACTCTAGTGTTTGATGTGATCGGCACCTATCGCGATCCGGGTACGGTGAGTGACTTTCTGGCCGATCAGCTGGGTAGCCCCACCGACGTGGTGAATTTCGATATCCGTGTAGCCTTGGGGTGGCGCTTTTAGGTTGCTGCTATCAATAACGCTTTACGGAATGGCTAAACGATGAAGCTTGCCTGCATGGCGATCGGTCTACTGACTGCCGTGCCAGCTCTCGCTTCACCGGGTGCGGTGGATCGTTACGATTGCCATCGAGATGCTGAAACACGGCAGTATCATTGCCACGGTGTGCTCGGAGCCGCTAAACAAAGTCATCTGCTGATCGGTGGGCAACTTGCTAACAGCACCTGGCTTTGGGGCGATGGTCCGGCCAATAGTTTTGCCGGTCCCGCCGTGACAGTCGAGTGGGCCCTAAATTCGATCGCTGCGCGCGGCAGTTATGGCTATAACCGGCACCTGACCGGTGACACTGAGTTTGGTGTGAGTGGCTGGGATCTGGCCATAAAACTCGGCCATGGTTTGGCACGGGTCGGCAATCATTTGTTTGTTCAGGGCGGCTATACCACCCAGCGTTTAAACTATCCAGATAAGAGTTTCTTGCCCTTTGGTGGCATTCAGATGGGTGTCGGTTGGGTCAGTGTGAGCGAAAAGTTCGCGTTCGACGTAACGCTGCTCTATCAGGACCCGGCTCCGCTCGAGCAGCTCTGGGCCGAGCTCAAGTTTTCCGGTGAGGTGCTAGCATTTAAAGCGACGTTGGGCCTCTATTTACGCTTTTAGGCAAGCGGCTGCGAATAGAGGCTAATGTTGCGAGCCGCGATCCGCAGCCAATGCCATACCCAAACGAACATGCAAATCCGCGGCCTTGGGCAGATTTTTTAGTACCTGCTCAGCCAATTGATCGGGCCGCATGGGCGACTTACGCGCTAACAGGTAGAGTCGAGCATTTTCGGTACTGGCAAAAAACTTCAGTGCAAAAACCTGTGACGTCAATTCATCGCGCAGTTCCTCCGGGATCGATGCGGACCAAACTGCTGCAATGCGCCGGTAACCGACTTCAAAGCCGTGACTGAAGCTATTCAGGGCACTTGCCGGTTTCAGCGCGGCCAGGGGCTCGCTCTCCAGCGGCACCGCATACTGGTGTTGCGCCATCCGCGTCAAACTGTGGACCTGGTAGGAAATCAGTAGATTCACCGCTGCCGCTGGTGCTTCACCAGCGAGTTGAATTAGTGGCAAGAGGTCGCCGAGCCATTCGCTGGGTGATACCTTGCCCGGCACGCTGTTGATGGCAAAGAGATAACCGTCGATCGATTCGATAGTGGGCATCAATTCGCTGCGGGCAATGCGATCCTGTTGCTTCAGTTCGGCGAAGCGTGCAATCAAATCATCGAGCGCCACCCGATAAGTAACACTCTTGGCCCATTTCTCGCTCATCAACTATCCTCCAACCGGTCTGCGGGCTTTGACCCAGTGCCTGGGCTCGGCAGCTGATGCAGGGCTTTCCAGTCAGAGTAGGGCATGCCGTAGATGTGTTCTCGAGCCGCCACCTTATCGAGTTCAACTCCGCGGTCTTGCGCTGCAGTCGCATACCAGTTGGCCAAACAATTTCGGCAGAAGCCGGCCAGGTTCATCAGATCAATATTCTGTACCGCCCTATTCTCGTCCAGATGGGCAACCAGACGGCGAAATGCAGCAGCTTCAATTTCGATCTGAGTTTGTTTATCCATACGCTTATCCACCCGATTTTTTAACCTGATAACCCTTAGTCCTCAACGTCTCCAGAAGCAGATCCCGGAAATCGCCCTGTACTTCGATCACACCGTCTTTAATAGTGCCACCGGTACCGCATCTTGCCTTAAGTTCTTTAGCCAAAGCTTTTAATTCAGTCGGTGTCGCGAGTACACCCTTGATCAGCGTCACGCCCTTACCTTTGCGCCCTTTAGTTTCCCGATGCAGACGCACCACACCGTCGCCTTCGGGCAGACTCTGCGCGCGACAAGAGCAGTCGGCGATGGGCTGATCGCAGCCTGGGCAGATCTTACCGCTTTCAGTGCTGTAGACGCGTGCACTCGGGCGCAATAGTGCATCCAGATCGGTTTTTTTGTTCTGTGCCATAAAATTTTCCGATGAGTAGGTTACAACCTCGACTGAAACCTACTAACACTGATCAAACCTACTCACATTGATCAAACCTACTCACATTGATCAAACCTACTTAGATTGATCAAACAATAGCGATCAATTCCACTTCAAAAATCAGCGCTTGGTAAGGTCCGATCGCACCACCAGCACCTTGAGCGCCATAGGCCAATTGGTGCGGTATAGAAAGCTTCCACTTATCACCCGGAACCATCAGCTGCAGGGCCTCGGTCCAGCCAGCAATAACACCATTGACGGCAAATTCTATCGGCTGGCCACGCTGTACCGAACTATCGAAGACATCACCATTGATAAGCGTTCCGTGATAGTGAACCTTAACTTTGGAGGTTGGCAATGGCTTCACGCCGCTTGGATCACCGGCAGTGATCTCTTCATATTGCAGGCCAGATTCGGCCACCGTTACCTCGCCGCGCAAAGCATTTTCAGTCAAGAACGTTTCACCCTCACCGGCCAGCGCCGTTTCTTTTTCGGCCTGAAGGCTGGTCAAGCGCTCACGGATAACATCATAGGAATTTTGCATATCGATGCTGCTCACGGGATCTGCCACCTGGTTAAAGGCCTCTAACACGCCCTGGGTGACAGCGGCAATATCCAAGCCGTCGAACGGTTGCTCTAGAAGTTGGCCACCCATCTGGCGACCGATACCGTAGCTGACTCGTAATTCCGGCGTATCATAGTTAGACATAGTTTTCATATTCCTTAGTGGAGGGGGTCAAAAAGCGCGCAGTGTATCACAGCGCTCTGCGCGTGCGCTCAGGCTGTGGCCGTTTCGGCCTGTATTTGTTGTAGGGCCTGACGAAAAACATCGACCGGTTGACCGCCGCTGATGCTGTATTTATCGTTAATGATAAAGGTTGGGACCGCTGAAATACCCAGTTGTTGCGCACGCTGTTGCTCGCTGCGCACCAATTCCCGGTAGTCATCACCGGCGAGGATTTCGGCGCCGCGATCGCGTGCCAGGCCAACCTGGACCAGCAAATCTAGTAGGGTATCTGGATCGTTGAGCCGTTTATTCTCGCTGAAATGGGCAGTAAACAGAGCCATCTGTAATTCGCTTTGCTTGCCCTGCTCCTTAGCCCAGGCCAACAATCGGTGACAATCAAAGCTGTTGATCATTATCCCGTCGTCGGCAAAGTTGAAGCGGAAACCCGCTTTAGTACCCAATTCGCTCATATGCTCTCGGTTGCTAAGGCTTTGTTCCTCGGTCATGGCGTACTTTTCAATCAGATGTTCACGCAGATTTTGTCCAGCGATGGGCATTTGCGGATTCAGTTCAAACGGTTGCCAACTGATCTCGGCACGCAGCTCTGGTGCCAGCCCGGCCAGCGCCTGTGACAGATGTTTATAACCGATCACACACCAGGGGCACATAACATCGGACACAATTTCAATCTTCATCTTGAATATCTCACTATTGCTTCACAAATGCAGGCGCAACAGACCTTGCGCCCGACCCATTAGCAGTGGCGCCAAATCGGTTTTCTTCAAGGCCTAGACGGTCATTTATTGCCAGCACTAAGCACTTCAAGCTAGGGTCCGCCCGCGCATTTCTATATCGAGCTCGCTTGGCCGTATTCTTTGAGCAGAACCGCTGCCAGCTTATTCGCGCTGGTCCAGGCGTCTTCAATGCGATTGCCTTGGGTCCAATCACCGGCCAGGCCAATACGACTGGCGGGGTGCCATTGGCTAACGGGTTCCGCAGTGCCGGCACGGGCATAGAGCCAACGGTGACTGAACGACTGATGAATCTCGGGCAACGCAGCCGTTGCCAAGCGTTCCAAAACCTCCACTACCTGCTGCTGTAGTAATTCCGGTGCCGCGTCGAGATGATTGGCCGACCATTGCGAACTAAAATGCAGCACCCAGGTTTCATAGCCTTGCGGGCGACCGGGTTTCGCCGTATCGCGCGCCGCCCAGCTGACAATGCCGTCCTTAACAAAAACCACGTCGGCCTCAATAGCCGTTGGCTCACTAAACGCAAGTGCCATTGCCCAGGTGGGGGTCATGGTCTGGATGCCGATTTGCGCAGCGTCTACTACCCCTGTCGGCAGCAATGCCTGTGATTGGGCCATCGGAGCAGTCAAAATTACGGCGTCGAAATTACCATAGTGTTCGCCATGCTCATCCCATAGTCGCCATTGGTCACCATCGGCCTCGAGCCTGTCGATGCGGGTTTTCATATATAGCGGGATGCCGGCCGCTAGACCGTGAACCATTGCATTCATATTCGGCGCCCCGACAAAGCGTTCTTTTTGGTCTGGCGACGGGCTAAGGTGTTCGCGTGTGAGCTGCCAGGGGATCACGCTCCAGGGCTTGACCCAGCCTTTATCAAGCCATCGGCCCAGCTCAGCGATAAAGGCCGGTGAGCTTGCGGTAAAGTACTGCGCACCGTGATCCGCCTGCCAGTTATCCAGTCGACGGGTCGCCAGTCTGCCGCCCAACCCGCGACTTTTTTCAAACACGGCACAGCTGTGTCCTCCCTGCTTAAGCTGATGTGCAAGGCTAATTCCCGCCAGACCGGCACCAATTATTGCAAAATTTGCCATTTTCGCCCCTTTCGATTCGTTTTCACCTGGTTAATTTAAACAAATAATGAGAAGAAGTTCAGGCTTTAATAAACTAAAATTGCACCTATATACTCATTAATATCAATTTTGGACTTTTCATGCCCCTCAGCGTACGCACAACTGTGCCGATACCCCTTACTGATAAAGCCATTGCCAGCCGCTTCGTCAGCTTTTCGGGCTTTACCGATGGCAAGGAACACATTGCCATTATTTACGGTGTGCCGGAAAAACAGGCTTCGCCACTGGTGCGCATCCATTCTGAATGCTTGACCGGGGACGTATTCGGTTCCCAGCGTTGCGATTGTGGTGAACAATTACACGAGGCGCAGCGATTGATGGCAGCACAGGGTGGGGTGCTACTCTACCTACGCCAAGAAGGGCGTGGGATTGGGCTATACAACAAGCTCGATGCCTACGACCTGCAAGATCAAGGTGCAGACACCTTTGAGGCTAATGCTATGCTCGGTTTTGGCCACGACCAACGCGACTTCCGGCCAGCTGTGGATATGCTTAAGGCACTGGGTCTGCAGCGGATTCGTCTACTCTCCAATAATCCGCATAAGGCAGATGAATTGCTGGCTGCGGGTATCGACGTCAGCGAGCGGGTTGGTACCGGTGTCTATGTGAACCAGTTTAACGCGGGCTATCTAAAGGCTAAGGTCGATCAGCAGGCCCATCGAATTGAGCTGCCAAATGTGACCAAGACTGAGGATAACCAGTAGAATAACCATAAAATAACAGTGAATAAGCTGTGGACGAGTGTGGATAACTTATTTAAACCGCAACGGCAGGTACTCTATGCAGTATGTTGAAGAATTTATCTCGGCCCCCGATGGCCATCAAATCCCAGTACGGTTTTGGCGTCCACGGACGGCCCATCATGTACTGGTCATTGTGCATGGCATGGCCGAATATTGTGAACGCTATACACCCTTAGCAGAATGGTTGAACCAGGCCGACATCGCCGTGATAGCAATTAATCACAGGGGTCATGGTATGGATTGCGCGGACTCTGAGCTCGGCTATTTTGCCGATCATCGCGCTTGGTCGCGCTTGGTCGATGACCTTCACCAGGCCGTCGGCTTCGCTAAAGATCAGCTACCCGACTGTCCAGTCACCCTGCTCGGGCACAGCATGGGGTCCTTTATTGGGCAAAGTTATCTACAGGCCCATGGCCACCTGGTGAATCAGGTTATTTTAAGTGCAGGCAATCGAATCGACCGGCCAAAGTTGCAACTGTCACGCTTGTTGATCGCTTTACTTATCGCCATTAAGGGCCGACGGGCATCGAGCCCGCTGGTTGACTTCCTCAGTTTTGGTCAGTTTAACCGACGTTTTCGGCCCACCCGAACCGCCAGCGATTGGCTCAGTCGAGACGCGGAGCAAGTCGATGCCTATGTCGACGATCCCTATTGCGGATTTCCCTGTTCCTTGGCGCTGTGGCAGGATCTTATTGGCGGCATGCTAACATTAAGACCGTCAAAATTGCCGAAGACGGTTCCGATTCATCTGCTGTCGGGTAGTGCGGACGCTCTGGGTGAATTTGGCCAAGGCATTCTTCGCTTGGCCGAACAGTTGCGCCGCGCAGATCGACCCCTGGTCACTTTCAAACTCTATCCAGGTGCGCGCCATGAGATTATAAATGAAGCCAATGCTGACGAAGTTTGGACTGATATTCGCGATCTGATTTTGAACGGCCATCTTATTGGAGTCCCCGCCAAGCCAGACTGAGAAGCGCAGTTTCCCCGCCTCATTGGTAAAAGACACACTGGGGTAACGAGTATCCCTGTAGCCGGCGCGAAACCTTGGGCTGCTCGTACGCTAGACGAAAGCCTGAAGAAGGTCTCTGCTCAACGGCTCCCATATTGGCTCTTACGCTGGCAACGTCAGGCCCTAGAATTGGTTCCTGACGTAGGACTTCAAGGCCCTTGGAGCGCAGTGTATGGTTTACCCTGGTTGTTTTCTTCGTGTAATCGCTCGAGCAACCATCAGTATAAGCCCAATTAAAATCATCGTGTATGTCAAGCCAGAACATGCCCATTTGATCATAGAGAAGACCGACGCCAGTTGGGCGTTTAGCGAATAAATTATACCTTCGGCTAGGTACTGATTGGCTAGTAAAGCCAGCTCATAGTTTTCGAGCCAATCAAAAAGTACTTGAACGAATGGAAATAGGTTTAAAAAGCCTGCCTTGTGCGAAATAGGTTTGAACAATACCGACACCCAAACCACATACATCAATCCGTACGTTAGTCCAAAGATAGTATCCCAAACCTGGTTGAAGCTGATATATGCCTTTATCATTTCATCGCTGCGTGCTGACAAAAACACGATAATGTCCGCTTGATCAAAGCCGAACGAAGTACCGAGCGATTTTATAGGGCTTCCAGGCAATTCAAACCCTGCGCCTTTGACCATAAACACTAAAAAGAGGTAACCCGAAAAAATTACGGTGAACAAAACGGCAACCCTAAGACTAGAATTTTGGTAAAAAAACTGTGATATGCCTGTTATTGTCCATGGTCTAATTGGCGACCTCTGTACGTTACTCTCTTTCTTTCTATTAAAGATCATTAGCTTGCTCCATCTTCGGTGCCGTTTCTGTATTCAATATGTCCGTCGCCAAATAAAGTTTACGGCTGAGGGTTTGAATTAACGGGGGCATAGGTTGGTTTTCTGGGTGTGATTATGCAGCTTGTCTTTGTTCTTGCAAGCGACGGCTTTGGCCCAGTTGAAGTGCCAGCGATTGGCTTAGCCAAAACACAGAGTAGAACGTTGCTTATGTCTACGAAGTCTGGTCGTTATTGGCGACCCAACCCTGCACGATCATCTTACAGGGTCTGCCTATAAACGCGGCGAGAGGCCCATCACCCATTGCTCAGGGCTGAAAGTACCCAGCGAGGTTATTAAGCAGAGCATTCACTCGGCGTGAAACCTTGAGGTCGTCTGACGCTAGGGCGAAAACCCGCGTGGTGAAAATAGGCTCGGTCGAAGTCAGTTTAATCAGGCCAGGTAGTGCATCGCCCATAAAAGACGGCAATAGCGCCCGTCCCAGTCCTGCTTCAGCCGCGGCCGCTACACCATCAAAGGTATCGGCCCTCAGGACCGGTTTAGACTGCAGCCGTTCAGTCAAAATCTGACCCACTCGCGCCGAGGCCAATTGGCCGCTGAAGCCAATCCAGTCAGGGTAATCAAAGTAATTTCGTTCTCTTGGTTGGGCACCGTGATCGATCGGACCGTACACCCAGAAAAGCAGTTCGAACAGTGGAAAACCAAAGTAGCCGCTAGGCAATGCTGCCATAGGTCGAACGGCCACATCCGCCTCCAGCTGATCCATATTGACTAATTGATTCGAAATCATCAAGTTCAGTTCGATGCTGGGGAATCCTTTAGCAAATTCTAATATTGGCTTTTTAACAAAGGCCGCGAACAAATTTTCGGTTGTGGTCAGGGTCAACTGCCCCTGCAGATGAGCATCGTAGTCGGTCACCCGACGCTGAAGCCCCTGCATAAAGCGATCAATCTGATCAAAGTCCTGGAGTAGTGCGCGACCGTGGCGTGACAATTGGTAGCCCTGCTGCTCGCGAACAAAAACCTGTAAACGGTGTTTTTGCTCAAAGGATTGTATACGGCGCAGTATTGTCGAATGGCTGACCGACAACACCCGGGCTGCGGCCGATAAGGAGCCCGTCTTCGCGACGGTAATAATGGATTGAATCTCGGTCCAGTCGATATCCTTCATGCCCAACTGTGCCTTAACGCACAGACCCCCTGCATATATATGGAATTGTTATCCTTACCATTACCACTAAACTAAGAAAACGTCAGTCAAAAAATCGGTCTTTACCCAATCAATCAGAGAGAGTGATCAACCATGATGATTAAAAGAACCATTTTTCTGTGCATTAGTGCAGCCCTTATCACCAGCGCCCTGGCCGGCGATTTTGATCGTGAAATCAAAGCACGCCAATCTTTTATGCAGGTATTGGCCTACAACAATGGTCTGCTGGCAGGTATGGCTCGCGGAAAAGTACCTTACGATGGCGAATTGGCCCAGATTGCGGCGATGAATCTTAAATTGGCCTCGCAGATGAATATGAGCTCCGTCTGGGTTGCAGGCTCTGATATGGGTGTCGCCGGTAACGACACTAAGACTAAGGCAGAACTGTGGAGTACCTGGCCTCAGGCAGGCACCTATTTGGGCGACCTGGGCAACGCAAGCGTTGCCTTAGACGCCGTTGCCGGTATGGGCTTAGACCAAATGAAGGCGGCTTTAATGGATGTTGGCAAAGCCTGCTCTGCTTGCCACAAAAAATTTCGAGCAAAATAGTCCAATCAACATCACAGCGAATTGGGCCCCCCGGGTTTATTTACCAATACAAAAGCTACTGAAGATCCGTCCCAGCAAGTCGTCGGGACTGAATTCCCCGGTAATCTCGTTGAGGGCGTTCTGCGCACAGCGCAGGTCCTCGGCGAGTAATTCACCCGCAGCAGGCCCAAGCAGTTGGGCCAGCCCGGAGACTAGTGCGGCTTCTGCGACAGCCAGGGCATCTAAATGGCGCCGTCGGGCGATAAAGCCCGACTCGTGATTGCCGGTAAAGCCCATCAGCTGTTTCAAATGACTGCGCAGCGCTTCAATACCCTCGCCTTGTTGCACAGACAGGCGCAATACCGGTTGGTCGGCCAGCGTATAGCCTGCCGTCTCGCCGGTCTTATCGATCTTATTGCGTACCACGGTAATATTTTTCCGGTCAACTAGGCGATCCATCAAATCCGGCCATATTTGGTCCGGTTCGGTACCATCGGTTTCACTGGCATCAACCAAGAGCAGAATCCGATCCGCGTTGTCAATTTCAGTCCAGGCGCGTGCCACGCCGATGCGTTCAATTGCATCGGGGGTGTCGCGCAGGCCTGCAGTATCGATAATATGCAGTGGCATGCCGTCTAGGTGAATCGGTTCCTTGAGGACATCACGGGTGGTGCCGGCAACGTCCGTCACAATGGCCCGGTCGTGGCCCGCTAGAGCGTTTAATAAACTGGATTTACCGGCATTCGGCCGACCGGCTAGCACTACTGTCATACCCTCGCGCATCAGGCTGCCCTGGTTGGCCGTCGCAACGACGCTGGCTAATTGAGTCATAATGCTGCGTAGGTCGCCCTCTACCTTGCCATCGGAGAGAAAGTCGATCTCCTCTTCGGGAAAATCGATCGCAGCCTCAACATAGATGCGCAATTGTATCAGCTGTTCAACTAAGCGATGCACGGCGTCGGAAAAATCACCCTGGAGGGAGCGAACGGCTGACCGAGCGGCCTCGCGTGAGCTTGCGTCGATCAAATCGGCTATGGCTTCTGCCTGGGTCAGGTCAATCTTATCATTCAGGAAGGCCCGTTCCGAGAACTCGCCGGGTCGTGCCAGTCGGCAGCCCTGGCGTACAAGCTGCTCCAGGAGCATTTCCAGTATCACTGGACCGCCATGGCCCTGCAATTCCAAAACATCCTCTCCGGTAAAGGAGTGGGGCCCTGGAAAGAATAGTGCGATACCACTGTCGATGACCTGCGCATGGTCATCATAGAACGAACCGTAATGTGCATAACGGGGCTTAGGCACAAGCTGTAAGAGACGATTGGCCAGATCCCCAGCCTTACTACCGGAAATCCGAATAATACCGACACCGCCACGTCCAGGCGGCGTGGCAACGGCAACGATAGTCTCATTTGAATGATACATAGCTTGGCCTCGGTCTGGCGCTGGCGGGAAAGAGCGGTAGATTAACGCAGCAGAATACAAAAAGGCAGAGCAAGCTCTGCCTTCACCTGAATCAAACCGACCATTTGTGCCGACTCGGTCTGGCTTATTTTTTCTGGATGAGCTTATCTTGGATTAGTTTGGCATCTGCACGTTCTACGCTTTTGTTCACCAAATATTGCTGACCGATGGTCGAGAGGTTGTTAATAAACCAGTACAGAGTCAGACCGGCCGGGAACCACAAAAACATGAAGGTAAACATCACCGGCATAAACTTCATAATCTTGGCCTGCATCGGATCCATCGACGGTTGCTGCTGCATCTGCATCTGAACGAACATCGATCCGCCCATTAACAGCGGTAAGACGAAGAAGGGGTCCTTGATCGATAAATCGACAATCCAGAACATAAAGGGGGATTGACGCAATTCAACCGATTCCATCAAGACCCAGTAGAGGGCAATAAAGACCGGCATCTGCACCAACATAGGGAGACAGCCGCCGAGCGGATTCAGCTTCTCCTTCTGATAAAGCTTCATCGTTTCCTGGCTCATGCGCGCTCGATCGTCGCCATATAACTCACGCAGTTCCTGAATTTTAGGCGTGAACTTACGCATCTTGGCCATTGACCTGTAGGAAGCCGAGGTCAGTGGGTAAAGCATTAATTTCAGCAACAAGGTCATCAGTACAATGGACCAACCCCAGTTGCCGACCAGCCCCTGGATAAATTGCATCAACTTAAAGATAGGCTGAGCGATCCACCATAACCAGCCATAATCGACTGTTTTTTCCAGATTCGTAGCAACGGCCATGAGGGCATCTTGGTCCTTTGGACCGACATAGAGGCCAGCGCTGGTTTGGGCCGTCTCGCCAGGAGCTATCACCAGGGTGGGCGCCTGAAAGCCGGCATAGTTAAGGCCATTAGCGCCTTTATCGCCGTAAAAGTTATTTGTGTCGTTGGCGGCAGGCACCCAGGCGGACAGAAAATAGTGCTGAATAATAGCGGCCCAACCACCAGTACTGGTACTGGTGTATTTTTCTTTCTCTAAATCTTTAAAGGACACCTTTTCATAGGCCGATTCCGTGGTCGAGAAGGTGGTACCCACATAGCTTTTCATCCCCACGCCACCTACGCTGCTTGGATCGTCCGAGCTGTCCCGACGCAATTGCGCAAACATATTAGTGGTCAGGGTTCTAGAACCATTATTGGTCAGCTCAAAACGCATCCCAATTAGATAACTGCCCTCTATAAAGGTGAAAATTTTCTCAACCTTGAGGCCAGAGTCTGCAATGTGGGTTAAGCGCACCTCCATTTGGCCGCCGCGCAGATCGAAGCGGTCCTGTGTGGCGCTGTAAAGGGCGCGGTTTTTCTTATCAATACCGTCTTCACCGACCAGTCCACTCTGGGCTATATAACTACGCTCGCTGGTTTCTAGAATTTTAAACGGAATATTGAGGGTTTCAAGGCTTGAGGGATACTGCGGTAATGCTGCTAAGACCACATCGCCACCGTTCAGGTCGATGATTACATTGAGGGTATCGGTAAACACCTTAACCTGTCCGGCTGCGGTCGCCAGCTGCCTGTCTACGCGAGTAGCAGCTTGGGTGTCGGGGTTGCCAGCGGGTACATCGTTACCGCCTAAGGTTGGCGTTTCGGCACTAACTGCTATCGAGGTTTCACTGACGACCGGCTTGGTGTAGGAATAATCTTTCGACCAAGTCAAAATCATTATATAGGAAACAATTGCAAGACCTGCAATTAAGGTAATTCGACGTACATCCATAATAGATCGGTTCCAGTTAGATTGGATAACGGGCCAAAATTGGTTTGAACCGTTTTATGCAGGAAAAAACGCCGAAATATTACCTGTCAGCGACCCGAGATGCCAGTTCTATTCAATAAAGCGATGTTCAAAGCAGGCTTAAGAGGAGAGACTAATGGTTCTAGCAGTGCTCGCGCGCTTCTTCAGCTTGGTAAACTGCTTATTCAACAACTGGTAAATCTCTTCGTTGCTGCTCTTATCAAGGCCCTTCCGACCCATAAAAACAATATCGAGATTTGGCAGCTCATACTGGTGTAAACGCAGATAATCACGAGCGATACGTTTAATTCGATTACGTTCTACTGCACGTTTTATATTTTTTTTGGAAATAATAAAACCAAGCCGCGGTTGGTCATGTGAATTGAACCGGGCTAGCAGGAGGCATAGGTCCGAAGGTGCCTTGACCTCGACCTGATCAAATACTGTTCGGAAGTCCCTAGCCGAAAGGAGCCTTAGTCGCCGCGGATATCCGAACGATATGCGCATCTTTGGCTGAGCAGAAAGCAGACTCTATGCGCTCAGCAAAGCACGACCGCGGGCGCGACGACGAGCAATTAACTTACGTCCGTTTTTGGTGGCCATACGGGCACGGAAACCGTGACTGCGGGCGCGCTTAAGGTTGCTTGGTTGAAATGTACGTTTCATGTTCCGGTCTCTCTTCAGTTACAACATCAAGTGTGCAACGTGGGTTTGATGTCATCAGCCAAAAAAACACGGCAAATGACCTGAAATTTGGATGGGCGATTCTAATGATTTTCATTACTCAAATCAATGGTGTTTTTTTAAACAGTCGTATTTGTCGAGTTACAGCAGTAATTCATTGTACGACATATTTCCGTTTGAAGTTCGTTATCCAATTAGTTA
>Ga0307492_10000607_pt1 | contig 15083 bp, 12 predicted proteins | sample SI3LmetaG_FD_202365 | JGI IMG/M metagenome (GOLD analysis project Ga0307492, IMG submission 202365) | Sea-ice brine microbial communities from Beaufort Sea near Barrow, Alaska, United States - SI3L | ecosystem: Environmental > Aquatic > Marine > Coastal | place: USA: Alaska | collected 2017-05-06 | reverse complement strand
TAATATCATCGATAGTCACCGCGCTCTGTATATCAATGTCTGCTCTGGATATCACCGTGATAGGTGAAGCCGCATCCTCAGCAGAACCTTTGATATATGAACCCGTTACCACCACCTCTTCCATGTCGCTTGCAGCGATTGCGCCGCCGGCATACACCAGCATCGCAGCCGACAATACACTGCGACTAAACAGCGTTCCTATTCCCCTCATAAAACCCCCTAGTATCAGACTAATTACTTAGCCTGGTAGTTATATGCCCGTCGATTTATTATCGATCTATTTGGCATCCTGATAAATCACGTGTCTTGTCGGTCACTCGCGTAATGACAGTCTCCAGCAGACCATCCTCAGCAGACTAAATTTCCTAGCCACTGCTCAGCAAACAGCGCCCAGTAATCGAGGCGATCACGCGGCTAAAGCTGCGACTGCGTACAAAAAAATATGACGCAATCAGCTAACTTACGCGTGATCAACTTAGCAATAAACTCTTCTCCGGCATTGTCACCTAGGTGACACTTGGGCTAAATTAGGTAAAAGTCAGTGGGAGTACAGCGATGCATGGGGAAATCTCGCCCAAAGACCTCATCAGTTTCATTCAAGCGTCGCCATGGTTTACCGGCGTGCCGACAACCTGTCAACAAGCATTGGCGTCCGTCGCCGTGGTCAAAAATTATCCGTCGAAGAGCTATTTGTATGGTGCAGGCGATCGCGATCAACATATCTACGGTGTGTACAAGGGCCGGGTCAGATTTTCTCTCAGCGGCAGTCAAGGCCAATGCTTTGCCATCACCGATTTACAGTCAGGTCAATGGTTCAATGATGCTGCATTGGCTGGCGATATTGAACATATCAGCGAAATCCAAACTCGCAGCGAAGCGATACTGATAAAACTGCCAAAGAGTATTATCCTAGAGCAAGCTGAGATATACCCCTGCATTTATCGCAACCTGTTTCACCAAGAGGTAACAACCTCCAAAGATCTGCTCAAATTACTTGCCGACATGATGTTCTACCCTCTTCCCGCTCGGCTTGCAGCTCGCCTACTGCTTTTAGCCCAACAACATGGGGAGTTGCGCGACGACGGCACCCACCTTCACCTTGAACTCAGTCAAACTGACTTCGGCCGACTATGCTGGGGATCACGACAACGCATTAATAAAATACTTTGCGAGTGGCAAGCAGCTGGCCTGGTCGCTAGATGTCACCAAGGTTACGTCATCGCCGACCCTGAGGGCTTGGCGGCCACCATTAAAAAACTAACGTAAGCTAAACCTCGCGCAGAAGTATCACGTAGCAACGGGCTATTTTACTAGCGCTTACTTTACTTAGACTGACCTGCGTCACTCTCGCGGAATAGTTTTCGACTTAGGGTTTCAGGTCAATCCTCAGTGGTGCGAAGCATGATTAGTCGGTTGATCGCGCGGCTAATGGTCTGGTTTACTGTTAGCCCGTTTCTGGCTGGCCCCTTGCCGGTTGCCGCACTAACAGATAGCGTCGAAAGCTCGGTGGACTACCACTCGCCGAAATCACTTATAGTATTACGGGCTAACATATTCGAATTAATGGCGGCGAAGCAGTACGCTGAAGCGGTACACTCGATTCAACAACTGCAAGCGGTCATCCATCGTGTTTACGGTGTCGACTCCATTCAACAAGCTGACTGCCTAGTCTGGTTGATCGAAGCCTATAATGCGTTAAATCAATTGGACAGCGCTGACCAACAGCAAAAATTCCTGTTCGATCTTGCAGTCCGCACGTTTGATGCGCAAGATCCACGTTTACAAGTCGCGCGCCTGCGGTTGGCAGACTGGCACCAACGTAACTTGCGCTATCAAAACGCGCTAGCACTGTATGAAGATATCAATAAATGGGCGGAACAAAGCCCGCCGCTGCATGCTGACCAACAACGTGAACTGCTGCTTCGGTCACTGCAAGGAGAGGCGTTAACGCGCTACACCGCAGGCTTTTGCTGTGCGTCGCACACTCTGCAGCGCGCGCACGAAATTGTTAGTACGTCGGATCATTACGCCCTCGAAGAAAAAGAAAGGGCCTTGCGGAACTATACGCATCTGTTGATATTGGAGCGGCAACAGGACAAAGCCATCTCTTTACTTGCGTCCAGACTCAATGGGCAGTCAGCCATAGCGCCTGTTTTGTTAGGCATTTCGCGGCCGCAAGATGTGTTCAAGGCGATTCAGCGAGTGACTTATCTAAGCGCGGATCCGCGCAAGACTTATTATATACCAAAAAACCATACGGTTATTCAGCATGAGTCCGCATTAGCGGTCCCAATATTGCTAGGTTATCCTGTGCCTTTATGCGGTAAGAATTTACTGAAAATGCTTAAACCTAGCGACCGTCGTCGCCTGGCAGATCTGTACATTGATGTTAAACTGCGTATAAATATCGATGGTTATGCGGACGATATTCAGATGAAGGGGAATGTTAGTGTGAAGGCACGACGCTACCTTAAGTATTCCTTAAAAAACAGTCAGTTTCTTCCACAGCTATCTGCGACTGGGGAAATTGATTCCTCACCGCTTGAATTTCGTCAAATATTCACAGTGCCGGAGTCGAGCAGGGCCACAGATGTCACTTCATGGAGCCGACAGTTGACGTCGCATGCATGCCAAGCCAGCCCCTACTGACACGCCGCGCGATGGCATCAAACTGGAGCATGAATCTGGGCATCACTTATCGATGTGATCGCCGGCGAAGAGACCTTGGTAGCGAGGGTAGCTCAGCTGATAGTCGAACCACACTAAAATCAAAATAGAGTGCAAGAGTCGACTCACGTGATTGAAGTGTTTTTCCTCGCCACTGCTTTAAGCATCGACTCACTGACTGCATCTATCGGCTTTGCGACCAAGAACAAGACTAATCCTCTTCGACTAGCGCTGATAACGAGGGCTTATTTTGTTGTTTTCAGGCCGGTCTACCGCTGCTGGATTTCGACCCATTGTTAGCCTGCCTGCCGATCGGCTTGACAGCAATGCCGTGCAATTGAGCGGTCATGTTGATGGGTATAAGAAGCCGCACTATGCTCGAAAGCAATATCGAAATATTGACTGGCGTGGTGTTAATCTTGACTGGCTTGAAAATATTATTGATCTGAACCGCGACAACCACCCCTCTTGGCTGATGGTCTCTGTTGCGGGTTTCACGCGAACACAGTGAAACCGCCAGGGGCGATATCCAGTAGCTGCTGGGCTTCTTCGGCTAACGCGAATACATCCTCGGGCTTGTTAGTCACCAGATAGTTCTCCAAGGGCCGCAACCAGCTGACAACATATCCCAGGTACAAACCGATTCGCGTAGTGTCAGTCTCGTTGGCGCCGCCCGAATGAATGACATTGCCGGAATATAGCAACGCCGCCCCCTGCGGCATGATGGCCTGACAGACCTCATTGGCTTGGGGTTTCCGGTCAGGCGCCCACAAATGACTGCCCGGCACCACACGGGTTGCGCCGTTGGTCGACGTGAAGGGGGTTAGGGCAATGTTGGCGCTCACCAGAATCTCGTTCAAAGGATCTAACAACCGTTCCTGCCGCTGAGCCCTAGGCCAGGAGCCACTATCGGTATGAAACTCCTGTACTGGCTGATCCTGACCAAGCACCATCAATTCAGTATTACTCAGGCGGATGTCCCTGGCACGATCATCGCACAACAACATATCCCTTGCGACTTGCACTAACACAGGGTTGGTTAACACATCAACCATCTTCGGTGACTTGCTGAACAGGCCATGCAAGCGCTTGGTCTGCTGGCCGTAGAAAGCATCGCGGTAGCCAAGCTTATCATCACCCCATGGCATGGATTGCAGATAACTACCGAAATCCGCTTTGATCTCATTGCAAAAATCGTCACTTAGCAGGTCGTAGACGATACAGGCGCCGTCTCGTGCTATCGCAGCGAGCACATCGCTGGTGGACGCACTCTGCATAAATATTTCAAGCTCTGGCATGGTGTCACTCCTTGACGCTGAGCAGAATATAGGTTTCTGGCACGCTATTAATAACGATAACGCGCCTTAAACTCAGCCAGTTTATGGCGCGCACTAGCAGGAAAAAACTAGACCAGTTTGAATCCCTGCTCACTCAATGGCATCGACCTGACCCGAACCCCTGTTGCAGAGAATATTGCATTAGTTACCGCCGGTGCTAACGGCGGCAATGCAGGTTCTCCCAAGCCCGTTGGCGGATTATCGCTCTGTATAAAATGAACGTCTATTTCCGGTGCCTGAGCAATACGCATAACCGGATAGTCATCAAAATTGCTCTGTTGAATGACACCGTCTGCCATCGTGATTTGTTGCATTGCCATCGTACTAAGACCGTCAATAACAGAGCCCTGCACCTGACTTATGGCGCCACTCATATTAATGATCGGACCAACATCGACGGCGACAGTTACCCTTTTCACCCGGAAGTTGCGATCGCTATCAACAGAAACTTCGGCCACCTCGGCAACATGAGCCGCGTGGCAAAAGTAAAATGACAGCCCTAACGCCGATCCTTCAGGCATTGATTTACCCCAGCCGGATTTGGCGGCGGCGAGCTTAATAACATCTATCGCGCGCCCGGTATTGAGGGCATTCACATCGCCATCTTTTATCCAGCGCCTCGCGCCCATCTGCTCTAACAAAAACTCTAGGTGATCACGACCCGCCAGTACTGACAGCTCATGCAGAAAGCTCTGCTCAACAAAGGCATTCGTATTGGAGCCGGGTGCTCGCCAGGCGCCGCAGGGCGTTTTTACCGGCATCATAGATTGCGTGACTCGCACGTTGTCGAGCGCAACCAAAGAGAATTCGTTACCCCGTAAGCCCGACCCGATCACGGGCTTATCGTCTTTAGCGAAGCCAATATAGTGCTGATCCCAGGCGGCAAGCTTACCTTGTGGATCAACCGCCGCTTTCATGTTTTGAAAGCCACCAACGCGGAAAAAATCATTATGAATATCATCGGTTCTTGTCCAGGTCAGTTTAACGGGCAGTCCCACCTGATGAGATATCGCCATAGCTTCACTTGCAAAGTCGTGCACCGCTCGCCGGCCGAAGCCGCCGCCCATTCGAGTTGGGTTAACCTTGACGTTCTCCTTTGCTACTCCGAGCATGTTCTCGGCAATCTCTTTGACCTGCCCGGGGAACTGGCTGGGGATCCACAATTCCATTGTGTCAGGTTGCCCCCCACGTCCTTTCTTGAAATCAGCGGTACAATTCATGGGCTCCATGCAGACGTGCGCGACATAAGGAAATTGATAAAAAGCTTCCAGCGTTTGATTGTCCTTATCTGCGAGAGCAGCATCGACACCAGGTCCTTCCAGACTGACTTTTCCGCCACCTTGTGACGCGATTTCGTGCGCCTGCGCTTGCATCTCGGACCAATCATCGTGTGACGCTAAGGTCTCATCCCATTCTACCTTGAGTTTTTTCTTCGCCTCGAAAACCGACCAAGTGTCATCACCGACGATGGCTACACCTCCACGCAATACCGCCAGCCCTTGCAGGAAGGCCATTGAGGCTATACCGGCACTTTCATCGGGCTTGAGCATAAAGGCATCAGTAATGCCAGGTAGATTTTTAATTTCGGCTTCGTTGAAGCTAATAACACGCCCACCTATTCTCGGGCACCGCGTGTACGAGGCGTATTTCATTCCAGCCACGTCGGTATCGATACCAAACTGTGATTGTCCGGTCGCGATGACCAGATTATCAACGCCGCCAACGGTTGTGCCGATAATGGTGTAAGAACGCGGATCTCTAAATGACAGGGTTTCAGGATCAGGAATTGGCTGACGTACCGCCAGAGCGGCGAGTTCGCCAAAGGTCAAACTCTCACCGGAGATATGGATCACTCGACTGTCTTTGGCTTCAAGGTCCTGCCTTTCCACTTCCATTGACTCAGCCGCCGCGCCAATGAGCATCTCTCTGGCTGATGCGCCCATTCTTCGCATACTATCGAAATTACGCGGAATAGAGGTCGAGCCGCCAGCACCCTGCATGCCGAATTTTTTGTAGTCAAGCGGGGCATCAAGCACCTGAACATCTTCCCATTTCGCGCCCATTTCTTCCGCGATAATCATAGGCAGCGATGTTTTGATGCCCTGGCCCATTTCTGGCGTTGCCGAATAAATAGTTATTTTTCCATCAGAGGCAATTTCCACGAAGACATTGAGCTCCTTGGAGCCCACAAGCGTTCCTAATTCTTGAGCGCTCGCAAAGTGGCCACAATTCAGCTGCAACATCATTCCTCCCCCGGCAAGCACGGAGGCTTTGAGGAAACTGCGGCGATTCATCGGTTTCATCGTCATTAGCTCGCTCCTTCGTACTTGCTAATCTCGGCTTGAGGTTGAGCATTATAGAACGACGCTGCGGCATGTACCGCGCTTCGAATTCTGATGTAGGTACCGCACCGACAGTAGTTTCCGGCGAGCGCCTGATCGATATCAGCATTGCTCGGTTTGTTGTTTTTCGCGAGTAACGCCGCTGCGCTCATGATCTGACCAGCTTGGCAGTAGCCACATTGGGGAACATCATGATCTATCCAGGCCGTTTGTAACGGATGAAGATTACCGCCATCCGCCAGACCCTCGATCGTCGTAACAGCGCCGGTTACCGCAGAAACTGGCAACACGCAAGAGCGGACAGGCACACCGTCTACATGAACCGTGCAGGCGCCACACTGAGCGATACCGCAGCCGAATTTGGTCCCTGTCAACTTGAGCTTGTCACGTAGAATCCACAGAAGTGGCATTGCCGGGTCTACATCCAGCGCCTGACTTTCACCGTTTATCGTTAATGTATATTTGCTCATAGCTACGGAGTTCTCAGATAGGTTTTTGAATAGAGCAGGACACTAAGGCCACACGAACACCGATAGTGCCCTAAATAATTGGCGCCAACAATGACCCAGAAAACGACAGCAGCCCAGTGGAGGGCCTGCGTGTGCCTGAGTCGAAAGAATTTGAATTTCATCACCTAAAGAGGAACGGCCAATAAAAACACTAAAAACATCAGCCATCATCGCTACGTTGCTGGGCTCGCTTGCGGCCACAAGGGCGACGCGGGCAAAAAATCTACCGGATATGACGTATCAGACAATCGCCATTGTCGGCGTGGAGATTTTCTACGACGAGGCCGGCGACCGTGATAACCGTCGATACAACTCCATGGCTTTCCTACCTCATCGCGTATGTTCGGCGAGCTCATCCCCGAACCCACTCATGACTATCGCCTGGTGGCGCCCGACTGACCAGCCAATTTGTCGATGACATTGCCGCTGGCCACTTCAGCATCTACCTGATGGACTACGGCGCGCAGGCTGACTTTCGCATCGCAAGGATCAACCGCCGACGCTCATCGCCTGAGCAGATAAAGACGAAGTATTCTTATCTGCCGGAGCTGAACGCTACCAACGCTATCTGAAAGATCTGGAGTATCACCTGCTCGACACAGGACCTTTTTCGCCCTGGAGAGTCACGACCAGGAAATAGCTGACCTTATCGTCGATCTGCTGAATCGAAAAGTATGTGCCCAACGTCTGGCCGCCAACTAAAGGCCTGCAAGTGGCCACCCGTGGGAGGCGCCTACTGACACGTACGAAATCTGATTGTTGTACGAATTAAAAGCACCCCGAACCCAACCTAACCTGTTACCCTGAGTCTTTCTTATGACACCTTGGAGTCCTCTCATGACAGAAGCTAGGATGGCATACCCCGAACTACGGCATCCCTTCGAAGAGAAGCCTGTCAATCAAGTTGGCCGTGTCACGATCCTGTATGCGGGCAAAACGATTGAGCTTCAACAAACCCTTCCTGTTGATGATGGAGGGCTATGGGTTACACCAGAAGACCTGACCCGCATTAACGGATTTGAACTAAAGCCGCAGGGCGCGTGCTTCGAGGACCTGTGTATTCCACTCAAGGATCACTCGCCACTTTTGAAGCAGGAAACAGGTCAGCAATGGTTTGACCTGGCCGCATTCGCCGATACTCTTGAACAGCCTTATGTTAATGATGCTGACAACAGCGTATGGAGTTTTGGCGAAATCCCGGACAAAAGACAGAGCATGATGAATGATGCCATGGCGCCTGATTTTGAGATTGTCGATCGAGAAGGCAAGGTCATTCGCATGTCCGACTACAAGGGCAAGAAAGCACTGATCATTACCTGGTCCTCATGGTGAGGATGCCAACTCGATGTGCCCGTGTGGCAACATATCTATGAAGAATTAAACGACCCTAACTTTGTGATCATTTCTGCAGCACAGGATACTGGCGGCGAAGCCGTTGCAGGTCCGATTTTTGATGCAGCGAACGCCACCTACATCCAGGTAGTCGATGTCAACCATGCGATTAGCGCCGCGTTCAATTTCGTGAATGTACCCGCTGCCGCTTGGGTAGATGAAACAGGCAAAATCGTGCGCATTGATGAAGGCACCTATGCGAAAACACACCCCTTCGGCGGCAATGACATTTACGCGCCTGCCTTAATCGATTGGGTCAAAAATGGTGCGCAGAGTGAGTTTGTACAAACAGCTGAGACCGTAAGAAAGAACATCCGCGCCCAGTCGCCCGATGCACTGAAGGCTGATACCGCTTTTCGACTAGGCAACTTCTTTCGGGAAAATGGCCATACTGAAAAAGCTGAGCAATACTGGGAATTAGCCACCACGTTAAATCCAGATAGCGTCAATTACTTCCGCCAGAATCTGACATTATCGGCGGAAGGTTCTGCTGGCGACTCCTTCATGAAATTTATTACAGGCTACCGTAGCGAGGGCAAAAACTACTATCGACCGCTGGATTTGGAAGAGAAATAGAATCGCGTAGGAGGACCAGGGGTCGGAGAATGGGCTTACTCAACGGGCTCAAGTGTATCGAGCCCCAGCGCTTGCCGGCAGGAGTTGTGGAAGTGGTGTAACGCGGGCTCATTGCGGCCAAAGATCTCTTCTTTCATTACCCCGCTCGTCGCTGATTTCTGCACGTGTTCCCCCATCACACAATCTTCCTTTTCAATCGCACTACTGAACACGTCCATAGAGGCGCAAGTGTCGGCACTGCTTGGGACCGTATATGTTCATCGCAGACGTTGTCGGGCGTCGGCTTCGCGATACTTTCACCGGCTTCAGCAGCACGGAATATATCAACCATTTGCTGCATATAGTAAGCACTTATCTGGGTAGTGGAACGGCGCGCGCCCTCTGGATCAGCATATATTCTGATCAGGCTAGTGCTATTTTGGTTAACAACTAGCTGAATGCTAGGATACAGATAATACTGCAAAAAAGTACCGCGACCAATCTCCCAGTCGGCTTCCGGCAGTTGCCTCAACGGATCAATACCCTTGGAGGACGTCACTAAACGATGATGTCGACCAAATCCCTTAACCTGAAGATTGTTAGCGTGTAAGACTTGGCCGATGGTGTTCTTGTGCAATTTCTGAAAATGGCATGTTTCACCAAACGTATCATTTGCCAGTTTGCAATTGAGATCTTTGCATATGGGGGTGCAACCAGTGTGAGCCAGGCATGGTGAAAAGCGAAAATCTTTCCATCCTTCTCTCGCGTCGCCAGAATAGGTATACCGAAGTCATCACGTGTCACAAAACTTCTGGGCTCAGGAGGGATAACCCGACAGACCAATCAACTGCGGATAGTTCTGGAACATCAAACCCCATTTTTTTGGCGCCAAATCGGGCCAAACATAGGAGGATGTAGGCATTTTATAGGCAACGCCGGCAACGACATTCTAGCCGTCATCAAGCTGTTGAATGCGCTCTTTAAGTCTGTCGACCTGTAACGCTTGATCCATAAGGCATTACACCACTTTGAAAGCCTGTCTTGCCTCAACTCAAATAACCGAAAGTCGGCAATGTGGTCTACCTAAGTTGATCCCGGTGGATTGATCACGCTAGACTCGTGGCAAAAGTGCAATGATGGATGTGACGTGTGTGAACTGCGTCACGCTTCAATTATCTGTAATAGACAGCGCTGCAAGGGCCAGATGCCTTGTCCGGCTGCTTATTTGATATTTCAGAACACACCGATGCGACACCCTACCCCTGTACGACGTTGCCCACATCAACGTGCAGTGCACTGGCGTTAGCGTCAAACCTGCAGGCTGCACTGCTGTTGACTTTACCTTCGATGCATCGAAAGACATTAACCTGCTAGCTCTTACCGATGCCAATTCAGCCGATCTTCTCAATGGCGAACGCCTTGAAGCCGAGGTCTGCCGCTATCCAGCGGCGTTACTATTACCCGCAATCAAACCACCAGCATTACTATCGACAGGGATTTAAACAAAGTTCTAGTTGCGCCCAGCGCACCAGGGTAATTCACTCGGTAGCACGGCGTGGAAACTTCGACACTCGTTCACAATCACGGATACAACCTCCTTCAGCAGTATTTCAGGCGTTGTCGCCAACACGTTGCTCGATGCCGACAGCTGCACAACCGACCCGGCAGAGGATGCTGGCAAAAGCATATATATCTATAATGACACGGATATAACACCAGACGACATATTCATAGACGACGAATGCATTCCAGCCAATGCCGTCGACGCACCCTTAGCCTCCACACAGGTCAAGATGACCGAAACGGCGGCTATGACTATTTGGCGACGTTCTTGGGACCAGAAGGCTACACCGTAGCCTTTACCTGTCAGGACCTAGATGAGTCATCGGAGGCCAGCGAAGACATTGCCTTCTCTGCCACCGCAAATGCTAAGGTGGCCGATGACGATGAATTCAACACAGAGTTGATCGAAACGCCTGTGGCACAACGAGTCGGGACGCGCGCTGCACGGCGACCCGGAATCGAAGGGCGAGCCATCGGAGCATCGCAGCAACACTTGACTATGTCGTATTATTTTATCACTAACACCCTGCTCCCGCCTTCCAACACTGAAGATCTTGCGGATTGCGATTTCTCTACTGAAATGTCAAAATTAGATCTTTGCGGGACACCGTCCTTCTTGGAAACACAGCTCATAACCCTTTATACCGAGCTGCGTGTATCATCCAACTTGATTGACGAGCTTGCACATGAACAAAAATAGATATTCAGTTACTGCCCTGAACATTAAGTACCTCCTGTGGTGCGGCGCATCTCTTTCAGCGCTCTTAATAATCTTGTTGGGTGCATTTGCGCAAAACAATCTTGATAGCTCGCACAGCGACAACCTCTGGGTATACCATACCTACGAAGCCATCATCGACGCTCACAAAATTGTAGAACAAATGGTTGACATGGAAGCGAATCAGCGTGGCTTTCTGATTACGGGTCAAGAAGACTTCCTGACCCCCTTCAAAGAGAATAAAGTCAATATATTGAAAAATATAGCTAACCTAAAGACAACGGTTAGTGACAACCCGCCACAAGTTGCCATCCTTGAATCTGTCGAGCGAAAAATTCACAACTGGCTTGACACAGTGGGTAGTCCTGAAATTGACGTCAGGCGGAAATTTGATCGCGGAGAAGCCAGCTTTGATACCGTCGCAAGTCTTCTGATCAATGATTCAGGAAAACAACAAGTAGACGAAATAAGGGAGATGTTTTTGCGTTTCCTGTCTGTGGAAGAAAGCCTGAGGGTTCAGCGAAGACAGCAGACGCTCTCCTCGCAGGAATATACTGAAATTCTGTTGATGGCAGTGGTTGCACTGGTCATTTCAAGTACGCTATTAATCGTTTGGATTACTACGCGATTCATTCTGAACAACGACTGGATAAAATCACACCACAGCACCATTGTTAAAAACCTTCAAGACACAACAACCCTGGAAGCATTTTCGGATGTATTACTTTCAACTTTAATGCCATTGCTGACAGCCCAAACGGCAACCTTGTACAGCATTTATACAGATACGGATTCAGAGCGCGACTGCCATACAATATACAGAATTGGGGCCTACGGCAGCATTGCTCTAAGCAAGGAAACAATCGCGTTTGAAAAAGGACGAGGCCTTATTAGCCAGTGTTTTACAGAACAAGAAGAAATCAAGGTCACCGATGTACCACCTGCCTATTTCGATATTACCTCATCACTAGGACGTGCAACGCCAAAAGAAGTCCTACTACTTCCCATTCTCTTTGATAACTCAACCATTGCTGTTCTCGAAATGGCCTCGTTTGCAAGTTTACCGAACCGAGAAAGCGTGCTCGTGCACTCTGTGGCAGAATCGTTGGGCATCATGATTAACAATGTTATCGCTAGCGTGAGAACGGACACTTTACTCGAAAAAATCAAAACCAGTGAAGAACGTAGCAGCGGCATTATTGATGGCTCGGTCGATGCCATCATCACCATCGGTCAGGACGGCATCGTCCAGTCTTTCAATCTCGCCGCAGAGAATATGTTTGGCTATAGCGCTGTCGAGGTGATTGGTGAGAACGTGAAAATATTGATGCCATCTCCCTACCGCAATGAACATGACAGCTATCTGGCAAACTACAGCGACACAGGTGAGAAAAAGATTATTGGCATAGGCAGAGAAGTTGTCGCAAGGAGAAAAGACGGATCATTTTTCCCAATGGATCTGTCAATCAGCGAAATCGATCTGCAGGGGCGAACGCTCTTTGGTGGCATTATCCGAGATATTACTGCACGACGAGAGGCGGAAGAAAACCTTCAACAAGCAAACGCAGATATTACCGCACGACAAGAAGCGGAAGAAAACCTTCAACAAGCCAACGCAGAATTAGAGGAGTTTGCCTATCGCACATCACACGATCTGCGCTCGCCGATTGTATCTTCTATGCGGTTGCTGGATATAGCCAATGAATCCATGACGAAACAAGATCATGAGACGGCAAAAAAGAGCTTGTCCCATGCACAAGCATCGTTAAAAAAATTGGACACTCTGCTGACGGATATTCTTGCGTTGACCGCGGCAAAGAGCAAGACAGAAAGTAAGCAGGTTGTAGATATTGCATTGATGATCGACGAAGCGCTATTGAAGATGGATCATATGGAGGGTTTTGAACGTCTCGACATTCAAAAAAATATCAGCCTCAAAGGAACGTTCAGCGTTAAGCAATCGAGGCTGAACATGATTTTGGAAAACCTCATCTCAAATGCCATCAAGTATCAAGATGCGAGTAAAGAGAGCTCTTACATTGCAATCTCTGCCTACCACGAAGATGGAAATTTTGTACTGGAAGTAAAAGATAACGGCCTAGGAATTCCCGAGAATCAACAAGAAAAGTTATTCTCCATGTTCAAGAGGTTCCACCCGAGAATCGCGTTTGGCAGTGGTTTAGGATTATATTTAATGAAGAAGAGCGCAGATGTTTTGGAAGGCAAGGTTTCGTACCAACGTCACGAACACGGCTCTATCTTTCGCTTAAGCGTACCCGTATAGGAAGTAACACCATGGAAGTATCTTGTGTATTGGTAGTCGATGATAGTGAATCGGATCAATTTATTAGCAAATTAATGATAGAAAGTTACGCCCCAAACATTGTTGTTTTATCAGCTTATGATGGGCAAGAGGCGCTTGAGATGCTGGCCAGCGACGAGTGTAAGCCTGATCTGATATTCCTGGACATCAACATGCCACGTATGAATGGCCATGAATTTTTGGAGGAATATAACAAAAAACACGATAAAGAAGTCGTTGTTGTGATGCTGACCACCTCTGAACAAAAAGTAGATAGAGAACGCGCGATGGCTTATACGTGCGTCAAAACCTATTTGATCAAGCCATTGGATGCATCGCAGCTGGGCGCTATCTGTAAGACGTAATACTTCTACCCCCGCCGCGCCAACACATCCGCATTTCTCCTGCGTTACGTTTCTCATCAACGCCAAACGCCTGCACCTAGCCGACATTACACTGTGCGGAAGTGATGCTTGGTGGCGCCATAACCCTTGCTCGAGCCATATATACAACCTCAGGCAATAGGCTTACTCTAAGCCAGAGGACACGTACGCGAGGCTTCGGATCACCACGACATCAGCTCACTGGTGCATCTCCAGAGAGGTCGCGTGCTTGATGTCGTCGAGGCGCAGATGATAAAGACGCACCTATCTCTCATACTGACATACTTTATGCAAGGCATGAGTGACGCCGTTGTCGAGAATTTGAACGGGAAAATTCAAACCGTAAAATCTAATGTGAGAGAACATCGATCCTTCGACGGATTTAGAATCAGCATTCTATTTTCCTGTAGCGGTCTGGAAGTGACGCCCTGAGAGTGACACAAGCCTACGATGAAGCAGATTTGACTAGCAGTTTCTTCCGCGGATTCGCGTGCTCGCTCGTGGTGGTTGATCAGATTTCAATGACAAATCGCTGATCTTAATCCTCAACCCTACTTTGTAAGGTCTTGGATTCAACTCTGAAGTGCATCATCTAACTCGGTAGAATAGAAGGCCAGCGGAAGGCAAGCTCTTCTTCTTTTTTCTCCGGCAAGAGATGACGTGATGAAGAACCAATATCGACAGCTGACCTACGCGCAACGATGCCAGGTTTCAGCGTTAAAAGACACAGGGCATACACAAAGAGATATTGCTATTGTCATAGGCACGAGCCAGTCAACTATCAGCAGAGAGTTAGCTCGCAATACAGGGCTGAGAGGTTATAGGCATAAGCAGGCCCAAGCGAGGGAGATACAGCGCCGTGAAGACGTTCATCGACCTACCAAGATGACGGCTGAGATGATTGCTAGGATAGATGGCATGCTCAAACTGGACTGGAGCCCTGAGCAGATATCTGGGGCGCTGACAGCCACTGATGCGCCCAGCGTCAGCCACGAGTGTATCTACCTCTATATCTGTGCCGATAAGAAGGCTGATGGTGACCTGTACACCCACCTGCGACGTCAGGGTAAGAAATATGAGAAACGCCGCAATGGTAAGTCGAACCGGGGCCAAATAAAGAACAAAATAAGCATTGATGATCGACCGAATATTGTTGCAAGTAAGAAGCGAATCGGTGATTGGGAGATCGACACGGTTATCGGCAAAGGCGGCGGTTTTCAAGTGAGTTGTCGCCTCATGTTAAAAGTTACGCCGCCTGATCTGTGCTTTTTCCCACGACTATTTTTTCGGGGTTAAGATGAACCTCTTTGATAGG
>Ga0307492_10000606_pt1 | contig 15087 bp, 13 predicted proteins | sample SI3LmetaG_FD_202365 | JGI IMG/M metagenome (GOLD analysis project Ga0307492, IMG submission 202365) | Sea-ice brine microbial communities from Beaufort Sea near Barrow, Alaska, United States - SI3L | ecosystem: Environmental > Aquatic > Marine > Coastal | place: USA: Alaska | collected 2017-05-06 | reverse complement strand
GTTATTTTTGGGGGGGCAATATTAAAAGGGGAAAGTTGGCTTTCCCCTGGAGTCGTAAGCATTGGTAGTCCATCAACGAACTCTGTTTGGTAGGGCCGCCTCCAGCAGCTAACCTGTACTTCCAGTACGGATGTTGTTCGTCCTTGAGAGTTAGTTTGCGTCCATTCCTGGACTAGTTTAGATCGGCCTCCAGCCTTTCCCACCCTCCACTGGTGATGTACCTTCCTAGCGTTGCCTCCATTGTGTTCATCCTGAACGGAAGTTAACTTTGTACTTCCTGTGCTCTTACAACGCCTTCCTTGAAATTCCGTTTCAGCCCGACCCTGAGCTCATTCCCGATTAGCATCCTGCTAACCTATGACCTTCCATGGTATGCCACCTTCCTGGCCCTTCCTCGTGCGGTATTCTTCCGTGGGAGTCCGTTCTGGCCCGTCCTAGACTCTGTCCTGATCGGCGTCATGCCCACCTTACCGTCCGTTGGTCCAGTTTATTTCCATGTTCATCCTGAACTGAAGCCAGTATACGTAAATTTTTTGTCGCCAATGAGCTGCTCTCAGAATACTTAGGAATGGTTTTCGGCGAGCCCCCTCAAATAGTGGGCTCTTAGGGTTATTATGTAGACTCGATCAAAAGAACATCCGTTATTCGTACAATACTTGTAGGTAATCTCTTACAAAGCGATAGGTTGTTAAGGAAGAATTACCAGCCCTTGTGGCCCATTCCTGCCGTCTGGCTGGCCCGGTTACGATCACTCAGGGGCATCCATGACCCTGCGCTGGCTTGCCAGTTTGCCGAGGCCTGGCCTCGCTGGTCCTGACAAATGACTCAGGATGCGTCAAACTCGGCCCAGTTTCCGACTAATAGCTCAAGGGTTAAACATGACAGGGGGTCTAAACATGACAGGTGAAAAATCGACCGACCAAGGCGTGTTGTTTCTGTATGGCGATGTGGCGCTGGTGCAGGCGCTGAAGAGCGGTATAGTGCCGCTGGAGGACGACTTGACCCTATTGTCACCTTATATGGACCTGGATCGATGGCAGGGTCGAGGCACTCAGGTGGTGACCGCACAAGAGTTTGACACCGAACTGGCACGAGACTATCAGCGCCTGCCCGACAATATCCGGCAACTGCTGTCGTTTGAGGCGTTTCAGGCTCAGGCCGACAAACTGGCCGACACAATCCGTGCCCGGGTCCTGGCGCAGCGCCAACCGGCAGACCTGGGCTATAATAAGAAGCGACTGGACAAAATAGGTTATTTGCGGCTCTTTAGCAGCGCCTTAAGTCATTTTGGTTGGTCGACCCTGGCCGACAATCAATCGGGTATTTGTGTCGCCTTGAACAGCCGTAGCCCGATGTTTTTGCCCACGGCCGGGCAGCCGGTTCTGTTACGGCGAGTGAGCTATGGTGCAGAACATGCTTTTGCTATCAGCCCGAGCAACCCCTTGCCGGGGTTCTTCTGTGACCATGCCGAACATCGAGCGCGGGACGAGTGGCGCGTAGCCTATGCCCGCACACCGGCCAGTTCGGCGGAGATCCGCTTACCAAAGAACGCCGTTAGCCAGATTTATACCTCAATTAATACTCCGGCCGCAGTTAAACAGGCCGTCCAGGAGCTTGTTGCGCAGGACATGCGCTACCGTCAGGTGCAGTTGTTTGAGGTCCAGCCCGATACGCTGCGTTGGCAATTGAGCGCTAAGCCGTTCACCGGGGTCTGAGCATGGGTGCAAAAGGACGGGCTGTGTGCAGCCGATCGGCTAGGCCCAGAGGATGGAGCTCGGCAATAAAGTCAGCTAAAAAACGGAGAATATTAGCTTAGCTGCTAAGCTCTGTTGATAACCGGTTACTTACGAGGACGCTATGCAAAAATTACGATTTTTAGTGGTAGATGACGCCGGTTTTATTCGTGATCTCATTAAACGCACGCTTAGGGGACAGTTCACCCAGTGCCATATCGATGAGGCGATCAATGGCAAGAAGGCCCAGTCGATGCTCAACAAGGGCAGCTATGACCTGGTCCTGTGCGATTGGGAAATGCCGGAGATGTCGGGCCTGGAAGTCTTGCAGTGGTTAAGAGCCCGTGAAACGGAACAGGACAAGCCTAAGGGGCCCTTTATGATGGTGACCAGTCGAGGCGACAAATCGCATGTCATTAAGGCGGTCGAATCCGGTGTGTCCGATTATATTGGCAAACCCTTCAGCAGTGAGCAGCTGTTAAAAAAGGTCTTCAAGCTGTTGCTGGTGAATCATCGGGATCTGATCCGGGCCATACTAAAGGGCTCCGCGATCATGAATCCGACCAGTAGCGGCACCGGAAACGACTCGGCGTCGGTCTTGACCGCCATTCCCACGACTGCGAAAGCGGTATCACAGCCCAGTTCGGGCGATGCCTCAGCCAATCTACTGACGGCCGGCTCGCCGAGCTCAAAATTGGTCGCCAGCACTGCCGAGTCGAAGCCCCGCTCGGGGTTACGGGCCTTGGGGAAGGTGACCCTGCGCTCATCAAAGGGGCAGTGGCAGGGCATATTGCGCGATATCAGCTTAACCGATATATCTGTGACCATAGACTTTAGCGAACTGCCGCCGCCGGCGGTGCTCGACCAGGTGGTGATAGATATCGCCGCGAAAAACCGACCGGATGAGGTTGCGCGCATTAATACCTTTACCACCGCTGTGCAATTGCAGGAAAAATCGCTGGATTGTCACAATGCGCTAATTACCATCCATGTCGTCGATGACGACCCGGTCAAGCTGGAAATCTTGAGTCACTTTGTCGGCCAGGTGCGTTAAGCGCTTTCCTGACCCGTTTGGCTGTCTGCTTTAGCGCCATCAAGTGGTGCTAGTGGGCCGTCCGTTTCGACTGGGTCGGCTAGCGCTGCACGTTCCTCTTCTATCAGGGCTAGGGCCAATTCCTCTGCCGCTGGGTCAATAAGCCGTTCTTCGGGGAATATACAGCTGAACACCGAACCGCGATTGCTCTGGCTGCTGATATCGAGTCGGGCATCGTGGTGTTGCAAGGCGTGTTTGACGATTGCCAAGCCCAAGCCGGTACCACCGACGGCGCTGGAGCGACCCGGGTCGACGCGATAGAAGCGCTCGGTAAGGCGCGGGATATGGTGTTGCTCGATACCCCGGCCCTGGTCCGCTACGCTGAGCACAGCGCCCTTGCTGGTCTTCTTCCAGCAGATGTCGATGTTGCTGCCGGCCGGGCTGTAGTTGACGGCATTAAACACTAGGTTATTCAGTGCAGAGCGAATTTCCCCTGGGCTGCCCAGCAGCTGGCACGGGGTCTGGCAGTCAATGGTGATCTGGTGTTGTTTGTCGCCGGACAATTCGAGCGCATCGGTCTGGATTTGGGTTAGCATCTGGGCCACATCGATGGCCTGGCCCTCTGTACTGCTGGTGGCGGCATCGAGGCGGGTGAGCATCAGCAGGTCGTTAACGAGATTGTTCATCCGCTGTGTTTGATTGCTCATGCTGAGCAGGGCCTTAGTTACCGGGGGGGCTAAATCATCTGCAAAGGTCAGAATGTTTTCCAGGTGTCCTTTGAGGACCGTTAAGGGTGTTTTCAGTTCATGGGACGCATTGGCGACGAAGTCCTGGCGCATCATTTCCAGCTGCTGCAAACGGGTGACATCGCGCAGCACTAACAGCCGCTCACCCTTGCCAAATACCGTCATCATTATCTGGATATGGCAATTCAGGCGGGCCGGATTCTCTAGCGTGATGGGCTCACGGTGGGTGTTTTTGTGGTAGAACTTGATGAATCTGGGCTCGCGCAACAGGTTGATCAGCAATTGGCCGCTGTCCTCCTTGTGCAGGCGTAGCAGATCCCGAGCGGCACTATTCCACCATTGTATATTGCCGTTGGCATCGAGCAGCATGATGCCGTCGGCCAGAGCCTCGGTGGAGGAGCGCATCCGCTGTACCACCTCGCGGTAATTGCTGACCTGTTTGCGATGATCGCGCTGCACCCGGTACAGGTGGTCAAAAATAACCCCCCACAGGCCCACCGCCTCAGGCGGTGTTTTTCGGGCACCGGAGATGAGCCAGGCGATCAAACGGTGCTGCTGATACGAAATCCAGATCAGGTAGCCGATCGAGGAGAGCGCCAGAAACTCCCAGGGTCGGCCAAAAACCCAACCGACAATGGCAGCGCCCAGTAACGATAGGGTGAGTTGTTGGTAATGACTGCGTCGTAAGTCTCGAATCATGTATTGTCCGTTTCGCTCACCTTGGTTGAGAACCGGTAACCGGTTCCGCGCACAGTTTGGATTAATAGTTTGTATTCGTCACCTAAGGCTTTGCGTAAACGGCGAATATGGACATCAACGGTCCGCTCATCGACATAGACATTACCGCCCCAGACCTGGTCGAGCAGTTGGCCACGGGTATAGGCGCGCTCGGTATGACTCATGAAAAACTGTAACAGCCGGAATTCGGTCGGTCCTATGGTCAGTTCGGTATCGTGCACGGTCACCCGATGAGAATTGGGGTCCAGCTTGAGTCCATTTACGTCGATCGGGGCATCGATGCCGGCCGGGGTCGAGCGGCGCAGTACCGCTTTCAACCGCGCGACCAGTTCACGCGGGGAAAAGGGTTTGGTGATGTAGTCATCGGCACCGGCCTCCAAGCCTGAGATCTTGTGATCTTCTTCGCCTTTGGCGGTCAACATGATAATCGGGATTTCGGCGGTCAACGGATCCCGTTTAAGACGTCGGGCCAATTCTACCCCACTGACCTGAGGCATCATCCAGTCGAGTAAAATGAGATCGGGTTTGTGGTCGACGATCAGGCTGTGAGCGTCTTGCGCATTGCCGGCCTCGAGTGTGCGATAGCCGGCCATTTCAAGAGCGGCGGCTATTACTTCGCGAATCGCCGCCTCATCATCAACAATTAGGATACTTCGGGTCGACATACGTATTGCCTCGTTTCGGTGTACTTATTGGGAATACGGACATTTAACGAAGCTTTGATGACATAAATATTACAACTGTCATATAGATCTCAAATAACGACCAGATAATTCAGGGCCAAGCCAACAAACAATATCATGCCGATCCAGTGATTGTTCAAAAAGGCCGCGAAGCAGGCGGTTCGGTCGCGCTTGCGAATCAACCACTGTTGGTAAGCAAAAAAACCGGCACTGGCGGCCAAGCCAAGCCACCAAAAGAGCCCCAAATTCGCTTTAAAGCCAATTATCAGCCAGGTAATCCAGGTCAATAGTTGGATGAGGCCAACCATAAGGCGGTCGGCGTCACCAAAGAGAATCGCCGTCGAACGCATGCCGATCTTGAGGTCATCATCGCGGTCGACCATGGCGTACAGCGTGTCGTAGGCCACGGTCCACAGCACGGTCGCGCTGAACAGCAACCAGGCTATATCAGACAGCGGCACGGCCAGGGCGGTGTAGGCCATGGGGATCGCCCAGGCAAAGGCGGCACCCAGTGCCACCTGGGGCAAATAGGTGTAGCGTTTCATGAAGGGGTACGCCGAGGCGAGCAGCAGGGCGACAACGGACATGCCGACGGTGTAGGTATTGGTCAACAAGACCAGGCCAAAGGACAGCATAAGCAGGCCGAAAAAGAGCCACAGCGCAGCCCTGGACGACACCAGGCCAGAGACTAAGGGTCGCGCGACGGTGCGTTTGACCCGGCCATCGATCTTACGATCGGCGAAGTCATTAATCACACACCCGGCCGAGCGCATCAGGATGACCCCCAGGGTAAAGATCAGCACCATCGGCAAGCCCGGAAAGCCTTCTGCTGCCAACCAGAGCGCGCTTAGAGTCGGCCACAGCAGCAAGTAGATACCGATGGGTCGGTCAAGTCGGGTGAGCTTGACGTAATAATGTAAGGCGTTTGTGTTCATAAGCTATCAATTCAGGTAAAAAAAATTCACTCACCAGCAATGGCTGATGATTCAAGAGGTATCGCGCTCGTCGTCCCCAGCCCTGATCGGTAGCACAGACCTGCTGATGGTCCTTGCTTACCCCCGGGGTGGCAAAGAGTAACTCGCCCAATGGCCGGTTGGCCAATTGGGTCAATTGCTCCAGGCCCTGTGCCAAACTGCGTTCGGGAATCAGCGTATGGGCGGCTACCCAGGGAGTGTTGCCATGTTTCAGCAGCACTTTACGGGAAAACATCGGGCAAGGCCCCAGTCGCTCGTCGAAGCCATCGATCGGCAGCGCCAGACTGACCCGGCGCTGCTCGAGCACCTCGACCGAAAAAGCATTACTGCGCAGCTTGAGCGCCTGGGTCAGGCTAGTGGGTAATGCCAACCAATAGCGCAGTTCGTCTGGTATAGCGCGCTGCGCAGCCGATAAGCTTTGCCAGTTAAAGTTGCACGTATCTGGGTCGAATCTAGGGTTAAATACTGGTTCGGTCACGGTTTCTATTTAGATATATTGAGTGGGCAGTTTACCCCGGCACTGGGTCCAGTCACCACTGCAAATCGGTCGACAGCTGTTATTTTGCGTGAATTGGGTAGAATACAGCCAAATTGGCGATTATTTAGCTGCCAAAGGCTTGGCAAAACCGCATCAAGGTGGTTAATCTAGAGGCCTCATTACTTCGACCCATACTGCTACTGCTACTGCAACAACGGGCTGTTGGTTGGTGAACGATGAATAACAATAATGAAAGGAAGGAAGTGGCTATGCGAAAACCTGAATTAGCGGCGGCGATTGCCGAACGTGCGGATCTGACCAAAGATAAAGCCGGTGAGGTGTTAAACGTGCTATTGGATCAAATTACTCAGACGGTTGCTAAGAAAGAATCGGTTACTCTGGTTGGTTTTGGGACCTTTGAAGCGCGTTCACGCGCCAAACGTAAGGGCAAAAACCCTCAAACCGGGCAGGAAATCGAGATTCCGGCCAGCAATACGGTCGCCTTTAAGGCGGGTAAAGCGCTTAAGGATTCAGTTAACTGAGTATCAACCGTTAGATCAAAAAAAGGGGCCTAGCCCCTTTTTTCTGGGGCAGTAATTTTAAGGAAGAAGGCTGCCTGTAGACTAATACTTTATCAATTAGCCACTGATATCATTGCTGCATTACCGGTCCGAATCGGCCATACTTTAGACGGCGGTTTGACCGATTTTCATTATTCCGTTGAGGTCGTTGTGTAGCTTGTTGAACGTGCGCGTTCAACAGCGGGTTTTTCGCCATCCAGACCGGGCTCTTGCCTTGACCGATCCCACAGGGCAATGCAGCACTTAGCCAGTCTTGCCACACCTAAAGCACAATATTAGCTCGGCACCGGCAAACCCGCTTGCACTTAGCGTAAAAGATAGCGAAGATCGCGCAAATTTCACGCGAACCTGTGCCGACGGTTCGTAACACTCAGGCTCGATAACCGGCCTGGGGTATTCAAAAACTGCCCGACTGGGTGGCCATGCAGCTTATAGTGAGGGAAATATGGAAATGCAGAGTCCAATAACGTCCTTGGTGCACGTCGAGAAGGTCCGTGTGCGCGAGCCGGGCGTTATTATTCTGACCGGGCCGTCCAGTTGCGGCAAGGGTGAAGTCGCCAGTGCCCTGTGCCGTACCCTGTCGATTCGCCCGGAGGCGCATTTGTCGATGGGTGAAATTCTGCGCAGTACCTTCCGAGGGGCCAAGGAGGATCCATCATTTGCCGAGCTACTGGCCACTAAATACGATTTGAGTGACCAGACCAATATATTCGACTGTGTTGATACCACCGACAGCCTGACCAAAAAGGTCTTGTCGTATCAGTCGGCACTAGAGAAATTCTTCCATAAACCCGATATGGATCGTTTCACCTCACAACTGCAGTGGCTGGAATTCTGTACCATGAACGGCTTGCTGGTGCCCAATCGTTGGACCGAGAATTTTGTCGCGGCCCATATTGAACAGGCCCGTTCGACCCGGGAAGAATCCTTTATCCTGGATGGTTACCCGCGTACTGAACGTGCCGCCGAACATCTGTTAGCGTTCCTGAGTTCGATGAATATCCCGGTGCTGAAGGTTCTGCATCTGAGTATCAGTCGACAGGAGATGATGGCCCGCGCCGAGGCCCGGGGCCGTGAAGATGATGACAAAGAATCGCTGCACAAACGGTTTCAGTTTTATATCGAAAATGTACAGCCGAGTGTGGATTTTATGAAAACCAGACTGGGATCGGACCGGATTGCCCTGATCGATGCCCATCAGCCCGTTTTTGATGTCACTGAACAGGGGCCCAAATTCAACCTGGAAGCGTCCATTAAGGCGGTTGTGGGCAGTGTCTTGCGCGCCCTAGGCGTGCCCCGGGTCGTGTTAAACGACTTACTCAGCAATAAGGAAGTTTGATCAAAAATCGCCTGGGCGGTTTTTTTTGATACCAAAGCTCATAGCAAGGCTGCAGCGGGTGCTGCTGGCAACACCCGCGACAGTTCTACTCGGCATTCTTACTGGGCTAAGCTACTCGGCCGCCTTCTGGCGCGGCTCCAGGTAGGTTACCTGATTCAGTCCCTTGCGATACTGGTCAAGGAAGTACTGCCGTTCGGACAGGCTCATCGTGCTGGCCTGGAGTTGGGACTGATAGGCGCTGACCATCATTTCCCGGCCGTATCCCACCGAATTTAATACCTGCTCGATCGAATCACCTTTGCGCGTATTTTGCAGGATCAGCTCACCATTCTCACCAAAGACGGCATCGAGGCTGTCGGTATCGCCAAATAGATTGTGCAGGTCGCCGAGAATTTCCTGGTAGGCCCCGACCATAAAGAAACCCAGCCAAGGGCGCTCATCCGGCTGCCAGTTTGGTAAGGGCAGGGTCGACTCAACCCCCTCACCATCGACATAGAAATCAATTTTGCCATCGGAATCGCAGGTGATGTCCTGAACGATACCGCGTACGGTAGGCTCCCGATCCAGTCCGGTTAAAGGCAGGATGGGAAATATCTGATCAATGCCCCAAACGTCCGGCAGAGACTGAAACATCGAGAAGTTAACGAACAACTTGGTGGCCATCTTTTCATTCAGATCGTCGACCATATCACGATGCGCCCGCTTAGCTGGATTCAGTTGCTGACGGATAATGTGATTGATCGAGCGGGTAATCTCTTCTGCGTGGGCGCGTTGCTGCAGCGTCAGGCTGCCATTATTATAGGCATCGTGTACATCGTTCAGAAACGAGCAGGCATCGTGATAGAGTTCGGCATAGGGGCGCTCGTGAATCAGGGTGCATTGGTAGCAATACCAGAGTTCCTTGAGGATATTGGGGGCATCGTCTGAGGGCTTATCGGGCACCGTAACATCCGGTGTTTCTTCTTCGGCCACGTCAGCAATCAACACCGCATGGTGGGCGGTTACCGCTCGGCCGGATTCGCTAAAAATCTTCGGGTGGGGCAGTTCTGCCAGTTCACAGGCTTGGCGAAAGGCATAGACCACATTATTGGCATATTCCTGGGTTGAATAGTTCATTGAGCACGACTCGCGCGAGCGCGTACCCTCATAGTCGACCCCGAGGCCACCGCCGACATCGACAATGGCAATAGGTACTTCTAAGTGCCGCAACTCAACATAGAAGCGCGAGCATTCGCGCAAAGCAATCTGGATGTCGCGAATATTGGCAATCTGGGACCCCAGATGGAAGTGCAGCAGTTGAAAACAGCCGAGTTTGTCGAGCGCTCGTAAGCGTTCGGTCACGGCAATGATTTCCGAGGCGGTGAGGCCGAATTTCGACTTTTCACCGCCGGTGTTCTGCCATTTGCCTTTGCCGGTGCTGGCCAGGCGTGCGCGCACACCCATTCTCGGCAGGACCTTCATCTCCTCGGAAATATCCAGGATCCAATCGACTTCACTTGATTTTTCCACCACCAGATAAACGTGATGGCCGAGCTTTTCCGCCGACAATGCCAGGCGGATGTATTCTTCATCCTTATAACCGTTGCAGACGATGGTCGTGGGGCCTTTCGACGCCTCGGCGAGTACCGCCATCAGTTCCGGTTTGCTGCCGGCCTCCAGACCGATCTGGGAGGTGCCGGCGAGACGTTGGCCATTGATGATTTCTTCCACCACCCGACGCTGCTGGTTTACCTTGATAGGGTAGAGGGGTTGGTATTCATTCTGATAATGCTCATTGGCAATGGCATTAGCGAAGGCTGTGGTGATTTGTGCCACACGATCATGCAGAATGTGCGGAAAACGCACCAGGAGTGGCAACTGTAAACCCTTGGTTCGAGCCGCCAGCACTATCTCCTTGAGGGATATATTGTTAGCCACATTAACGATGGTGTCGCCGGCTTCATTTACTGAAAAAAAACCTTCAGACCAGCGGTTAATGTTGTAGAGTTCGATCGCATCTTTTACAGTCCAGCTCATGGAATACCTCTAAATTACTTATGAATCAGCCAAGCATGACACCGGTTGGATAGCCAATGAGCCAGCAGTGTCTTGTTGTTGCCTAGATCAAGACGATGGAGTGGAACCCTTGAGCACCCAGCGCGGGGACCGCTAGTTTATGAAAATATATCCCGATGAATAGCTTTTTTTTACAGGAGACCCAAAATGAGCAAAGAATTTATTAAAACAGACTCGGCACCGGCCGCAATCGGCCCCTATTCGCAGGCGGTGAAGGTCGGCCAGACGGTTTATTTGTCGGGCCAAATACCGCTCGACCCGGTGTCAATGACGGTGCTCGATGACGCCATGCCGGCGCAAATCCATCAGGTGTTTAAGAACCTGAGTGGCGTATGCCAGGCTGCCGGCGGCTCGCTGAATGATCTGGTTAAGGTCAATATCTACCTCATCGACTTGGGTCACTTCGCCCTGGTCAATGAAATAATGGCCACCTATTTCAGCTCGCCCTATCCGGCCCGAGCCGCGGTACAAGTCTCTGCTCTGCCCAAGGGTGTGGCGGTGGAAATAGACGGTGTCCTAGTGCTCAGTTAGCGCATGGCCGTTAACGGCTGGCTTTGCGGGCTCTCAGTGCAGCACGCGCATCCCGCCAACCCTGCAGATGTAAACGCCATTGCGCAAGTGTCGCAATGGCCTGATGAGCCGCTGTGCGGCGGGTTAGGAGTTTTACTAGGGCATTTCTCATGGCGGCCTCGGGGCTTTTAAATTGCCGTCGCTGGATGCGCACGGCATACTGCTAAGCCTATGTTATTTAATGGGTTATTAGTGCATGCGTCAAGCCAGTAACAAGCCAAGCCAGGGCAAAAACCATAGGGATTCCCGGGTTACCGAGCAGCATCGCTTTCGGGATTTTCTGGCACCGGTGTTTTGGCCGACCTGGCTTGCCATCGCTGGCCTCTATCTGATGGCTTGGCTGCCGCTGCGCGCCCGCCGACTGGTTAGCTGGAGCCTGGCTCGTATGCTCTATCATTTGGTGGCGAGCCGGCGCAAGATCGCACAGACCAACATTCGCCTCTGTTTTCCGGAACTGAATGCCTCGGCCCAGCAACGACTGGTGCGAGCGGTGTTCTATTCCAATATCCTTAATTATTTTGAAACGGCCCTGGCCTGGTGCCGACCGAATCATTCGATGCAATTAGAAGTCAAGGGCCTGGAACATCTGCGTCAGGCGCAGGCGACCGGTCGAGGCGTGTTGCTGTTGAGCGGCCATTTCGGCCCGATCGATGTTGTCGGTTCGTTAATTTTTGACCGGGTCGATTTGACCTTTGTTTATCGCAAAGACGACAATCCCCTGTTTAACTACTTTACCACCCACGCTCGGGAACGTTACTGCACCGCCACCCTTGCCCATAAGGATATGAAGGGTATATTGCGGGCGCTCAAAGGGGGCGCTGTGGTTTGGTATGCCGCGGATCAGGATTACGGTCGTGAGGCCTCGGTATTTGTCCCATTTTTTGGCGTGCCGACGGCGACCATCACCATGACCAGTAAACTGGCCAAGGCGGGCAATGCCCTGGTGGTGCCCATTAGTGGCTATCGGAGGGCAGATGGGCGTGGTTTTGTGGCGACCATTGATGCACCGCTGGACATCCCCAGTGGTGATGAAGTCGTCGATGCCCGGACTGTAAATGCCTGGCTGGAACGGCGCATTGCCGAACACCCGGAGCAATATCTGTGGCTGCACAAGCGCTTTAAAACCCGACCGGAAGGCGAACCTTCCGTCTATAATTGACTCAAGCCAGCTTTTTATCGCCGTTAGGGTACCCGCTGGGTGCTGTAATGGTCACCCGGTCGTGGGTCATGGACCCCAAAACGCAGGATCAATGATGAAAAAATTTAGTTATCCACTGTTTCAAGTCGAGCAGATGACCACCCTCGGGTCGGATCTCGATAGCTGTATCGAGTGGTGTGACCGATCCGGGCAGGATCTGATTAATCAACAATTAAAGGGTGAACATCGTCTGCAGGCGCTGTTGCCGAATGGCCTTTACTGGACCTACGGCACAGCCCCGGCAGAGGGCTCGACCTTTGAATATCTCACCTTGGCTCGCACGCAAATTTCCGGTGCAGTGCGCGCCCAAGACCAGCAGGTCGCGCTAGTCGCCGATCGAGCTGAACTGTTGGACGCCCTGTTCAGTGCCCTGTTGGCGGATTGCTATCGGCTACCCAGCTTCAAAAAAGATGCCCGACCGCAACAGAATCTGCGCATTGCCCTGATTGGTCCAATAACGGCTGAACGGGTTGCCCAGCGACTCGCCGAGGCAGAGGGCAATGCCTATGCGCGCTATCTGACCGAATTGCCGGCCAATGAACTTAATCCCTGGTCCTATCGGGAACTGGTAGAGGAACTGGCCGAAGCCGAGGGCTGGGATTGCCGGGTCTATCGTTACAAGGAATTGGAACAGATGGGTGCCGGGGCTTTCTTAGCCGTGGCCCGCGGTTCGGCCCATAAGGAGGCCTCGATCGTGCGTATTCACTATCATGGAGACCACGACTCGGTCGAGACCGTCTCGCTGGTGGGTAAGGGAATCACCATGGATACGGGCGGCTACAACCTGAAGACCGCTGGCATGTTTGGCATGAATGCCGATATGAATGGCAGTGCTATCGTCCTGGGTAACCTATTGGCCGCAACCCGACGTGGCGCTGCGGTGAATCTGACCGGCTGGTTGGCCATTGCCGATAACCATATCGGCCCTGCGGCCTATCATGTCAATGAACTGATCCGAGCGCTCAATGGCACCACCATCGAGGTCGTCGACACCGATGCCGAAGGCCGTATGGTATTGGCCGACACCCTAACCCTAGCCTCGCGCGAACATCCCAAGGCCGTGATCGACTTTGCCACCCTGACCGGGTCCTGCGTGGCCGCCCTGTCAACCCGCTACTCCGGTGTCTTCACCAATCAGGAAGCCTGGTTCTTGCCGTTGATCGAGTCCGGCAAGCAGAGCGGTGAGCGGGTCTGGCCCTTCCCGATCGATGCCGACTACGACGAGCACATTAATAGCACGGTGGCCGATATAGCGCAGTGCCACCCGGGCAAGTCTTCGGACCATATCGACGCCGCCCGGTTTCTCAGTCGATTCATCGAAGCCAATGTACCTTGGGTGCACGTTGACCTCTCAGCTGCGCACCATAAGACGGGGTTGGCGCATGTGCCAACGGCCGTAACCGGTTTTGGTGTACGCTTCACGCAAAATTTGCTGAAGATGTTATTTTAAAAGCTAACAGTGCCGGCTGCGCTGTGCGTATTGCCTGCTAGACTGTTGCATTAGTGAAATCATTCATAGATAGGGGCAGCGTGTGCAATCGGTACTTATAGTAGAAGACTCTCAGGTGGTGATGAAGGTATTGCGCCACACGGCCAAGCGGTTACTGGATTTTGAACTGGTTTTTGCCCTCAGTCGGGTTGAAGCATTGACCAAATTGAAGGAACGTGACAATTGGTTGGCGGCGATAGTCGATCTCAATCTACCCGATGCACCGAATGGCGAGTTAGTCGATGATGTCCTAGCCTTGGGTATTCCAACTATCGTCTTGACCGGTAGTGTGGATGATAAAAAACGCGATGCCTTGAGCCGCCGGGGCATTGTTGATTACGTCCTGAAAGAGGGGCGTTACAGCTATCAATATGCCGTTAATCTGGTGAATCGACTGCATCGTAACCAGGGTATCAAGGTTCTGGTGGCCGAAGACTCAATGGTCACGCGCAAGTTCATCGTTGAAATGCTGTCCCGTCATCTGTTTCAGGTAGTTGAGGCGACGGATGGCCAAGAGGCCCTCGAGGCCATCCTGGCCGATCCTGACATCAAATTACTGCTCACCGACTATAACATGCCGAATCGGGATGGCTTTGAGCTGATCCACGAGCTGCGCCATCGTCATGAGAAAGAAGACCTGGTAATTATTGGCCTGTCGTCGGCTGGCGATAAATATCTGTCGGCCAAGTTTATTAAAAACGGTGCCAATGACTTTCTCTACAAACCCTTTACCCATGAGGAATTTTCCTGTCGGATATTGCAGGCTATCGAGTCGATGGAGCGTTTGGAAACGTTACGTCAAATGGCCTACACCGATGTCTTGACCGGGATCGGCAATCGACGGTTCCTGGTGGAGAAAGCCCGCAGCCTGATAAGTCAGGCCACGGCCGCCAAAACGCCTTTGGCTTTGGCCATTCTGGATATCGATCACTTTAAGCATATTAACGAAGATCATGGTCACGACGTTGGCGACGAGGTCTTGGTCTATTTCGCTCAGGCCCTCGCCAAGTCACTCGACCGATTTGTCGTGGCGCGTACCGGTGGGGAGGAGTTCTGCCTGGTCATGCCGGGTTTGACGGCTGGGAAAGCAGCGCAAATGCTCAATGCGCTGCGCGAACAGGTGACCCAGGAATTTGTTGACACCGCGGCGGGGGATATCAGCTTTACCTTCAGTGGTGGGACCGTGCAGATGCCGGCGGAGTCGCTTGAAGGCATGATGCACGAGGCTGACCAGCTGCTCTATCGGGCTAAGAATAGCGGTCGTAACCAGGTGTTGAGCCCCTAATGAGGCCGGCTCGGCTAGGGCAAGGGATTGAGGCAGTTGACGGCGGATATCACCAATGGCCAGGCCAGTACGGAACCGGTGCCTTCACCCAGACCCATGTTCAGGTTGAGCAAGGGTCGCTGACCCAGATGTTTCATGATGGCGTGCTGCGCTATATGGGACGATTGATGGCTGAATTGAGCATA